>OCRE01000012.1_pt1 | contig 18996 bp, 23 predicted proteins | sample 1494271 | NCBI WGS metagenome assembly OCRE01 (sample SAMEA3275604, study PRJEB22092) | marine metagenome | biome: Marine near barrier island; feature: Surface water influenced by Mississippi River output; material: Seawater | collected 2014-06-21T14:00:00+00 | depth 0 m | reverse complement strand
CGTACAGACCACGCTCAGCCTCATCTGCTGAAGGTTTCGATGCACCGCGCCCAATCTTCGTGGCAGTGTTCGGAGCATAGAGGCAGCACTCACTCATCCAGCTGACGAATTGGTTGTTGAAGACCAAGGCTTCGATGTTGGTCGCGGAAATCGAGGGCACGTGCTTCACAGGGTTGGCCAGCACATCTCGCATCTTGTCGTAAGGCATGCTGAGCGCCCAAGTCACAATGCCGCTCATCTCCGGCACCAAGGCACCCTCAATGCGATCCTCATAGACGTCCAATAGCTGTTTACGCTCACTAGGCGGCACAACCTTGTCCATGATGATGGTGAGTCGGCGCCTCTCCAGACCGCTCGTGGTGTCATTCGAGGTGATGTGCTCGTTGCTGGCGATGCAGACCAGCAGCTCAGGCTTGAAGCTGATGATTTCCTTGCCGTACTTGCGCTCGGCACGAAGGGTGTCGGATGCAGACGTCAGCTTCTTGAGCACGTCCATCCGCTTGTTGTAGTTCGATTCATCTGTGAGCAACAGCAAGCGCTTGCCCATCAGGTTGTAAGTCTCGAACTTGTTGGTCTCGATGATCTCCAAGCTTGACGTATGCGAGGCATTGAAACCAGCCAATGCAATCATGAGCTGCTGCATTGTGGACTTACCTGTGCCGCCCGGACCTACGAGGTGCAGAAAGCGCTCGCCAGCGGTGTATCCAGTCAGCAGCGCACGGCAGAAAGCTTGAATCAGGATGCTTTGTTTTTTGTGCAGGGACTTGTCGAGCCACTTCAGAAACTCAGGGCATTTGGCATCCGGGTCGTAGTCATACGACAGGCGGCTGCGCAAGTACAGATCCTTATGATTTCCTGGCTTGAACTCAAAAGTCTCAGAGTCCAGCACGCCATTCGCGAATGGAATGAATTTGCGGCCAGTCGACCAGATGCTCTTGCGACCGCCGTCCAAAGACTTCAGCAGTTTGGCTTTGAGAATTAGGTAGACGCTATTGACGTTTGCCGAGTTGTACTTCGGCATGACGCCAGCTTGGACTAATGAGTCCAACGCTTTAACGATGCGCCGCTTGATGTGTTGCTCGTCTTGGACGTACCAGATGCCTTGATCGTTGTCGTAGGTGAAGAACTGATCGGTGTTGCTGTCGTAGATAAAGTCTTTGCCTTGGTTGTTGACGATGATGTCAGCAACGTCGTTCTCTGAGAACTGACGATTCTGACCGCCGCCGTTTTCTTGCAGGTTGATTAGCTGCGTGGGCGTTTCGGGTGTTTGCACTTCAGGTTCTTGGTTTGATGTTGGTTTTGATTTTGGTTTTGATGTTGTTTCTAACTCAAAAGAGTCGAATGATAGGATGCTGTTCTTTTGATTTGCTTTGTTTTTCTGCAAAGCTTTCTTGTCTTCTTCGGGTGCTTTCTTATCGAACAGCTCATAGTTCTGAGTCGAAACCTTCTTCCAGCACGTCGCCTCTCCATTTTCAGATGCAAGGGCGATAGCTGGCAGCACCTCCTCGGGATCCCGAATCGAATTCAGGATGCGATCGAATTTGCCATCGAGATCATGCGGATAACTGTAGATAGCATAGAACGTATCATGCGCAACTGTCAAGGCTGAGACACTTGATGTTAAACCATGCTTGTTAAGCCAGTTCGTCCAGCCCAGCAGCTCTTTGAGAACCGTAGCCATTGTCGCGCTACGGTCATCAACCGGGTCGCCATCGAGCACCGACTTGACTGTCCTAGCGCAGAGGCGCACAAGATCTAGTCCGCTTGGCTCGATAGTCAGGGACTTTAAAATTTCTTCGGGATCACCGACTTCCCCCTTTTTTGTTTTTGGTTCTGCGAGGTACGCCTTGTAAGCTTCGTCGACTTTGTTGGCAGGGATAAATTTGTCGGTCTTCAGCAGAATCCCTTCTGGACTTGTCGTTCCGTAGAACAAGTTGGGACACTGGGTCGCCCGAATGTCCGAGCCGGGTATGGACTTACAAATCTGACGGGTGAACCATTGGTAGAAGTCTCCGTCGATGATTTCTTTTTCAAGCCCGAAGACTAATCGAAACCGTGGCCAGCTTGGGGTTGAACTAGGTGAAGCATAAGCAAAGCTGAGATATTTCTTGCATATATCGAGTTCAAGTGCTTCAGCAAATGTAAGCTCTTGCTTTTGAATTTTGTTTCCGTGCTCATCTTTGCCATCGGCTTGATTATCGATGTCGATAATAATAAGCCCAGCTTTAATAAGTCCAGTATTATTGCTCACTCTTTTACCATCAACCAAGTGCCAGGCGCACAGGCCGCACTTCAGCGCAGCAAATTCAGCGAGCTCCTCCACGCCCAGTTCGAGCGCTTCCCAGTTCTGGTTGAACGCAGTGAAGTTCCCCTTAGCTCCGATCTTACCTGTCTTGCTATCGACGTGCTCTGCGACTACCGAGTTGATGGAGCAGACAAACTTCATGGGACTCGCAGAGTGACTTCTATTATGGGCCTGTAACCCAAGACCGCCAAGGTCAAAAATGTTAAGAGAATATTTCTTTACTTGCTCTTAACAGGAGCGTTCTGCTCGTCATAGTATTTTCGCACAAGAGCCAGCCACGCTGCTTCATCTTTAAGAATTTCGTTTTCTCCAAAAGTAAATACTTGAGTACTGAAGTTTTCGACCGCCGTGGTTACTAGGATTTGAGTTTTTGCGATCTTAATTCCTAAACAAGCTTCTGCCGCTAGTTTGTATGCGGCAAGCTGAAGCCTGGTTTTTTTCGTTTTAAATGCTCCTGAGATTAAAGCCTTGCGAGTTTTATCGTCGACGGGCGCATCTTTCTTTGGGAACCTTGCTGCGTAGGGTCCGTTAGAGGTTTTGAAATCAGCCAGAATTATCTCAGCATTTTTATCCATATAGATCAGGTCACAGCACCCTGCGTAGCCATGACCAGTGTTTGTGTCGTAGTAATAGATCCTCCCGACACCGTCGTCGCCGACGTACTTTGACCACCGTGGTTGGTTGAACGGACGCTCTGACCAAAGCACTCGACCACCGTCGAGCAGCTCGTCGAGACGTTCCGGCACCCCCTCCCAAAATGGGAGGTATTGATTCGGAGGGATGACCTTGAGCCCTCGGATGTGGTTCTCGACTGAGTTGTGAATCCAAGTTCCGCGCTCTGCTGCAGCCGCCGATGCACCTGGATTTAAGTCATTCCAGCGAGCAAGTTTCCGTTGCTGTTCTTCTGACTGCGTGGCCGTGAGGATTGAAGTTACAGAAGGAAGAGGTTTGGGGACTCCATCGCAGATGTAGTGCCGCAAGCCATTGATTGTTACACGAGTATCTGACACTTTAAATACACATATTTTCTAGTTTAGAACGAATTTACTAAACTAGGCGGGGTGTCCTCATCGTCATCTTCCTCTTCCAGATCATCAGGCTCACCAATGAAGAACTCCTGCATCTGGTAGAGGTAAGCCTTGTTTCTCTGCTCAAGCTCGCCTAGCAGGCACAAACCAGCAGAAAAAGACTCAGCCACAATCTCAGCGCAAGTCTCGGCGTCACGAGCATTTCCGTGCATATCAACGCACTCGGTCAAGAGCTGTTGGCTGATCGAAATTGCAGCGAGCCGATCAAGCTTGGCGTTTTGCTGCAGCTGGAGTTCAATGATTTTCTCCAGAAGCTTCTGCAATTTCGAGGCCACGGCTTAGGAGATCTTAGGGCGATCCCAGTTTATAGCGAAATCGATTTTTGTATCCGCCGCAGCTGAATGATCTTTCGAAAACACAAACCACGCTGACGTCACTGAGTCTTTTAGTTTCTTGTTATCAGCACGGAATGATGGTCGAGGAGAGAGGATTATAATATTGCTTAAGGTTTTCGAACTCAAAATATCAGCTCTCTGTCTAGCAGGTTCGAGAAAGGTTAATCTGTCTAGGATACAGAATCCTTTAGACGCTTTAGCCATTCCACAGTGCGTCACCCACTCTGTTGTATCTCTCAGCCCCTGAGTGATTCCAACTACCCAATCGATTGGAGGGTGGTTCTCCCAGAAGTCAGATTCGATGATCTGGTCTAGAGTGCTGGAGTAAATTTCCTCAACGCCAGCTTTTTTGATTTGATCAGTTAATTGGTTTTCATGATCATTGATCACCAATACTGATCCACTGATCAGATTTCTTTCCGCGATTGGGGAAAAAATATTTTTTGGGATTTTGTAAAACATGGACGCAAACAAAATTTTTGAAAAACTTCAGGGTTTTTTATCCTTAGAGCAAAAATTTTTGCATCAGAGGTTTAAAACTGAAGCTGAGAAGCTAGATAAAGATAAGCTTATCGAAATAATCGACATTGTCCACACTAATTATTTGGTGAGGACAAAGATGTTTAAAAACCTTGTGAAGCACTGTGCTAAGCAAGGAGTTGTTTTACCGCCAATTAACGAGCTTTGGGAAGAGTAAAAAAAAACCGCCCTTTCGGACGGTAGCTTAGCAGGTTTTGCCCTTCCTTCAGAATTCTAAACCAGCGTCCTTCAACGCTTGCTTCTGCTCAGCAGTCAGTTCCTTTGACTTAGACGCCTTAGGTGTTGGTGGGTCAACATCCTTTTTAGCGGACGCCGCAGGATCCCCGGCGCCCGCCGGGAGTGAAGCAAGGCCGCCTGCCTGACCCTCCAGATGCTTTGGATTGGTCTCGATGAAAGCCTCTTTAAGCTCTTTGTGATCTGATCCCAAAGGTAATTCGATGAGATTCGCGCCGGAGATATGAGACTTAAGTGCAGAAGCCACCAAATCTCGACCATCTGATCCCAGCCAGATGTCAATGTCTTCGCGAAGATCTCGTTCTTCATCAGTTTGCGGCGGCCTATCTTTGAACTCTAGACAGTTGAAATTAATCTTAGCTCCATCCGCTCCAGTGACAGGATCACGCTCATTGAAGGATTTTGTCACAAATTTTGTGCTTGTGATTACGTCCACAACGCTGATGCGATTGTTATAGAGATTCTGGAAGTAAGAGATAAAGTTTTTCTGAGAAGACTTCCCGCTAATAATGCTGGTCGTGACACAGCGTGGAGGAAGAAGCCTATGAGAAGGAGTGACACCAATGTAAGCAATGCGAATAAACTCTTCATGAGTCCGCATCCCCAAGTTCCCGAAGAATGGGGTGAAGCCCAGAAGGATAAATTCGATCGGTATGCCATTGTCATTACTATCGACGATGGCGGCGTCAGGATCATTATCGGATTTCCAACGACGCGCTTGAAGATCAATGCGAAGTGTGTGCGGTGGAATCTGACAGAGGGTCTCATCCGCAGCAAATTTGCCAGCAATAAAAGTCATTAGTCAGTGAGCAGGAGAATCAAAGAGAGAAATCAACAGAACCGATAGCAGCAGGTGCAACACGACCCTTTTCAGGATCAGCTGCTTTTTTGGGAGCCTGCTTGGACATCTTAGGGAGGTAAAGGATCTTATCAACCTTGTAGTTGAGGTAGTTCTTCTCGTCCTTCTCGCTAGTGGAGACGCTGCCCACAGCGATAGTAGGTGTGCCCGGTGCGAGTTCAGACAGTTGCTTCGAGAGATCACCCCAGCAGCTCAGCTTAAACCACTGCGTTTCTTTGCCTTCATCCTGCCAAGCCAGAGAGCGATTGGTCACCGTGGTATCGGTAAGCTCAACCTCTTCAGCTTTGGGACCGAGTCCGCCGCAAGCCATGAAGGCGTTGACTGCAAGGATGTCGGTGAAGTTGTCACGGGTGACGACAAGCATCGGCTGCATCTGGAGGATTCCGTCCGGTGTGGCCCTCGTCGGACCAATGGCCAGAAGCTCTTCGCCTTCTTCGAGTTGATCGAGAAGTTTGCCGACGTAGTGATCTACTTTTTGGATCAGTTGGACTCGGGTTGAGACTCGCCGCTCACTCGATGGAAGCGCTTCGGCGATCACGTTGCATTTTCCGTCGCTGTGTTGTGCTGTGTCTGTGACCTTAAGTCCCAGAATGAAGACGTTCATTGTTTAGGTTTCGGTAGACGGTTGTTCGATGGACCTTGAGTGCCTCGGCAATCTGCTGAACGCTGACGCCTTGGCTCGCGAAGGCTAGCATCAATTTCTTGTCCCCGCCAGTTAGCTTCGATGCTTTTGCTGGTGCGTACGAGAAATGATATGGATTGACGCACCGTTTGTTCTTGCACGTCATCTTGACAAAGTTATCTCTGTTCATATCCATGTAGTCCAGGATCAGCGGTCGAATATAGAACCGTTTACCGAATAGATAAATTGCAGGACATCCGTTTGTATAAGAACTACTCCACTCAAAACATTCTTTATGGCTGAAGTCGCTATACGCTAATTTTTTAAAAAGCTCACTGAGCTTGGTATTCTTGTTCTCTTCGTATAGAAGAGTGAACTGGTCTGCCGAAAGACTCCGGCAGATATCCAGTGCTTGCGCCTGCGCGTGGGAGGCATCGTTTGCCTTGATTGCTAGCTTTAGGTTTTTGTTTGATTTTTGTAGCTTTAGACAATAATTATCTTTATTGAGCATTCAGTTATTTACTTTAATACTGTTGAATGTTGCTTAAATTCTCGAAAGCTCCTCCTGCTGCCCCAAGTCTAGATATTTGTTCTTGAGTAAGAGGTTGTCCTGCTATGGGACCTGAGCCTGCACCTGCAGAAAAATTCCTTAATGTCCATCCTCCAGCGCTATTCCGTACTTTTCTAATGTCGCTGAAGTCTGGAGCTGGTGCAGGTGCCGGAGCTGGTGCAGGTGCCGGAGCTGGCGGAGGAGAATAAGAAGGAGAGGGTGAAGGAGAAGGTGAAGGAGAAGGTGAAGGGGCTGGTGACGGTGCAGGAGAAGGAGCAGGTGTAATCTTAGTTTCCGTAGGCTGACCGCCCTCTTGATATCCCAAAACGTCTTCTCCTCGTCCTTTAGCGGTTTCGATCAACATATCACCAACTTCAGTCACCGTGGGCTGACCGCCTTTCTGATAACCAAGAACGTTACTACGTCCCTTTCTATTTACAATAGATAGTGCATCGGACGATAAACCATTATTGCTATCTGAAGTTTGTAAAGGTATATCTAAAAACCCTTCATTTGTCTGGTCTAATTCATCTGCAAATAAATCTGCGAGGTTCAAGCCGAACCTAGAACCAGCCAAAGGAAGATTGTATGTAAGTGCCATTGTCAAAAACCTTTTTTAAATTCTATCTAACTGTTTATTATCCGAAATACTCATCCCACAACCCGCCACCTCCAGGCACGTTTCCTCCTCGCAGTTTACTGGCATTTTGAATCAGAAACTCTTTGATTTGCTCTGTAGAAGCTCCACTTTGTTTCGCCGCTTCCACGTCAGCGTGGCCAAGGTACTCAGCGCTTTGACCCGCACCTAAGCTAAAAGTAGGTTGTGGAGACGGGGCAGATGCTGCACTACGTGTTTGAGCTTTACCAGGGTCGACTTGACCACGGACAAGTTCCTCGTAAAGACCACCACTAGAACCAGGACGATTACCTGGCGCAACCATTGACGGGTTTTGCGCTAAGTAGCTCCTAATTTCTTCATCGCTATAACCAGCTTCTTTTGATTTGAAGTAATCTTGATGTCCGAATAAACCACTCGCACCATATTCACCTGCAATAGAACCGAGAGAGCGCCTCGTGTCTTCGGGCTCCGGCGTGGCAGCGGGAGCAGAAGGCTGTGCAGTTGATTGAGGAGTTGTCACCATGCTGGTAACTTCTTCTGCCGGTCCTTCGTATTTAACAGTAGGCATTCCTCCTTTTTGATATCCAAGTACGTCGCCCTTTCCTTTACTTAAAAAAGAAGCTTGAGTTCCTCGTTGAGGAGTTTTTGCATCTTGCAGAGTAATATCAAAAAACTGCTGCTCTCCATTTTCTGAATCTTCTAAAAATTTCTTAAGCTCATCTGAGCTCAGCCCTAACCTGAGCCCTGCAATAGGCAACGTAGAAGTAACAGCCACGATTAAGTTTGATCCTTTCCTTGATTTTAGCTTACTTGTCAGTAACCCATAGGTTTATAACCAGCAAATTCTGTTCCTATTTGTTTAGGTGTTGCTTTTTGTAGGGGTTTGAAACCAGCAAACGGCTGAACTGCTGTAAAACCACTCGTGGTTCTACCTTCCCCTTGGTTCGACTCACCTAAAGATTTACTGAAGTCAGTGAACTCCGGAAAATATTCAGTTAACACAGAACCTTTTCGTTTTTCTGAAACCTCTAGTGGCTTCGAAAAAACGTCTCCAGCAAATCGAGTAGCCATAACTTACCTTTTTGTCTATTTTAACTGTCTTCGTTGCTGATAAAAAATCGCTTGAGGTCGAAACCAGGACCCACTGTCGATTTCAGCACTCGCATGATTCGCTTAGCTTCCTCATGGCAGGTGAAGAAACGAGCGTTGTCTCGTGTGGGAACGAACTCAACAAGCTTCTTCTTTTCTTGATTTAAAGCGTCTGAAACAAACTCATCACCTTTGATGATGACCCAGACCTCTCTGAATTTAAGGAGAGGCATACGATCTACCTCGTCGCTGGTGAACAAACGCCACGGGTATTTTACGCTCTTTCTGTTTTTGAGGCTACTCTTTTTAGTTTTTGTTTGCTTTGTTTTAACAGTTACTTTAATCTTATCCTCTTGAACAAGATCTTTTTTGAGCTTTCTGGCTGCATTCGCAGCTGTCAGTGCTGACGTGTAGCAATCAGCAGTAAAGAAAACTCCTTTATCCAAACGGAAACATCCGACGTAGCCTTCGTCGGTTTTGGCTGTGAAGATCTCTTTGTCCAGCGTGGGAATATCGAGGATCTGCAATTCGTTCTCGGAAACTCGTGTATAAGACCTTAGCAGATCTTTACTCATTTTTCCGCCCAGCTGTCCCCCATTGATGCGTCTGCCTTTACAGGAACCAGCTTTAAGATTTTCTCTGCTGCTGATTTCATACATTGTTCAAGAACCTCTTTGTAGTGTTGTGCTTTTTCAGACTTCGCCTCGATCACGATTTCATCGTGCACACAGGCGAGTAGGTGGCAGTTGATTCCGTCTAGGTGCTCGTTGAGATTGGCTAAGGACAGCTTGAGGATATCGGCACCTGCGCCTTGAATCAAGGTGTTGGCGGCAACCATGAATGATGCGTCATCATATGACAACAAACGCCTACGCCCTATGGGTGTTCTGACGTAGCACCATCCATCAGCAACTAGCGCAGCGCGTTCCTTGTGCCATTCACGCAGCCTCGGGTACGCCCTGTGGAATGCAGCATGAGCCAGCTTGGCTTCTGACAACGTCAGCACCTTTCCGCTCTGCGCAGCGTAGGTCTTGTATTTACGGAAGCCCATGCCGTACAGCAGAGCAAAGTTAAGAGTTTTACCATCTTGCCGTTGATTTTTTGTAACTTCCTCCAAGGGGATGTTGTAGATCAGACTCGCAGTCACTGTGTGAAGATCGTGCCCGTTCTGAAAAGCTTCGATCATCTGCGGGATGTTTACGAGTTCAGCTCCGAGTCGCAGCTCGATTTGACTGAAGTCGCACACGATCAGGGTATAGCCTTCAGTTGGAACAAAGCACTCACGGAATTCTTTTCCGCGTGGCACCTGCTGAATGTTGACACCAAAATCCTTTTTGACTTTGGAAGCTGCTGTCCGCTTAACGCCGGATGATGTAAAGCGTCCGCTGTTGGCTCCGTACTGCCTGTACCCGCTATGAATCCTGTGAGTAACAGGGTTTATATTTTCAATAAGTTTTTCTATATGTTCTAGTTTAGTTTCAGTTTTCACGCGAGACCTATACATGTTCATAGTCTCGTCTTCGGAATTAAATTCCGCCAGCGCTACCTGATTAAGTGTTGGCTTTCCAGTTCTTGCGTCCATCGGAGTAGCAATTCCGATCTCTTTGAAGCACTTAATGACTTGAATTCCTGATCCAGGATTGAACTGTTTCTTTGCGTTTTTGCCAATGGCCAGAGTTCCATCGACTTCACGCGGGAGCTTAGATCCATCAGGTAACCTAGAATCGAGTGACTCACAGAATACTTTAGTGGCTTTGTCAAGCTCTTTGCTTATCTGAGCTTTTAACGCTGTTAACTTGCTGAGATCCACACCAAATCCTCGATAGCACATGAGTGCCACAGGGCGGATACATTTTGATTCAAGAGTGTAGACCTCCAGCAGATTTTCTTCCGCAAGTTCCTTAAGCTGATCAGCAGCAATATCCGGAAGAATATTAACGTCTTTTGCTGCGTATTCGATCTGTGATTCAGACAAATCTTCTTGAGACCAATCCGAAGCTTGTTCTTCCTTATCAACTTCGATCTCTAATCTTCTCTCTGCCACAGCTTTTAGAGAGTTGCTGATGTCAGCGAAATAAGGTTTATTCGCCTTGGGGCTTACACGCTTCTCCTTAAACCCAGCACGAAGACAGCGCTCCGCCAGCATCGTGTCGAAAACCTTACCCTGATAATCCACGCCCATCTTCAGCAAAAACTGAAGATCAAAGTTGGCGTTATGTATCACGAGCATCTCTGTGCTCTCTATGTATTTAATTACATTTGTCGGATTGATTTTGAATAAATCGAACACATAGATAGTTCGATCTTCGATGCTCGGACTGGAGTCGCAAATCTGCAGCAGGCGTGGCTCTGCCAGCCAAGGACTCAGACCAGTCGTTTCAAAGTCGAGACAGATTTTCTTAACGTTTTGAAGTTCTTCAACTGCTTGGTCAGCAGCGGTTTGAGTTGTCAGGTAACTGATTTGCATAAAAAAAAGGGGCGCCGAAACTAGGACGCCCCGATAGCTTAGTTCAAGCGGCGAGCTTATTGAGCATCCGCTTGTTCCACCCATGAGCGATGTACGACTCGATGTCGCCCCACATGTCCGCAAGATTTTCGCCGTCAGGAGTCAAAGAGATCTCATAGACCTTACGCTGCAATACAGCTGCACTAGGATTGTCGACTGACTGACCACCGAATGAGACGGTTTCGCGAACGTTAACCATTCCGAACTTCGTCAGCGTAGCCAGACCATCGCGCAGAGCGGTGTACACAGGCGAGGCGTGGTAGCGCTTAGACCGCTCGACCTTAGTAGAGGTCACCGGTTCCCAGCCGTAGAAGGTGTTTTTCTGTTGAAAGCCCCGGAATACATCCGACATCATCGACACCTGAGGGCTGGCTCCGAGTTTGTTAACTTGTGTTGTCGCGATCTGACGCAGAGTCAGCTCAGGATCAGGACCCTCAAAGAGAGCATCGAGAATCATTGCCGCTCCCAGGTTCTTGAGGGATTTATCCGTCACCAGCTTCTCTAGAAGTTGCTCTGGATCGATGGGGGTGACGGGTGTGCTGCTGATTACATTTGCTTCATTGCGGTTATAGCTGCGCTTTGCTTTGAAGCCACTGATAGCGAGCTTGGAAGCCAGGGCGGCAAGAGCCGGATCTTTCTTCTCAACGCTCAGGGTGAAGAGCTTCTGAGCATCGAGAGTCTTGACGTCAATATGCTTTGCAATGTCAATGTGGAAGGTGGCTTCCTGCCCTGTGGCCACGAGCAGAGAGTTAACCTCTGACTTGTCGAGAACAGTTTCGCCGAGTGCAAATTGAAGATTCATGTCTTGAAAAATGAAGACTCTTGCAATGTATCGGGTGTTGATCTAATGCGGAGGCTGTTTTGTAATTTCTTAAGATTTCTGTCAGAGATCAAACAATGCGTCACTCAGGAGTTCCTTCCCAGTATCGATTTCATTCTTTACTACCGCTGCAATCTGAGCATAATCACGATCGTCCAGCCGAAGGTGCTGGGTGATTTCCGATATCCGTCTGCAGGAGTACAGATCTTTGAGAACAGCACTCATTGGGATTCCGACTTCTGTGGAACTAGTCGAGTAGAAGTTAACGTTGAAATACTCGATAACTGGAAGCCAAGTTATTTTTGCGTCGGTGTATTCATATGTGAGTGGTTGCTGTAGGTTTTGATAGTTTTGTGTGAATTCGTTTTTAATAATGTCGAACAACCATTCGAGCAACGAGCTGTATTCTTGTCTCAGGTTGTAGCTTTTGATTATCCGGTCTACTTCTTCGAGATCTTTTTTGATTAGAGTGTGTGCCATGAGAACTGGAAGCTCGGGCGCACACTAGATAGACAGTAGTGATCTAGTTGTGTCGTAGATCACATAAGAACGTTTTGAAACAAATCCGAGGATTTAGGATCGTCGTTCGTATCTACCGTGTGCACTGAATCTGAGAATGACTCTACAGTCGTCGATGCGTTACCGATGCAGAATGTGTTCCAATCAAGATTTACCTGATTTTTGAAACGATTGAGTCGGTGGACAAATGCATCCGGCACATTGGCGTGACCATCAGTAATCATTAGGACATCAGCTTTTTTATCCAGATCGGTTTTGTTGAGGAGGTGATTGATGACCGTAGTGAACGAAGTGCCACCGTGGGTGGTCCAAGTCAGAACAAAGTTAAGCAACTCCTGTTTGTTGTTTGAATCTGGTTTGATCTTGAACGAGTCCTGAATCATCGAGTCGAACAAAACAATTTCAACTTCTCGTTTTTGTTTGACTGCCTCTTCTGTGATCACGTATGCAATGGCTTTGCTCCAGAGTTCTGATTCTCCGTTCATAGAACCAGAGACATCAACGTAAATGATGATAGGACCGCGATCGAGATTCTTAGTAGGGGCTTCATAGTCTTTAGTGAGGAGTGTTTTCTGGGAGTACTTGAGAGCAAATAGTGCGCGGCCCTGGTCCGTCGCTGCGAGGGCTAGCTCTGCAGGGAAGGCTTGCGTCACCGCGTCACTGAAGCGTGCACCAACGATGCCGCTGTAGTTCGCGTGGCTCATGCGAGCCCGCTTACGGTTGTTCCAAGCTCGCCGAAGCGCACCGAGTCGCTTAGACAACTGCAGTAGTTTCTTGTTCTGGCGAAGCTTCCTAGCGAGATTCTGTTTCTCTGCTAGATCTTGCGAGTGTCGACCTTGACCGGGCGCATCGCCTGCCAGGTTCTCCATTGCCTCATCAAGGCTCTCAGATTCTTTCTGAGCCTTGTCCATTGCCCGTGAGATCTGCGGGCTCATCTTCTCGCGAGCATCTTGGAGCTGTTGCTCTAGCTGCTGTGCCAACGCCTTTCCTTGCTGACGAAGCTCGGCAGCCTTGGCGTCGTCGCCAGCTTTCTTGGCTTCGACGTACTTCTCACGAATTTCCTTAAGCTTTTCCCCGCCGTTGGCAATCGCTTCAGCATCGATTTGCTTCTCTTCGATTTGGATTTCAATAATCTCTGAGAGCTTATTGAGGATTACAATTGCGTTGTTACCTGATGCAAACTGATCGCCGACACAGCGCTGCTCAAGGAAAGACCACGCTGGAGAATTGACGATGTCGTTCATCAACCCAGTCCAGAAAGCATTCTCTGGTTTGTAGCCGGAGGGGAAGGCTGGGTCTTCCCCATTTTGTTTTGCACGAAAATACTGCTCCGCCTCTTCCAGCGAAACCAGCGTGGTTACGTCCTCGCCTCGGTACAGATGTTCGAAAAGTTCTTTGCCAAAGCGTGACAGATGACGAATGTCATAGCGATCCATCAGATAGTTCACTCGCGGCGATGTGTCGCGAACAAAATCATCCCAAAGGAAGTCGCTGAGAGCGCTTACGACCAGGACAAGTGGTTCGTGGTCAGCGAGGCGTACGAGTTCGTTGTGAGTTTGGTTATTCATTTGGTGTACCCGGAAATGGCTTTGGCGATGGTTTGCTGATTGGTCTCAAGTTCTTGTGACAACTTAATTATAGTTGTTCTGGTCTTAGCTGTAATGCGATACTGATTATCCTCTAGCATCTTGTTGCTTTTCTCGTCGAGCTTTTGAAGGTCAGCGTGAGACTTACGAAGTTTTTCTACGATGCCATTGAGATCACTGAGGTTATCAGCTTTTTTAGAAAGGATAGAGTGCACCTCCGTCATGATGCCGCTCATTGCGCGTCCCATCTGCTTAACTAGTTTGTCCGCTGTGGGTACACACTGATCTAGCACCTCTTTAATGACTTGAATGTCATCAGGAGTCTGGTAAACAATGTGCTTAAGAGTGTCATGCATAAACTCAGGAACAATTTCTTGCTCGCCCTGCACGATTGCCCATCCACGAAGAAACTTTAAGATCTGCACTCGGCGTCGGTCGCTGATCAGAATCCCACGCGAAGCTAGCACGTCAATGACTTGGCTGAATGATTCCAAGAAATTCTCGGAAGCTGTGACTTCTAGGGCTGCAGTTTGAAGCGTGCCAAGGTCGTGGTAGGTGAGCTCCGACTGAACGGCTGGACGCTTTGTTAGCCCGAGCGCCCATTGATCCAAGATCCTTTTAGAGGATGGTTTTTGCAGCAGAGGCACTGTGGGGCGGAAGAGGAAGCGATCACAAAATGCTTGTAGTGCCTCTTCTTGCGGAAAGCTATTCGTTGCAGCGACAATGGATTGAATCGGTGTTTTGATTTGATCCTTGCCGTTGCTAAATACACGCTCGTTTAAGATGGTGAGCAAGGAGTTTAAGACCGCCGAACTACCACGAAAAAGTTCGTCAAGGAAAGCGATGTTGCTTGATGGGAGATAGCCAGTTACATCGCGCGTATACTCGTCCTTGAGCAGTTTACTCACAGCAACAGGCCCGAAGAGTTCGGAAGGATCGGTCGTTGGGGAAAGCAGGTATCCAAAGAACTGGGAGCCATCGAAGCCATTAGAAACTGCGCGAACAAGTTCAGACTTACCAGTACCAGGAACTCCGAAGAGAAAAGCATTTTGTTTAGTGATCAAGCTTGCGAGTAATCCATCGATAATTTGATCGCGTTCTAGGAATGCTTCGTTGAGTGAAGCACGAAATGCTTGAAAGTTCTTAAAGAGAGTGGTGTTCATTTGAATAAAAAGGTCAGTGTGCGTTTGAAAATGTTTTGTGATGGTCGTGTGTATGGTCCACGTAAAGAACCAGCAGCCCAGAGAATTTGGATTTTAGAAGTCACAATCCTCCATCGTAGAAACTTGAAGTTCCCGAACTTCTTCGATCTGGTCATCAAGTGATCGATTTGCCGCGTGGATAAGCTCGCTTCTCTTCTCGAAGAGCTGCTTCAGATGCCGTGTGCGTTGAGCCATTACTGCAACCTCAGTGTTCAATTTAGAACTAAGATCATCAAGCTGTTCTTCACTATCAGCTGTGTTGATTGCGGAGATGAGATCTTTGTAGGTGCTTGAAAGTGCAAGGGACTTGCGAAGTGTATCAAGACCTTCAGAAGAATTTCTGCGTTCTACGATACTTTCTAGCTCTTGACGTATCTCTGCTTTGAGATTGTTGTAGCGTTGGAAGGCTTGGTCACGACGTTTGGGATCGGTCGCTCCCTTCATCGCTATGCCGACGTCTAACAACTCATCAAGAAGTTTCGTTGTTGTCTCGAAGCCAGAGCAGTGCTTGCTAATCAACTTTAGTTGCTGTGCAGCGATCTCCCAGGAGCCACGACGTTTGGAAGACCCAAGCTGCCGCTCTCCGACTTTCGAACTAACGCGGACATCAAGATCATCCAAAAGTTCAGCTGCTTTTTCCAACGCACGGTCGGCAGCAGATGCTTGTGCAGCTTCCAAAACCTCAGCGGTATTGATCGCACTAGCTTGAGCGATGCGACCTGAAAGCGAGTGGTCATCAGCTGACTCAGCTACTTCTAGATCTACAGGGCACGGGCCAACAACAAATACATCAATAGGAGCTTTGAATTCTTCCCGCGTGGGGAATAGTTTCAGATACGCTTCTTTTACGATGATTCGATCTGACTCGTCACTGAAGAGAGGGTCTACAAAGTTAGCGACAGTGCTTTGCCACTTTTCATATTCGTGTACCCAGAGTGTGCGCAAAGTTTTGTTTAATTCATTAGCTCGTGATCGAATCTCTTTGATTCGCTGCATCGCATCGTCAAAATTATCGGGATGAAGGAAGTGAGCATCACCACGATGGATTGTGCATTCGTCGTACAGTTGACGTTGCATCAAGCGAAGTTCACCCAGGAACTCTTTGAGTTTGCCTGAAAGGTTTGGTCTAACAGAGACGCTTTGTTGCTCTTCAAGAGTTTGGATGACAGCTTGTGGAAGCTTAAGATCTTCCATTTTGATCTGAGTGCTCTGCCGCACGTTGGCTGAAACAGAGACGGAAAGGAGAAAGACGTTGTTCATTTTTTGATACGGGTGAAAGTGGTGACGATTTTGTCGGTTTGCTGATGAATCTGGTTTCGGATCTCAAGCTCTTCAATCAATGCTTTACGCTTAGATTTGAGGACCTTGAGATCTTGCTCAGCCTTTGCAATCTTTGCATCGATTGCTTCGAGCTTGGGGTGCTCACTCGGCTTGCGGTAGATCTTAACAGCGATGTTTACTTTAAGATCTTCAAAGCGGAAGGGTGACTCCTTGCCGCTGAAGACAGACAGATCGAGACCTTCGGATTCTGCGACGATCAGATCCTTGGTGAGGTTTGTGCGTGAAGCCTCGTACGGTGCGCCATACGATTCGTTGAGAGCGGTGAGAGCATGATCGCATTCATCCCAGCAGCCAGCAGCCGTGTGGGCGAGATCGGTGAGTGTGATGATGTTGGTCATGGAAGTGCATGTAGGGTGTCGCACCACGTCTGGGCTCGGTGCCGCCGCTCCTAAGAAGTTACATCACGGAGGGCATCGTGTCAACTGGTTTGCAACAATGTATCTTTGAGCACATCTGATCTCAACTCTATATGTATAAAAAGTTTTTATACATAACTGAAAGTTTAACAAAGGTTCGCGTTGCTTATACATTTTAAATTTGTGTGAGTGTTAGTAAAAGGAAAATCAATAAACGTTTAATAACAAAAATCCTTATTAAACGATACCCGCCGAAGCTTTAACAGAGTCGCAGTTATTATATCTGCCAGTTACTCTGTAGCTTTCCATGGGCACAGAGCTCATCGTATAAAATATGATCTGCCCAATCTTCATGCCAGGCCAGAGCGCAATTTCGTGGTATCGCCTAGCGTTCTTCAGTTCTAGCGTCAGCACACTGTTGTTAAAGCCAGGGTCGATCCAACCTGCCATCAGGTGTTCCAATCCTCTCCTTGCTAATGAACTCTTCAGTGCAAACTGAGCGCAGATGTCATCCGGCACGTCGAAAGTTTCGACTGTGTGAGCCAAGATAAACTCGTCAGGAATCAGATAGAACGGATGGTCTTTCGTGTAGTTGCTGATGTCCATTTTCTTAAGTGGTGTTTGGTAAGCAAGTTCAATCATGACTGTCTCACCGAGTCTCACATCGAGACTGGCCGGGTTCAACAGTCCTTCTTCATAAGGCTTAATCATTCCCTCACGACATAGCTTATGGATTTCCTTGTCTGGGAGAACTGACATAGCTGTTACAAAACTGGCTTAATAATAACAGCACATAAGCACTAAGCCATCATCTCGGCGTAAAGACTTTCGCCGCTTGGGGTCAAGAACAACTTGTTCATCCTCGGGTCATCGGGGGCTGGCTCTTTCTTGACCAAAGCCATGTCTACCAGCATCTGGATGTGTCGACCTGCAGCTGGTTTGGTGATTGGAAATAGTTTGTGTACTTTATGTTGATACACTCCGTTCTGGTTTTCAGCTACATAAAGAAAGATGGTGAGTGTACAAACTGAAGTTTCTTTAGATCTGTGTGTCAGGAAGGGTGTCAGCTGTCGGGCGTTCATTTAATTACAAAAGAAAATACTCTGTTTGATCGGCGAGTTCCGTGATCAGACACAAACGCATCTGCTCGTGGTCACTAGGTGTTGCGCATCCATCCCACAAGACTTTTACATACTTGCGTTGACTGCCTCGTTTGTTCTTGAGTGTGAAGTAGTCGACGACTGTTCCGTACCGCTGAGTTCTTCGCTTCGAATACTCTTGCTTTCCCTGAGCCGTCGTGGCTGCGTTCAGGTTTATTCGCGGACGTTCGGTTACTCTGTCGCCGACTTTGAATTTGAATTCAGATTTCTTCTTCATGAGTTGATTGATTGCAGTCAAGAAAATAGTGCCAACGATTAGAAGGATCTGTCCATCGGATTACTTCGCAGCTTTTATACTTATCCATCACCTCAAACTTGGGTGACGTCACCCCCTTTTGGGGTGGTTTTAAGATTCCATATAGAACTGCAAAGATTGCAAAAATACAAATACCAAACCAAAGGAATCTGTATGCCGCTTGAGTGAATGTGTTCATAAAACATTAAAAGAAAAGGTGACTACGATTGTTCATCCAAATGCTCGTGTTGATGTGCTTGCCACCGCAGCAGAGTTGGGATGGTGCTTGGAACGATTCCGATGCTGTGGTTAACGTCTTCAAACCAGTCCGCAGTGGTGTCAATCACAGCCTGAGCAAGTTCTTCTCGACCAGAGTCACGCTGATAATGGAAATCAATAATTTCTGTGATTTCTTTTAGGAGTCTTGTTTTGTCGGTCATGGTTTTAGAGAAGGTAATAAAATGGTTCAAGGCGCTGACCTAAACCCGAAGGTTGGCTGTCCGAAGCCGGAGGCGTCAGTCTTTTATATCTAGGCACGCACCGTGCCAGAGCCTTGTATTGAAGGTGACTACTGGGCAAAGGCTTCAAGCTCATCGGCAATGGTAAGAATTTGGTTGCGATGCTTGATGTGTGCAGCGGCAACGCCTTGCTCGTATTCGTTGTAGTCTTCAATGGTAGGCCATTCTTTAGGCACCACTTGATCTGCAACAGCTCGCAGAGCGGCGGCGGCGAGAGGGCGAGCACGGATTATTTCGCCTTGGAGCTGAATGCAAGCAGCCAAGGCGTCATCAACTGCAATTGCGGCGGGTGATAGGTCAGTCATCAGGCTTGCCGCTGGCTGCTCGGTTAAACGCCCAGAAAACCTCTTGAGCTTGGGGTGAAAGTTCAGACATAGAAGTGGGTTCCACTATGAGGGAGGGAGGGAGTTCGGTGGCGTGCATAGCATCGAGCAACGCTTTTTCATGCTGCAAATAACCCCATTGAGCGGCGCGGGCGGCTAAAGCTCTGTCGTCTGAACTAACAAATTGAT
>OCRE01000011.1_pt1 | contig 19175 bp, 38 predicted proteins | sample 1494271 | NCBI WGS metagenome assembly OCRE01 (sample SAMEA3275604, study PRJEB22092) | marine metagenome | biome: Marine near barrier island; feature: Surface water influenced by Mississippi River output; material: Seawater | collected 2014-06-21T14:00:00+00 | depth 0 m | reverse complement strand
TTGTAATTAATACCCATTTTTGCAACACCTGCGGTTGGTACTTTATCCTTGTTAAACTCTTTACTAAGAGACAAGGCGAATATCCCATAAAAGGGTTCTTTTAGCATAAGATTTTTTACTGTCTTTGCTAGGTTTTCATGTCTGTTCATAATATTTCAAAGTTGAATTTTACGGTATAACCCATTGTTTTTAGATTGACTAGGGCTTCTGCAGATCTTGACATCTCATGAAGAACTAATTCTAAAGGCCCTAACTCATCACTATAGTTTATTATGTCTAAAACTTGAGTATAGGATGTTATTTCAGAATTAGAATTGTAGATTGTTGCCAAACTTGTAAAATTAGCCTCTTTAAATTCAATAGGTATCCCGCGAAGTTTAATTAGAGCTAACCATAATTTGGCTTCCATTATGTCTTTGCTATCAATAATAAACTTAGCTACTAATTTATCATCGTTTCCTGCTTTTAATTGTTTACATACATCTTCAAATTCATCTATTAAATTACTCATTTTCTAAACCATTTAGTTTTTCATATACGCTTTGCCACACTTTGTATTTTAACCTGTAATCTTTTAGTTTACCAAGTTCTTCTGCTAGATATAATGCTTGTTTAGCAATGATTATAGCATCGCTAATAATATGCTTATCTAATAGTTCTTTTACTTTTTTTTCAGCCTTAAGTTCTACAAATTGTTTCGACATGCGAATTCAGATATAAGTAATGCGTCAACTATTCCATCATGAGGTTTATTCTTAGGATTAGTTCTTAGCATTTCTGGATTAAACATTCTGTTAGCTGCTACTAAAGCCATTGCTTTAGTGTCGTTGGCGCTACTTTTTGCTTTAGATATCACCGGTATTCCCAGGAAGATATCTTTTTGCCAGGTTTTAGGTGGCACCAAAACATATTTGTAACCATTAGCCACGGCACACATTTCTATAGCCCCAGATTGATGACCCATTGAAAATGCGGTTGTTTTGCTGGTACCAAAGATTACACCAACCTTTTCTATAACTAGAACTACGTCTGAGTTATCACCTGCTAAACTTGTTATAAGTTTGTTTAGCGCGTGGTAGTCGAGCTCCTTCTTTATCAAGGGCATTGTGTGAATCTTTATTTCACTTTCAGGTAATTGCTTATCGCGATATACAATAGCACCATTCTTACCGGGGTCAATAGCAATGTATTTACTCATGGGTTTTTATTTACTTCATTAATAATCTGTTCTACTTCTGAGATGTATTCATAGATAGTTTCATCTACAGGAGCGCCCTCATCAATTTCTTGACAACAGCTTAGATACAATACAAGAAAGCTTGTGCTTTCATCTGGAAACTCTTTAGACTTACGCTTCATGTAGTCTTCAAAGTCTTTTATAGATGTTTTTTTAGGATCCTCCATATTTCTGTTTGTAAGAGGTTATTAACTCATGTCTTGTTTTAGCCAGGCCGTGGTTTTTTACACAATCTGCCAAATCTTTATCTAAAGATATGTTTACACTTTTAATATTAAAAGTTTCTTCATATTTCTTTGAAGAAGTTATGCCGGCATCGTCATTATCAAATACAACGATTATATCTTTAAACTTAGATTTTAGTTTGGTCATTGTTTTCTCCGGGATAGTGGTGTTCTCACTATCTGGTGCAATTTGTGTAGCATTACCAAACTGCAGTAATGTAAATGCCATCAGGTCTTTTAGAGAAGCTAGTATAAACAGCAATTCTTTGTTGTAGTCTATCTGTTCTAAGCCTTGAATATAAGGCTTGACTTTCAAGAACTTAGCTGTTGTACTATAAGGTTGATAAATTTTGTAGAGAGATCCGTCTTCTTTAAAGTAACCATAGGTATAGTTTTTAGCAATCTTGGAGTATCTTATTTCCGTGCCTTTGCTTTTAGAATACGTATAGCTTTCAAGGGGCTGAACATTATAATGCTTAAGTAGAGCACTACCAATCTGATATTTTTGCCAAAACTTTGCATCGTAGTCTGTCCAGTGCCGCATTGAGTAATCTTCAATTTTAAAGATTTCTCTTTTGATGATTCTTGTTTCTGTATCACCGGTGTTGTTTTTAGAAAAGTCTTCCATGATTTTGTTGATTGCTTGAACTCTGGTTATACCAAATAGTTCAGCAACCAAATCTATGTGATCACCTTGGGCGCCGGTTGAAAAGTCTTTAAACTTATACCTGCCTGTTGGATTAACATAGACAAACATAGAAGGGTTTTTATCATTGGGGTTAAATACAGATTTGATTTTTACATTTTGACCGGTAAGAACATCACAACAGAGATAGTGCTCAAAAACCCATGTAGCGGGCACACTGTCTATGTCAAATACTACATTTTTAGTTTTTAGCATTGTTAGAGATATTTGTTAACTAAAAACCCCGGCTGTTACACCGGGGCTCTAGTTACATTTAGTTAAAGTTCAAAATCTCCTGCTGGAGAGCCAAATGATTCTCCTGTATCAAAAGGAGGAAGATCATCAGAATTACCACCACCCGAGAAAGAAGATACTTCTTTAGCTCCAGGTTTCTTGGTGACATGTAGATTAACATCAAAAGACATCAATCTAGAAGATCCCTCTTCTACATCATTTCTTTCCATTGCTACTTGACCTTTTCCTGTTCTTGGTAGGAACAAATCGTATCTTGTGTAACCCTCGCGGCTCAGATACTCCTTACCACCAATACAGAAATTAATCAAAGCATCACGAAAAGGCTTCTGAGCATTTAGTGCATTAACAAAAGACTCAATAGTGTCATGCTTCTCATCTTGATCATTAAACCAAGATGTTGTATCAGTAGCTTCACAGACAGTTTTAATTGCCCGCAAGATTTCTATATCACGAAAAACTTCGCGGCCAGTTTTAGTAACACCATCTACATAGGCATACTGACTCATTTTAACACGTCCAACTTGACCTTTGTATTTAGGCCCATCTGGTTTGTCTCTGTTAATAGCAAAACCTTCAAATCCAGGAATCTCTTTTGTTTCTAACTCCAGGATAACGTGGTAGGAGTTTTCTACAAAAGTGAAAGGTTCTAGTCTTACTTCAAGAATCTTTGCTGTTACATTTCCTGGCTCAATTGTTTTTGAGACATAACTACCACCACCATCTGTGGTTACTTTTTTTGTGCTTAGTGCCATTTTTGATTGATTTAAAAGTTAATGATTGATTTACGTACTAGTTCTAGATCGTTAGGAATCTCATCTGATTCAAACATCTCGAGTGGTGCTTTACATGTGTTATCGCCACTGTTCTTTGTCTCAAAGACATATCTAAGATTATTGTCCTTGTCTTTCTTTACCTTGCCATATAGTACAATGGAAAATAAACCTTCGAGAGTAAGTTTCTCGTCAATCATTTTACCAATTGTTTTAGCTTTGGTTTTACGAGCGCCGGTGCTATCATAAAAGTCTTCAGCATGTGTAAGGAAGAAGATTACAAGATCTTGTCTCAAATCTTTTGGTGTTTTAGCAACAGCTGCTATACCAGCACCGATTTGAGTAAATTTCTCATAACCTTTTTCTAGAGCTCTATCAAAGAACTCAAAGCTTGACATATACTGCCAGTCATCAATTACAATAGTTTTGATCTCTGGCCGGGATGTAGATACATATTCTAAAGCTTTGATAATACCTCCAGGAGTAGATGTATTACTCATGTTACCCTGGGGATAGTCTTTGCTTACAAGTATGTACTTTTCTCGCCAGCCTTTAAAAGGCAACGGTTTGTTTGCAACGTTGATAATAAACGTTGTTTCAGGATCTAAAGTGCGAATGCTGGTAGACTTACCAGATCCAGACTCAGCAATGATTAAGCATGCTTCGGCCATCTTTCTTTGATTAATTGGTTTAAAAATGATTTGTCGCTTACAGGAGACTGCCACAATATTGCAGCAAGATCCTTAATAGTCATCTGATCAATGGGTGCGTCATTGTCAGGATCCATGATTTCAAAAGATTTACTCTTAGTCTTAAGACTTGGTAACTCTTTTGGTGCAGATTCAATTTTTGTATCTACAGTTACTTCATGTAACTCATCAACAGGAATTAAATATCTCACATGTCCAGAGCTAGTAGGTATAGTGTCATACTCCTCAGCAAAATGAGGATTGTATTTCCATCTATACAGTTTACGCTGTGGATCCTCGGGTTCTAAATTAGAACTTACATACTCTGTATAGACATCAGTGCCTCCGCTAAGTTCATTAGCAAAGAAGCCCATACAGTAATAATCTTTGTCTTGAGGTTTCCATGCTAACTTAGGAACAAAGTTAGCATCTGGGATTCCGAGTGCGTTAAATACTAGTTGATGATGTTCTTTTAATTCTTTGACGATTTCTGCTCTTGTTTTTGTTGACATACTATGTGATTTTGGTTAATGTTCTTTTTTCTTGTGTGGGTGGAGTATCTGTTTCTATAATCTGCATCTTCTCAAACTCTGCTTTAAAGAAACTCATTCTGTTATCGCCGTTTCTACATTTTAGGAAGTGCATGACAAGAATTTTGTCATCTTCAATAATGTATCTATCTGGGCCATAAAATCTAATCTTTTGTTTACCTGGCCGGTTTATACCAACTACCATGTCTGCGTGTTGCAACAAAGCATCAGCACCAAAAAGATCAGATTCTAGAATGTAGTTTCCATATTTACCATCTTCATTGCGCTCTGGCGAGTCAATGTTTCTGTTAAGCTGGCTTAATATGATAAAGGCTATAGGATACTTTCTTTTTAACTCAGTTATTGTTTCGCTTAAATTGTAAAGTGTTTCATATTTATCTTTCTCGTAAGTCTCTTTTTTAACCAGTAATGAATGATCTAAGGTAATAATTGTTTTTGTAAAAACCTTCTCTTCGTCAACTATTTCTGCGTGTTCTTCCATGTAAGTTTCTACGATCTTTTTGAACTCTTTTGTTGTGCATGGTTCATCTACAACATCAATTGGATACTTTACTCTACTCTTTGCATAAGCATAGCATTTAGTCAAATCTTCTGCTGTAAGTTGACCATCCGCGCTACATAGATACTTGTAAGATTTACCTAGATAACTGCTGTATTCACGAATGGCGGAGACACGAGCAAGCATCTCAAACTGAAACTGTAATACTCTAAACTTTTGCCCTTTATTAAGAGAATAAGCGCTTCGTATTATCTGGGCTGCAATAAGAGTTTTACCACTACCAGGTCTTCCACCAATAACAGTCATAGAGTTCCACTCAATACCATCTGTAGACGCGTCATTAAATTTTACCCAGGGTGTTCTGATGCTTTTAATCAAGCCTTCTTGCCTACCTTTTAGGTAGTTAAGAGAATCAACAAACCCTTCCTTTTGGCTTTTCCAAGCCTGTTTACCTTTCAACATATCTATCTATTTAATTATACTACTCTTTCACTAAAATGCTCGCTTCCTGGATCTTCATAGTTACCGGTTACAATCATTTCACAATAATTAGCCAGCTCAGATTCTGATGTACGATCAGGGAGAGTTTTACGAATAAAGTATTGGGATGTACGCATATAAAGATAGTTGCGTAATCTGTACTCATTTACGTAAAGCTCAGTTGCTTTAAGAACAATCTCCCATGAGTAATCAAAGTTTTTGAAGAACCATTTGAAAGAAGCTTCTAGATTTTTAGCATTTACTCGGGCTTGTTTACCACTAGGTAGTTTACCGCGCGGGAACAGCATGTTGTAACTAGCAATGTTCTCTTCATAGTTATTACCAATAACCTGTTTAGAAACACTCTCAACTGTTTTGCTATATAGCGTTTCCATTTCAGTTAAAAGAGCTTCACCCTTTTCTGTGATAACTATTTTCTCCTCTTTCTCATTGTAGGTAACATACCCTTCTGATTTGAGTCGTCGCATTTCAAAGTATAGATTGATCTTAGTATGATCAATCATTATCTTTTCCTTGAAACACAACATAGCAAACAACTCATTGGGTGTTATCGACAGGTTCAGAGTCTGTTGAAAAAGAGTTATAAGTTTGTTCTTTGGATTTAAGCTCATGAATGCATTTGTTATGGATTAGTAACGTGTTGTAGTCTTTGACTTCTATAAGGTTTGTGATGGTTCTTATAGAGTATAAAACTGTGGTGTGGTTTTGACCAAGATAAACTGCGATGTGCAATTTTACATGACCTAGATCACTAGCAATCTTAGAAAACACTTGTCTATAAATAGCTCCACCACGGCCTAAAGTCTTTACAGTTTCGCCGGGATACTCTTTTTCAATGACAGCATTTACTGCGCTCTCTATTGTTTCTAGAGGAAGCTTTGTGACAATATCTATGGTTTGTAGTGTTGTTACATGGAGTGTAACATCATACAGCCGCGCGATACGTTTACAAAATCTAGAGATTTCTTGGTGTAAATCGTAGTAGTAATTTGGATTCATTACCACTCTATCTGTGGCTTCTCTAGTTTCTGTAGACATTCGTTTATCTTGTTAAATACATCCCCGGAATCCCAGTTCTCAAGTTTATTATGAGCTGCGGATGCGGGATGTGAAGTTACTAACTTTTTGTTGTTGTCAGATACACTATCTTGCCAATCACTAGCTTTTTTACCCATGTAAACATAGATAGTTTGAGGCTTGTGCCAATTGAGCATATCAAAGAGATAAGCTAGAAATGGTTGCCAGATAAGATAATGTTGGCCTACTTTATTTACAGTTGTGGTAAGAGCAATGTTTAGTAACAATATGCCTTGATTAGACCACCTTGATAAATCTGGTTGAAAGTTCTTTTTCTCTTTGTATACTGTGCGCTCTATCTCTTTAAAGATATACTTTAGCGACGGCGGCACATGTTTAGAATCATTACTCACAGAAAAAGCTTTACCATCAGCTACCCCTACATAGGGATAAGGATCTTGCCCAATCATGACTACATTTAACTTATCATAGGGACAATCATAAAAAGCGCTGAACATTTTACTAAGAGAAGGAGTAAATCTTCTACCTTCTTTGGTTTCATGCTCTAGTTTTACTATGATTTTAGTAAACTCGTCACTGTAAATAAAGTGTCTAAGTACTGTTGCCCAACCAGATGGTTCTAATTTTGCGTGTAATTTGTCTCGTATGGAATCTATATCTATATTTGTCATAAACTTTAAACATTTAAATTATGGCTGTTACAGTTAAGGAACTTGAAGATGATCACCTAGTATCAATAAAACTAAGTGGATTTTTCTATAAGCGTTTAAAAGGCATGTTTGTTAGATTTATATCTAAGCAAGATGAAGCCTTTACCAAAGCTTTTATTGAAAGCGAAAGTGATCCTGAAAAGTTCTTTAGATCTAGTGAAGATGCTTTTGATGTTGAAACTATTCTTATCCTTTTAAAGGAAATTGAAAAAGCCGCGGTTGATCAAAAGCAGTTTAATGAGAAAGAAATTCTAGAACCTGGAGACGAGGGGTATGTAGAACCTACTAGTGAAGGTTAAAACCTACTATATCTCCAATTTCTAGGCAGGCATTGATAGCCATACCTAGTTCCATTTTAGAACAGGCTGCAAAAGATTTGCACACTTTTACTTGAGAACCGTTTATGTCTTTAACAAGGCATAAACCGGCTTTTTCTTTTACCTCATATTTCATCTCCTCGAAAGTGTAACCAAGGAAATTTGCGAGTTCTCTTATCATAGCATGAACTTTAGCAAGCTGGGCTACACTCTTATCAGATTTAACGGCTTCTACATAGATTTCAATTGTGGCACCATCGGGCAAGTTCTTTAAAAACAGATCATACTTTAATTTCTCAGCATGATCAGAGTATACAAGCTTTCCATTTTCTTTCTTAAGAACGCCGTGAAACATTAGTTGTTAGGTTTATCTATTTTGTGTTCTACAGTAATGATGTTCAGAGTAAAGCCTAACCAGCTGATCACAATCTCTCTTCTTTTTTCTAAGATTTGTGTGCAGAAAGGATCTTTACAATTTCTGGTATTGATACATCCTTTCATGCAGGATTCAACTTTACCTGGTTTTTTACGCACGATCTGCGTATGTGGAATAAGATTAATGTGTTGGTAGCTTTCTTTCCACCCGTTTACAAAAGTAATTGTAGTCATAGTTTTTCTTCAAAGGTATTAAGTTTTTAGTAAATATATTTGCCTACCAAAACGGTTTGGCCTTGGAGATTAAAGTTTACCTTGGTTTGTTTTACCACTTAAATAATTTTCATTGGATATTTTGATACCCAACCAAATGTCTTTAAAAAACTGTTTAATCTTTTTCATCTCTCTTTGGTGTTAAAGTTTAAAGTATTTTATATAAAAAATGGTCTTATCGTTATTACTCCTACTGCAAAGCCTAAACTAAACGCCAATGCAATCAATGCCCTTTGTTTAAATGTTTTTACCTCAATAGTGTAGTGATTCATAGGTAAGGTAAGAAACGGATTAACGCCAACCATCATAACCATACCAATCCAATTTTCATCTATCAAGAATCTGAAACCTGCTATTGAATTTGCTTCAAGAACAATAGCAGAAAAAAATACTATTAAAAGTTTCCACCACTCTACCGTTTTTTGTTTGTTGCTCATAACTTTTATTCTTTAGTTATTATTAAATATCCTTCAGGTGTTTTACTAAAACCATTAATAAATAATCCTTCAAAGGAATTATCAAACATCCCCATACCCATTCCTACCATCAAAAATGGACCACCGCTAGGATCAACCATAACAATTCTGCTTTGATCAGAAACCACTAACTCAGCATACTTTCTGTTTTTGATAGCATACTGATCAGTTTTATAATCATAGGCATGAATCGTATCTTGAAACTCTTCAAATGTCATATCACCTTCAGGACTGCCATCATCAATATATGCCTGATAAGCCTCCTCATATACGTTTGGGTAGGCATATCTTACAAATTCAAAGTTGCCTTGCCATAGTATATTTCCATCTTCAGTTCTAGTAAAAGTGAAAATGTCTCCGTAGCGATTTTTATACTGTATCATTAGTCAAAGTTTATGTTATAGTCACTCATTAACTCATGAAGCTTTTCTCTACATTCCTCATATGCTTTGTAAGTATCACTACTTATATTATCTGAAGCATATTTAGTATTTCCTCGTAACCATTGGTCTAGACTCCAAATAATAGAATACATTTTTGATGCATTAACTGCTAGTTCAAAATCACTAGTTTCTTCTGGTAGATTAAATTTTAAGATAGCTTCCATAACTCATATGTTGAATTAAGAGTTTTAAATTTGAGATAATTTTCTGTTTGCTCTACAATCTCAGTAATTTCTGTTGTTTGCCAAGCAAAGAACATACTAAATGGTGACATAAGTAATGATCTACCAACTGCTGGTTCATCGTGCTTAGATTTAAAAGTTCCATCCTCATTAAACTCCAACCATAGTATTTTCTCTGATTGTCTAGTTAATCCATCTCTTTCTCTAACAAGTTTCCATTTTGGTTTTTCTTGATCAAGCAGCAGTTTTGCTTGTTCTTCATCCATAGTTAAAATACCTTCCTCATTTTGAGTTAGTAAAATTTTAGGTTGTGTTCCTGTAATCATAATTATTATTGATTAAGTTTAATAAAGCCCCCCTTTTTATTTATAGAGGGGCTTTAGTTGTTATTACCAGGAAATCTTTAATAAACCCCATAAGATACTAAAGGTTCTTCTTGTTGGAGCGATTCCTTTTTCAGTATTCTTAGCTTTTCTTATACTTCTTGATTTAGCGTTTTCAACTTCAATGTAACTTTGATAAGTTCTTGCTAAAGCAATAGATGGTGTAGAGTTTCTACTAATTACAAGCTTACCATTTTCTTTTTTGATAAGGTTGTTTTTAAATAGAAAGCCTATTAATCTAGAATCGCATTTCATTTCGGTTCTAAGATCTCTAGCATTTTTTACATCATTTTGCTCAATGTGCTCGTAAATTCTCTTGATTAGCTCAAGTTTCTTTTTTGTTGCTTTAACGTTTGTTGTCATGGTTTTTGGTTTAAGAGATAAATAAAATAATCATAGTCTTCAGATAAATCACCGTCTAGTGGTAGATCATCTAATAAGTTATCAAACTTTAGTTTTTTAAGATTTGGTGAGTAGCTTACCTTTTCGATAAAGAGTTCGACCATGTTAAGCTCTTTATCTGTTTTTGCATTTTTGGCTCGTCCATAGAAATAAGTTATGAGTAAACCATATAATATGTAAAAAGATGTTTTGACTAGTTTTCCATATGTCAAAGGCTCCGTTTGAGTAATATATTGTCCCCTTGCTGTAGTGATTACTTCATCAATGGTTATATTATACTTATGGAGCTTTTTAAAAAGCTTTTTTAATTTTCTTAGCTCTTTAGGTGTACAGTTTAAAACGCCAAGCAGTATGTCTTTATTCTCTATCTTCATTGTCGTAGCGATATTCTTGTATACATGTTGGACAAAGTTTTAATCCAGAAATTTCATCTTGAGACATCTCTGAAATGATTTCAGAATCACAATTGGGACAAAGATTTCTTTCAAAGTCTTTATCTGAGGTCCCCGGTGGTAAATTTGATGAGTACATAGTTAAACAATTATGATTTCTACTTTTGTTAAGTCTAGGTGAGAAATGGCTTCGTTAACCCACTTTTCATCTATGGTGTTAGCATAACACAAAATGTGTATAGTCGCTGTTTGATCTGCAGATAGACGTAATAATCGACCTATGCGCTGACTAGATTTGCGCTCGTTACCATATGCGTGCATAATAATCCCTTCTTTAAGATTAGGAATATTAACACCTTCATTAAGCTGTAAGACGCAGGATAGCTTAGTTATATATCCATTCTTAAAATCTTCTAGGTTCTCTTCAGATTGGGGATTTTTAGAATGATAACTGTGGCTACACATCTTATCAGCCTGATTTTGTGTGTTGGTAAAGAGGATGCATTTCTCCTGGCTGGCATTAAACAGCTTTTGAGCATATTGTTCTTTGCTCGGGAACTCCATTAACGCTTTCATGCGCATTATACGCATGATCTGTTGTTGTTTAGGAGAATTAGCTGTGATTGTTGCCTGGGTCCAGTAATTATACTCTGCTAGTTCGCTAGTGTACCAAGAACGGCGGCCATCCTTGCTTGTCTTACAAAGAGACTTATTAGGATTAAGCTTAAGCATATGAACTTTGATTCTATAATCGTTAAGAATCTCGTCTTTAACTGCGTCATCAGTAATATACCGGTACACAATTGGGCAATAGCGTTCAACCATAATACCTTTCTCAGAAGATTTGTATTTAGGTGGTGTGCCTGTTAAGCCAATCACGGCGCCGGTATAGTTTGCTAACCAATCTTGATGTGAAAACAACAAAGAGTGGCACTCATCCAGGTAAACTACATCGTAATGGATACTCTGTTTATTCAAAGATAAGTATGTTGTAAAGCTGATGTGCTCGAGTAAATGCTCGAGGTTATGTTTTTTAGCTTCATCTTTCCAAGATTGGAAAATACTCTTCTTTGGGGCAACTACTAAAACCGCTAGGTTCTCTGTATAAAGTGAGTCTATGTGTTTTAATGCGATTAGTGTTTTACCTACACCAACGCTTACAGCTAAACCAGCTTTCTTTTTTCCTTTTAAAGCGACCAGCGCTTCTTCTTGTATCTGATCTCGTGTCATTTAAACTATTTGTTATTGCGATGATTGTAACTAAAAATATTGCTAATACTATTAGTAAGTATATCAGTGAAAATACTATGTCATAGGTTGTGTAAGTCATCGTGTTCTAAGATTTAGAGTTACGGCGTCCTCCATGCTAAGTTTGTCATGAATATAATTATGACAGGTTCTACATACAGGCAGCCAGGTTGATTCTTTTAAATGATTATCGCCAGTGCGACCAGCTTTATGATGCACATCTGTAGCATTCAGCGTACATCCTGGAAGATTAGCTTTACACAATGGATTTTTATCCATGAATACTTTTCTAAGTTTTGTGTATAGAGCATCATCTAAAACCCTCTTAGGAGAGCGGGGGCGTATTGGTTTTTTAGTCTGTAATTCTTGACTAGGTTTTTGGCAACTCCAGCATGATTTACAATACTTTTCACGCCCCACGCTCTTCCATATGAGGGACTCCCTTTTACAAGACGAACATATTTTCTTTTTAGCTTTCACAAACTTTCAATCGAGGTAGAAAATTAGGATCTTGTTCAAGTTGATAGAAGTTTGGTGGTAAAATACGCTCTTTAATAAATCTCTCAACTAAATCTTTCTTAGAAATGTTGAGTTCTTTAAAAGAAGCGGTGTTTACTACTTCTAAGGAGGGTTCTTGTTCAGCAAGTAACTCTTGCACGAGGCTGCTTTTAGGAAACAACACGGTAAATAACCGGTTTGTGCGATCCATTACAACTTCGTGTTTCATTAAATTGATGACTTGTTGTGCTCTCTTATGCACTTTAAAGATACGAGATTTTTTCTGTTTGCTCATAACTTTAAGTTCTGTTTCTTCATACACTTTTAAGCCATATATAGCTCTGTGATAAAGAAAGTTTTGGTACTGCGAGAATTCATCTTTTTCATAATTCATTACTCGCTTGGGAGAGACTTGGTACTCCTGCATTTTGCCAGAGTACGTTGTTTTTGAATAAGGTTTTTGTGACATAATTGATAGATAGATTTAATTTACAATTTTGATATTGGGGGCCCACTAGGAGCCCCCGTTATCGTTAATACATAATTACAGATCAAATGTGCCTTGGATGGTGTCATCGCTGTCATCATCACCGGCCAACACTTCTTCCTCTTCTTCAAAAGTAGGTTCAACACGAGTAGATGCCAAGCTTTCCTGATAAGCAGCTTTGATATCATCTGTGTTGTTGTGCTGAATGGTTTCATCTTGTGCATTGATGTCTTCACGGAAGAATGTTTTGCGGTAGATGGGTTGACCATCAACGCAACAAATAACACCGGTAGCACCAGCAACTTTATAATCGCGTGCCGGTTCTTTAGCGTTGAATGGTTCTAAAGACTCGATTACGACGATTTTACCAGGCAATTTTTGGCCTTTGAAGAATCCCATTTCTGTGAGATCTTCCATTTTACCATGGATAAGAGCGCTCATTTTAGATTTGCGCAAGAATCCTTTGTCATCAATTTGTACTCGGGTTTGTTCTACCCTGACATGTCCCCATTCAGCGTTATTTTCGCTAGGGATGATTACATTTCCAAGTTGGTCTGCTGTTACTACAACTGGGTTCATAAAAAATGATTGAATTGGTTAAGCCCAAAATTAAAAAACTCCACTGCGCACGGGCCTTTATGCACAGTAGAGTATCACAACTTCGTGTTGCAATATTATTCGAGAGGATCTATGTCCTCTAATAAGTCGATATCATCAACAATTATATCTTCAAAAGATTCTATATCTTCATTATCATCTACAACCTCATCTAGGTCAGGATCATAGTATCTTTGAGATTTATTAATTGAGGACCCACTAAATGGGTTGTGAATTATGCTGCCACAATCAAGAGAAATTAAGAATTGTATCTCTTCATGGTCTAACTGAAGGTATTGCTCAATTGACATTGAGATTACTTTTCCGTTTGGTAATTGATACAGCATGAGCAAAGTTAAATAAATAAAATTTATAAATGGGGAGGCTTCTCACCTCCCCATATATAAACAATCTACCTCTCTGTCAATCTTTTTCTAACAAGGGATTCTTACAGTATTCTGACATTTTTATGAGTTCGCTTTCAGTAAACCTTCTTGTATCAGAATCTTTTTCAGGATCAGTTTTATCGGAAAAATAGGTTTTAACCTCATAAGGTCTTCTATTATAAATAGAAAAGTCTGTGATTATACCCATCACATAAGGAGCGTTGTCAATGAAGAATATAAGATCTTTCTTTTGAGAATTTTCTTCGCTGTAATTGTAGCCTAAGTTTTTTGTATGAACATATACATATTCACCAACTTTAAATTTAGGCTGCGGAAACTTTTCCTTACTAACAAGCTCTAGGTACATTGCATACAAATACTCTTTTTCAAAGCCTTGATAGGTGTTTCTTTCCAAAAGTGCTAAGATGTCTTTTACAAAATCTTTAGGTGTTTGTGGAATCTTCATCTGAGGTCACATTTATAAAATTTGGGGTACATCAAATTACTAACCTTTCTCCAGTAGTTAAGAGTAGTAGGTTTAAGATGGCCACTAGGACCACCATTCCATTTTCTAGCAATTACCTCTGGATTAGTATAGTTCTTGATTTTAACCCATTTCTCAAATGCTTCTACAGATTTTGTTTTAGAGTATCTGTCATCAAGACTAAACTCTATTCCTAATCTGTTAAGTTCAGCAACCATAATTGGCCTGATTTGTAGTACACCTGCGGCATCTTCTTTAGGGTTAAATGCATTAGGGTTACCACCACTCTCCACTATTATCATAGCAGATATGAGCTTGAATAAGATTAATCCTTTCATAGTTCTTCTTTTTTAGAGATTTCTGAAATGTGTTCTATAATGACACTCATGAAAGGAGTAAAATCCAATCCATAATATGCCTCGGTTGTGTCTCTCCAACCTAATTCTTGAAACTTTTTATCTAATTCTTCCATTTGTTTTAAATTAGTAGCCAGGGAGGGAATCGAACCCTCATTAAGAATCTCTCTATCTACCGTTTCCAGCATCCTTAATAGCCCACGAACTGTTACCAATTCCGCCACCTGACTATATTATTATTTAAGGTACAATATTATTATTTACCGCATAAATCATAAGAGATATTATGCTTAAGACAATTGTTGCTGTACCAAATAAGAATATAAGACAAACAAATATATTACTCTCATAGAAATCAAAATCTTTCCAAGATCCAGAGTCCTTTCTAATTTTATATATACTGTATGAGTATAGTAGAATTAATAATGTTGAAATTGTTATCATCGTTTTAATATTTTGTAGTCAGGACAGGAATCGAACCTGTTACACGGCAAGTGTTTGGTACTGACCTTTCGGTTACTCCCATTTCCGCACGCTACCATTACGTCACCTGACTATGTTTATCTACTCTCTACTCCAGAGAATATAAAACTTGTCTTCGCGTGTAGTTTCTATAGATGCGTGGTAAGAATTACCTCTTGCATAAACTCTCCACGATTTATTACTTAAAACTACGAAATGTTTGTTGTAATCTTCAATTGCCGCGTTAAACTTAGACATGTTGTTATAAAAGATAGCGTTTGTTACACATTGGCCATTTTTGTAAAACAACAGACCAACTCTTTCCGGGTGCTCATGAGAGAATAGAGTAACTACAACTTGACCTTTATAGTCTTCTTCTTTGTCAATGTAGTTCCCATCTTCTGTTAGGGCTTCTTTCATTGCATCGTAAGTGTGATCTATGTAGATCATGTTTTGAGCGTTTGCAGCGCTTCCTATAAACAGTAATAAGAGAAATAATAGATTTTTCATGATTGATTGTGTATAAAGGGCGGGGATTAGTTTCCCCGCCCATGGTTCAAAAATAGTTTAATCAAACATTTTTTTGAATGATTGAATCATTTCCATCATGACTCTTGGGTCATGTTGAACCCTATATTTCATGATTTCGCAACCTACCATGTAGCCAACTGCTAGAAGTCTACGTTCATACAATGAAAGTTCAATACCGTTAATATTAAACTCATCACTTTTAACGTGATTTCCAGAACTTTCAAGACAGCTTGCTACTGTTGAATCATCCTCTTTGATAACTTTGGTTACAAATTTGTCATCTTGGTCCCACAAATTTTGTGGAATGTTTAAAGCTTCATTTACGTTCATAAAAAATGGATTTAGTGGTTAATTGATTAAATGATTTAGACTTGACGAATATTGGACATATAGTGGCCCAAGGCAAAGAGTGAGAAGATCGCTTCTTTTTCTTCTGTAGTAAGATCTTCTTTACCTGTAATTCCAGAATACAAACTTGTTAACGCTTGGTCAAGCGTTTCATTTGCTCTAAGAGTTTCTACAGATGTTTTTGCAAGCTCTTCTGCTCTTTCGTTTGAGATGTTTAGAGCTTCGTTTAAGGATTGTGACATAAAATTGAGATAAATGTTTATAAGTTTATAAAGGTATACTTACTACCACCTATAAGTTTGGCGGGCCCCCCGAGTTGGGATGGAATTAGGAAACGTTGTGGGAGACCCGCCGTGGAATCAGTTTAGAGTAACTCTAGAGTTAAGTTCTTCAATAAAATGCTCTGCCTTTTGACTTATCTCTATAGGCGCCGGAGCATTGAATTTACCATAAAGCTGATTAAAGGTAAACCTTTTATTGAATACAGAAGAGTTATCTACAGAATTATTTACGTTCACACCAAGTGTGTAACCATCAATGTTAAAAACAAGATATTTCTTGTCTATACACATGTAGGAGTAGTTAGTGTAAACGCAATGTTTCTGTATCAAGCCTTCTTCATACAACCTTCTGTTGTTAGAGATGTACTCAAAGTTCCTTTCTTCAGCTATATACTTAACTTCAGGAATGGTAAAATCTACATTTTTGACAGTTTCAGCTTCATAGAACATTATCCTTCTGGTAAAATCCGTGTGAACTTCATTTAGTCTTTTATTCGACCAACGAATGTCTATCTTTTCACCAAGTAGTACTGCCTGTTCTATGGTGTCTTCAAGTATTTGCAGATTTTTATCCTGTTTCAAATAAGCTATAAACTGCTCGCCGTGATTTTCGGTAACTCTTACCAGTTGACTGATTTGAAATCTGTTCATATGATTTAAAACATTTTCAAACAGTTTTGGTGAACAGTTCTTGACACGCATGCTTTTCATGATAGCCTTATACAAATCTTCAAAGTTTGTGATTTTACCTTGTAAGATTTTAAGAACAACACTTTTGTAATGAAAATATAGGCTGTTGAATTCTTTAGACTTAATCCAATCTAAGCCTAAATGCGTCATAAGCGTATATATATCATCTAATGGTACATGTTGAAAAGGATTCTTACCAAACCAGTATTTGATAGTTTTACCATCATAAGTAAAACCGCAGTTTGTATCAGTCTTAATATATACATTTCCAGCACTGCCTATGGCTGCATATACGGCTCTTGAAGAAAAGTACATTTTACCATCTTTGACACAAATAGACATTTCCACACCCGGAGTTGGATTTTTTCTAGCAGCGACTCTTTTTGCAATAGGATTCTCTATAGCAAGAATATCTGCTATTTTATCCATGTTGTAAGATTTAATGATAGTGTTCATTGGATTGAGTATTTGAGTTGATTTTTGAGTTTACTGTTCGTTGTTTAACATTTCGATTGCGTAATCTATGTTGTTGATATAAGCATGTAGACGCGCGGTAAGCACCGAATCTTCTTCTACATATGCTAAATCTTCATACACCCAATCACGCATATCTTCCAGGGCGTTAATAGCCTGGATTTTCTCGTAAGAAAGTTGTTTTAGCGGCGGCGCCGGTTCTTTATCAAGAGTCTCAATAGTAAAAGCACTAATGAATACACCAGTAAGAACCACAGCAGTGGCTAATAGAATGTTTTGAAATCTTTGTTTCACGGTTTTTGGTTTTTAAAAGAGGTTATTCATCCACTAAGTAGGATGATTCACTGTGTTTTACCCCTCTGCAACCAGAGTCCGAAGACTCTGGCTTGACTCAGTTGTAATACTAAATAATGCTTGTATTTCTACACATTATTCGTTAGGAGGTTTTCGTTATATACCTCATAGATTACAACTGCTCACCCTTGGGAGCTGATTAACTTGTTACGCTCTCTTGCAAGATTGTAAATAATGGGGACGAGGCCATAGTTAATCAGGTGGTTTCACATCTTACACTTATATAACCATTTCCACTCAGCTGTGGGGTTAGATTGTTATGGTGGTAAGAAGTCTTTATATCCACGTGAGAATGGTGCATTAATAATTGGTTGTCACGTTACCAACGTAGCTGCAGTGATTAAGTATTTCAACTTAATTTGCATTACTCCAGATTTATGAACTGCTATACCTGGTAAACAGTAAATCTCTCAACACTCAGTTGTGATAGATATAGGCCTACCTCTTTTTGCCTGGGAGTCAAACTAACATCAAAGCATAGCTCATTTAGTTAGAGTGTTTTTCATCTATTACAACTGCCCATACTCACTATTCAAACCATAGTGTCCACACCAAAAACCCATTATTTACAATGATATTATAGTGTGAGCATCTCTTTAATGCCTCTAAAGGCATTAAATCCAATACATGAGGGTCGTTAAGATTAGGATTAGCATTTATTACTACTCCTTGAAATCTATAACCCTTTTCTGTATCATGAGAGTCAATATGATATACTGTTGCATAGGTAGGCATCATATCTGTAATTATATCCTTACCTGTATTTTTTGCATCAGGAAATTTACTCTTAATGTCACTTAATCTTAACTGCATATGTTTTAGTTTTAAGGATTATTAGTTAATTGTTTACCTCTCAACACTCAGTTGTAATAGAAAACATGGGTAATACCAGAAACTCCGGAACATTACTTAGTATTTTACATCTATTACAACTGTTCACCTTACGGTTAGTGAAGAGAGAAAGATTGTTTTGTAAGACATTATTGGTTAGTCTTACTAGTTGCGGCGAGGATTGCTGCCCCGCACGGTTGATAAAAGAAACATAATTAATCAGAGAACTATCGTTTGTTCAAGTTAACTCTGATTCGTAAGAACAGGTATGAGGCAGAACACTTCTGATACATCAGACAATATGAGTGTTAACTGTGGTTCCTGCATAGCCTGTTCTCCCGGAATGTGTGTAAAAAGAAGTTATAAACCATCAAACCCATAGAGATCTTCAAGATCTTGGGTGAGGGCTGAGATCTCAGCTTCTTTAAACTTTCTAGTAATATTTGAATTATAAATAGTGCTAATGATTTCATTACACTCTCTATATCTCTGAAGATTACCGGTATTAATAGCTTTTTGTCTCTCAGTTAATAGCTCTTCAAGAGAACACTTCATTAAATCTTTCATGGTTACTGGTATTTGAGTTGTTTATATAATGATTTGAAAAATACTCGTGACTAAACCCGCGGCGGTGACTCTTCTTTATCAACAAATCAAACTCTTACTTATATAAGAAAGAGAATAGATATAATAGATAAGAGTTGCAACGCTAGGTGTTAAACGTGCTATATCTCCCACTTGTTATC
>OCRE01000010.1_pt1 | contig 20326 bp, 15 predicted proteins | sample 1494271 | NCBI WGS metagenome assembly OCRE01 (sample SAMEA3275604, study PRJEB22092) | marine metagenome | biome: Marine near barrier island; feature: Surface water influenced by Mississippi River output; material: Seawater | collected 2014-06-21T14:00:00+00 | depth 0 m | reverse complement strand
CTGCGGCTGTGGCTTTCGCGCAGGTGAGCACCTCTGCTTCTAAGCAGTATCTGGTGTTCCCCAAGGGCGCTGCTAAGCGTTGGGTGAAGGCTGTGTCTACCACTGACACTTCGACCCACACCTACAGCATCAACGCTCTGGGCGCCAAGAAGTACGCCTGAGCCTGATCACGATATGCGCCTGGCTTCGGTCGGGCGCTTCTTCTTATGGCATTCGTCGAAGACCTGAGCGTGTTTTTGGATAGCGACGAGTTTGCTGTCTCGGTGACTGCTGGTGCTGTGACCGGATTGGGAATTCTGGATATGCCGTCAGAGATCATCGCTGATGGCGTGGTGCTTACGACGGATTACAAGCTGACGTGTGAAGCGTCGAAATTTGGCGATTTGCTGCACGGTGATGCCGTGACAGTCGATGGAACGAATTACACTGTGAGGAACACGGCGCTGATCGATGACGGCGCCTTTTGCGAGGTCATGCTTCAAAAGGTGTAATTATGACAGCAATTATTGGCTACTACTCGAACAACGAGAAAAACGTCCACGAGTGGGATCCCCTGACGTCTGATGGTGAGACGCCAGCATTGAAGGTCAACGCAACCTCGTTCACATTTGTAGACAATATTGTTGGGAGCAACATCACAGTGATTCATCAAGGGTCGCTAAACGGAACTGATTGGTTCGATCTTGAGTCTCACTCTCACAATGAGTCAGGCGTTGACTATCACGCCTATTCAAACCTGCCGTTGCTGTATGTGAGAGCAAAGGCAACTAGCATCGGTGCGGGAGAGAGTTTTATTGGTTCTGTGATGTGTAACTGATGGCTACCAAACGCGAACAGATCCTCGCTCAAATCGCGAGCACGCTTGCAAGTACTGCTGGCGTGAGCGGTCGGGTGTATCGGTCGAGGGTGACTGCGGTTGCGAGGGCCGAGTCACCGGCGATCATTATTGAGCCGGTGACTGATGCGTGCCAGCAGTTCACGTCACTGCCAAAGCTCGACTGGACGCTAAGAGTCAGGGTGGTGGTAACTGTGCGTTCCGATAATGCCTACACGGATGCGGATGCAGTGATCAATTCAATGCACTCAAAGCTAATGGCTGACTTGACCTTGGGCGGGCTGGCAATTGACATTCAGCCAAGCATTGTCAATTTTGACTTTTTTGATGCAGATAAGCCTGCTGGTGTATTTACATGTGAATACGAGGTTCTCTATAGAACTACAGTTGCAGACTTGACCACGGAGTAAGATTTAACAAGGTGCAAGGACTACCATGATTGATGAGTACAGCGGTCAAGGTGGGTCGTATCTTCTCGATCCAGAAACCGGTAAACGCACTCTGATCAAGCGCACACTTCCCGCCGAACCCCTTCAAGCAGATGGCACTTCTTCTTCGGAAACGACTGATTCTAATCGAGACGGAATCAACCTACGGAACCGATCCGACTCCCGACGGAGCGGACGCCGTTCTAGTGAAAGATCTGAACATTACTCCACAGCAGAGTGATGTCGTCAGCCGCGATCTGATCCGCCCTTATTTGGGTGCTTCAGAGCAGCTCCTCGCCAACACTCGCGTTGAATGTACTTTCAGCGTTGAGCTTGCCGGCTCCGGCGCTGCTGGTACTGCGCCGCAGTATGGCAAGGCTCTTCAGGCTTGTGGCCTGAGCGAGACTGTTTCTGCTGGCGTTAGCGTGACTTACGCACCTGTGTCTGCAAGCTTTGGTTCTGTCACCATCCACTACAACATTGATGGTGTTCGCCATAAGGTGACTGGCGCTCGCGGTACTTTCACGCTGAATGCCAACGTGGGCGAAATCCCGACGATTGATTTCACCTTCACTGGTATCTACAACGCTCCTGATGATTCGGCGCTGCCTAGCGTGACTTACGCAAATCAGGCTACGCCGCTGATTTTCAAGAACGGCAATACTGACACCTTCTCTCTGCTGTCGTATTCTGGCTGCCTTCAGTCAGTCAGTCTTGACTTGGGCAACACCTTGGTCTATCGCGAGCTGATTGGTTGCACCAAGGAGGTGCTGATCACTGATCGCAGCAGCAGTGGCACTGTGGTGGTTGAAGCCCCGACTATTGCGCAGAAGGATTATTTCGCCGCTGCGCTTACCGATGGAACCTTGGGCAACCTGACGTTCCAACACGGCACCACTGCAGGCAACATCGTTGACTTCGCTTCCACCCGGATCGACATCGGCGACGTGTCTTACGGTGATCAGGATGGCATCGCGATGCTGAACATCCCCTACACCGCGATTCCTTCCACTGCCGGTAACGACGAGTTCAGCCTCGTGTATACTTGATCGGCGAGAGATGGATCCGCAGGGACCGCGTTGCGGTCCCTTTTTTATTGCTGTATAGTTTGCAGGAGTCTATTTCTATTCATGGCTTTTATTCGCAAAAAGGTTAAGACCTTTAAGTGGCCTGTAACTGTTGAAGAGCCTGCTGACGGCGGTGTATTTGAGGAGTCTAAGTTTGATGCCGTTTTCAAGCGTGTGCCTCGTTCTGAGTTCCAGAAGCTTGCCGACAAGGGTGACTTTGAATTGCTTAAGGCTGTGCTGACTGGCTGGGAGGGGATTGAGGATGAAGATGGAAAGCCGTTGCCATTTTCACAGGTGACGATGAAAGAGTTTGCTGATGATCCGTATTGGATTCGCGGTGTGCTCAAGGCTTACACCGAAACTTTTGAGGGTGCTCGCCTGGGAAACTAACGGGCGCCGTCGAATATTGGTGCAAGGGCGGCAAGGTTGTAGAGGATAAAACCGGTGATGACGCTGCGGCATTTGGGCTGAAGCCGCAGCGCAAGGAGGCTGCATCGGGCGAGCAGGATTATGAGGTATGGGAAGAGAACTGGAAATCCTTAATGATGTTTCTGCGTATGCAAACGCAATGGAACGTCACAATGGGTGGTTACGTTGGCTTGAAGTACGAGGTGCTGCTTGGTGCGGGCGGCTTGATGTCGCTGTATGATATAGAGAACCCCCGCGAGCTGCTAGAGGACATCCAGGTGATGGAAGCAGCCGCACTCGTAGAACTGAATAAGAGGGAAAAATAATGGCAACAAATCCGACAGTACTTGCTATCCAGGCGAAGATTGATGGCCTTAAGGGCTTGAATCAACTGAAAACCGCTTTACGCGGAATTGGCACGCAGGCTAAAAATGCTGAAAACGATCTTACCGGTCTAACTAAAGACATTGTCGATTTTGGCAAAGCGACTGGAAATTCAATAAATTCTCTTGAGGCTCAAAAGCGGGCATTTGAAGCTCTCAGGCGTTCCGTAGACTTTACCAGCAAAGAATTCAAAGAAGCAACTGCTGAAATAGCAAAATTAGATAGGCAACTTGCGAAAGCCGAGGGCCGTCGTGGCGCTGGCGGTGTGGGCGGAAGGTTGAGAGGCGCAGCTCAAATTTCGGCGACTGCTGCAGGCGCTGGTGTTTTTGGCGGCCCAGAAGGATTCCTTGGCGCGATTGGTGGCGGCATTTTTGGCGGCCCTGGCGGTGCAATTGTTGGCGCGGCATTTGGCGCACAAATCGGCCAATTAAGAAAAGCCGCAGGAGGCGTTGCTGAATATGTTGCTGAGCTTAATCTTGCGAAAGCAACTCTTGCCGGTGTATCGACAGATCAAATCGAATACAATCAAAACCTTGAGTTTGCAAGAAAGATTAGCGGAAATTATGCAATTAGATTGAAAGATGTCATAACTGGCTATGCATCTGTGACTGCTGCAGCAAAAGCCAACAACCTTTCCGTAAAGGAAACGCAGACGATTTATGAAGGTATTACCGCTTCTGGTATTGCGTTTGGTAAATCACAGGAAGATCTTCAGGCTCTTTTCCTTGCGACCACTCAGGTTCTTAGCAAGGGTAAGGCATCAGCGGAAGAAATCTCGGGTCAGATTGGTGAGCGAATCCCTGGTGCTGTTGCAAAATTTGCTGAAGCTACGAAGAGAAGCCTTCCTGAGTTAGCGAAGGCATTTAAGGATGGCAAAGTTACTATCGCAGACTTTGTTAGGTTTGCCCAGAAGCAAGGGGATGATTACGCTGAGTTTGCGCAAAGCCTTGCAGACGGGCCCGAAAAAGCTGGACTGAGGCTGCAAATCGCACTAGATAATGCCAGCGAGAAGTTTGGAGGATTTTTCCTTGATATTGGGGCCGGATTCCAGGACTATCTGACAAACCTTGTAAATTTTGTTGTAGAAAATGAAAAACAATTTAAGTTACTTATTGCAAAAACCGTTGTATTTGCTGAAGATTTTGTAAACATTTTTGTTGAAATAGGCAAGGGTATTTGGAGGGTTTTTGGGCCACTCTTTAAGTTGATTGGCGACACGATTGTTGGCCTTACGCAAGGGCTGGCCGACTTGGTTAAGCAAGGCCAAATAGAAAGGGCTGCAAGAGAAAAAGGTATCGGTAGAGGGCAGTCTTTCGAGTTGCGCCGAAAAGCCGAGGCTGAAATCGCACGAGAGGAGGGCGGAAGGAATGTGTTTGATATTGGGCAAAGCGAGAGAATCAATCAAAGGTATTTCGAGAAACTTGCTCAACTTGCTGGCATCACCACCGGCCCCACTACAAGGGCAAATCGAATTGCAGCGATTCTGAAAAAATTTGACGAATTCACGCCAGAGCGATTTGGCGGCGTTCAAACCGGTGGCGGCGTTGCGCCAAGCGGTGAGACGGAGTCCCCCTCCGGGAAAGGCAAGGATCCCATGGTGGCAGCACGCCGCCAGTTCGCGTCGGAATTTGCGGGAATGGAGCGATCCTTTGCCGAGGTTGCTCGACTGAGGCTTGCGAAAACAACAGCAGACTTGGAACTGCAAATTATAAAGGCGCAAAAGGATCAAAACAAAGAACTTGAGTTCAGCTTGAAGCAGAAGCTTCAGCTGGCCAAGGTAGACATAACGATCGAGGGCTTGACCGCCCAGATTGCATCTCGTGAGTCAAAAATTGCTCAGGGCAAATTAAAGAACATCGATATGCTTAAATACGAAGATTCCCTGACTCGGGATAAAAATTCGCTACTTATCGCCCAGACAGAAAAAAATAAAATTTTAGCAGAGCAGGATAAGGATAGGTTCCTTTTCAATCAAAAAACTACGGAAGAAATCCAAAAACAAACCAAGGCTATTGAGGACGCCAGGTTCGCTTTGCGAGAGCAATTTGGTCTTGTCAGCCCGGAGGAAAAGGTTGCAAGAGCGCAACGAGAATTCAAGCAAAAATATCCTGGTGCCACCGATCAGGATCTTGACCTGATTCGCCAACAGATCGACCCAACGACGTTCGAGAAAGTGCAGCAAAACATTTCAGGGCTTAAAAAAGAGCTAGAAGGGTTGGTGAATTTTGCGAATCAAATCACTGGTGCGGCCAACGCAATTGGCGATGCGTTTTCTCAATCATTCATCAATGCGATCACTGGCGCCACTACTGCAAAACAAGCGTTGGCTGATTTCTTCAAGAGTGTTGCCAGTTATTTCTTGGATATGGCAAAGCAGATCATCGCAAAAATGATCACGATTGCGATTTTGAATGCGGTGGTTGGACTGCTCCCTGGCGGTGGCGGTGGCGGTGGCGGTGATCTCGATATCGATGCAGTAAGCCAATACTCAGGTATTGGAGCAAATACCAGGATTCCTACTCCTACATTCCGCGCCAACGGCGGCCCCGTCAACGCAAACCAGCCTTACATCGTCGGTGAACGCGGGCCTGAGTTATTCATCCCATTTCAGCAAGGCAGCATCACATCGAATGAAGCGATGCAGCAAGCAAGCATGGCCCAGCTCCCATTCACCCGCAGTGCAGAATCGATCAGCCAAGCAATGCAAACCGCGCAAGCAATGCAAGCTGCTGGTCCAATCAACGTGAAGTACGAATCGACCGTGATTAACGGCGTCGAATACGTCACCGCTGAGCAGCATCGCAAGGGCATGGCACAAGCCGCTGAACGCGGTCGAGCACTGACGCTGCAAACGCTGCAGAATAGCCCTAAGACGCGCAGCAAGGTGGGTATCTAATGAGCGCTTACGCATTCGTCAATTACGTCCGCTTCAAGACGCAGGCTGATGCGTACACCGGCACGCCGTATCAGAACTTCAGCATCAACGAACAGCGGGTCTACGACGGCATCACCTACAGCTTTGCCCCATTTGCCGTATCATCCGGCGGTGGTGCTCGCGGCGGTGACCGCTCCAGCGCATCACTCGTGGCCGGGACGGATGCACTGTCAGTCAACCTCTTCGCTGAGGCGGTGCAGAACCGCTACATGCTCGAAATCAAAACCGTCAGCCTTGATCCGCTGACCTTTGCCGACGAAGCACTCGTTGCATCTGAAATCTGGCGCGTCGCCTCCTACGACATGGACACCACCCGCGTAGTGTTGAAGCTGACATCACCGCTCGATGCCGTCAGGGCTCAGGTGCCACGTCGCACGCTTAGCACCGCATTGGTCGGTGCATTGCCCACATCCGGCGCATTGGTGGTGAGCTGATGTGGCGAGACTGGATCGGACTACCGCATCAATTCCGCGCTGATCCACGTAACGGCCACGGCGCCGACTGCCTCCGCATGACCTGGAACGTGCTCGAAGATGCAGGCGTGCCACATCCACCATTCGATCCGATCTGGCTCGATCTTGCCGAAAACGGTAGACATCGCTTGCTAGCGCGAGCCTACGAGGAACTTACAATACCGTTAGATGCTCCAGAGGAGTACGCGGTAACATTGTTCTCCACTGAGCGCACCATTGGAATTGGCGTTGTTGTTGATGGTGGTTTGCTCCACGTTCATCATCGTCGCGGTGTGCAGTGGATGCCGCTGGATCGTTGCAAACCGCTGGAGTTTAGGAAATTCAAATGATGCTGCCTTCTGATCGCTACCTTGCCGACATTCTTGGTCTGACGGAAGAGCAGTACCGTCACTTCCAGATCGAGGTGCGGAAACGCGCAGCTGAAGGCCCGCAGCCTGCGGTGGTGGCTGGTGTGGAAGTCTACTTGGCAGCTGCATCGCTGCTGCTGAGCCTTGGCTCGCTGGCAATCTCTGCGCTACTGAAACCAACAACTCCACGATCCGGCCAAGCAGGCCAGCCACGTCAGGCGCAGGACATCACCGATCCGATCATCCGCAACAGCAGGTTTGCGCCACGGTACGGATTCGACAGTCAGCAGGATGTTGCCACACTCGGCAGCATCATCCCGATCGTTTACGCCAATCGCGAGCTGATCAGCGGTGATTACTACGGCGGCATCCGCATCAACATGCCGATGCTGTGGAACCAGATTTTGAGCCTTGGCGGCGGCCAGATGCTGCGTGGTGTGTTCCTTCTTGGTGAAGGCACCGTCAGCAGCATCGACACGACTGGCTTTGCGATCGGCTCCAACACGTTGCAGGGTTACGTCTTCGATAACACCTCCGCAACTGAGCAAGGCTCCCGCGTCACCGTTTACTTCAGCCCCGACGGTGGTCGCATTACTGGAACGGATCGTGTCCTTGGACGCACCAACGCCAACGACGATGGCAGCTCCGGCAGCTCTGATGTCTTTCAGGTGTACTGGGATGGTCAGCAACGGACGGACTTCTGCTCATCCAATCGCCCGAGCACGCAGACCACGTTCGGTGTCTATGCGCCGATCGGCAATGACCTGATGTATAAGGTCAATCCTTTGCTGCGCCCTGGGGTCAGAAGTCAACTTAAACCTCAAAGCGGGGGCGATGTACGTGTTCGTTGCCCTGCCGATTCCCAACAAATGAATCAGCGCGATAAAATCCGCGCACCCTTTACAACATTTAGCGGATTAAATAACGAATCTATTACTGCCGACAGCGAAACAAGAACAGCCAGTGTAGGCGATACTCTTACTTACAAGATTTTTAGCGAATCGCACAATGGTGTTGTATTCAATAACTACGATGAACCCGGCTTCGATAATGACGACGCTACAGCCAAGGATGTTGCATCTACTGTGTCTTCTCTTCAAAAAAGCTGGGACGACGCGCTTGTGGAGGGCGAGCTTTACAAAATAGGGAATGCTTTGGCTGTTTGTGTCTCAAGAACAGATGACCCCTTCGTTTCAGATGCGGATGTTCAAGGCGGCGCAACAGGCGTGACCGTAACAGCAACCTTTGAAGTGGTACGCGCTGGTCAAATAAAAGAGCACAAGCAAGCATATCTCACCGATGTATCCTCAGTCGAAAGCGGAGTGCTGTCCGATCTGCCTAATCGTGAGGTAGGTACGACAGGGGGGCATCTGCTTAAGTACGCAACTGCTCATGTTTCAAACTCAAGACCTTGTAGTGCTGTTGAAATCGGGCTGAAATCAACTCTAGGTGCAAGAATAAATGGACTCTGCAATTTTCAAGAAACAAAAACATTTCAAAAAATAGACACTGCATATTGCCAAGCATTTGAAAATGAAGACGCGGATGACATCCTAAATATCTTCAACCAAAGCGGAGTGATAACTACTCCTTTTGAGCGCTACTCCTTCTTTAGGATTAAATGGCGCGAATACGGTGATGCGGCTTGGCAATATTTGAACCACACTTATGGCGCCCGCAGCGAGTCGCAACAATCGCTTTTCAACTTCATTCGTTTCGAGTTTTCTGCGGTAAATCAGCGCGAATTTATGTTTGAGCCTGTTTCGGGCTTTGAGGTTCGATCTGATCTTGACGGCGGCACAAACTTATACGTGCTTGATTACAAGCTGCCTCTTGTTACGCTTCCCGAGAATGGTTGCACAGTCGCTTTCAATGGAGAGCAGGTAACTCGATCCGCAGATAGCTTTAGCATAAACGCAGCGTTTGGCGTGTCTGGGTTAGATAGTCTATATCGCTATCTTAAAAGGACATCTGGCCACACACATGCAGCTAACATAGCAACAACTTTTTCGATTGCATCCGGCGAAACTACGGCGAACGGCGTTGAACTTAGCATCACATCAAGCGACGAAGGCGATGTTAACATTCCACTGATTACAGGGCAAAGCCTCGACGTATCTGCAATAGGACAAAGATACGGCGTTGTGGCATTTGGAAGTCTTGTGATTGGCGAGACGTATGAAATTACTACTGTTGGCAATACGAACTGGGCAGCGATTGGTGGACCGGCTTTGCCTAGTGTTGGTGATACTTTCACGGCTACTGCAGATGGCACGTCAGAAGTTGGAACAACAGGAGAGGCAACGGGGACTTACACCGTCACAGTTAACGGCTCGCTAACGCGAGCATCGGGACTTCCGTCCGATAATTCAGCGTTTACTTTTGTTGCTGATTCATCAATGCCGGAAACGACAACATTCCTCGTTGGCACCAATATAACAGTCGATGGCGACAGCGAATACCAGATATACAAAGGACTGCCTAAGACTGATACCAACACTTACATCGACGACTATGCAAAGCTGGCTGAAACTTTCGTCTACTCCGAGATTTCGACCACTGCTGAGGGCGGCCCCGAACACGAAATCGTCTACGTCAATGAGATCGTTCCCAACGAAACTGCTCCCCAATATGACGACCTTGCATCGGTCGGCATCAACATCCGTTCATCGGCGGAATGGCAGCAGTTCTCGCAGTTCTCCAGCTACGTTACGGGCGGCAAAGAATGCACGCGAATGCTTGGTGGATCTGGCGCAACCCATCTGTTCCCGGATGTGCTGTATGACCTGATGACAAACACCCGCTACGGCGCTGGTTCGTTCATCAAGTCCTACATGATCGACACCACAGAATTCGCTACTGCCGCGCAGTGGTGCCAAGGTCGCAAGTACTTCTACGATGCCGCCGTCGCAGAACCGATCAACATCAGACAATGGGCAGCGGATCTGGCGGCTACGCATCTGCTGCAGTTCGGTGAGATCGACGGCAAGTATTTCCTGAGGCCCGCGATCTCGTTCTCTGCTGTATCGATCGCTGGCCTGTTCACCGCAGGCAACATCGCAGAGGGCAGCTTCCAGCTTCAATACTTCGATCCCGAGGACCGCGATCCAATCCAAGTCTCCGTTAATTACCGCGAAGAGCGCCCCAGCAACGACCTGACCAGTCCAGGGCTGTTTCCGGTGGTGCGTGAAGTGCTAGTACGTGAAGCCACCGGATCCGAAACTGATCCGACCGAGCAATTTGACATGAGCGAATACTGCACCAGCCGGGCTCATGCGATCGATGCCGCCAAATTCCTGATCAGGATGCGCCGCATCCCAACGCACACGATTTCGTTCAAGACCACGCATGACGGCTTGACCGCAGGCTTGGCGCCTGGTGATTACATCAAAGTCGCCATGGATGAAACCGAGTACGACCAGTTCAACAACGGCGTCGTTACACCCGAAGGTGCATTGGTCAGCACAAAACCCTTGGCCAACGGCAGCTACGACGTGATTGCCTGGGACGGTACCGAAGGCACACCACCAGCAGATGCAACGCTGACCGTAAACGGCAACACCGCAACGCCAACCGGCATCGTCTTCACCGTCAAGCTACCCAGCACACAGGTTCGCGTGTATCAGGTGGAGCGCATCACGCCAGACGACGAGGGCACATTTACAATAGAAGCAATGCACATGCCCGTAAACGATTCCGGCATCTTGGAAGTTGCCGATGGCTTCGACACTGCCGGTAACTGGACGATCCAAGACTGATGGCCACCACATTCCCGAGTATTGAGCCAACATCACGGAGTTTTACGGCACCATCGTGGCAAACCACAACGCAGACTTCTCAGTCCGGCGTCATCACCCGCAGGCTATGGGGCAGCCGCCCAAGCCGCGCAACGCTGTCACTGCAATTCAACAACATCACCGACACGAATACTTCCGCGATCCTCAGCGCATACAACAGCGCTAAGGGCTCGGTCGATAGCCTCACTCTGCCGGACATTCTGTTCAACGGTGCCGATGGAACGCTCAAGACATGGCTTGATTCCAGCGCAACAGGTGCTGGTCTGCTCTGGTGCTTTACCGAAGGCTCCACGCCTCAAGTCGAAAGTGTCGCACCAGGCAGATCCAATGTAACTGTCAGTCTGACCGCTGAGCTTAGAATGAGCTAAAGGATACACGTCATGGCGATTAAAACCTCCGCTACGGCTGAATTACGGTTCAACGGCACCGCAATCGCCAAGGTGCGTGATGTCACGCTGAACATCAACCGCGACGCGCTGGATACCACCGGCATCGGCCAAGCTGATCGCACCTACGAATACGGCATCCGTAGCACCAGCGGCAGTGGCACGTTGTTGTACGACGACACCAATACCGCAACCCGCGACATCATGAACCGCATCTTGAGTGATGCCGGTGACGAATCTCGCATCACGCTTGTTGTCGATAGCAATAGCTCACTTGGCAACATCAGCGGTGATGTGGTGCTAACTCAGGTTGGTGTTGGCGTCAGCGTTGGTGATCTGGTCAGTGTTCCTGTTTCCTTTACCGTCAGCGGCAAGCCCAGCGGTAACTTCTAATGGCAGTCCTCGGCAGCGGCGGCATCCTTGAAATCAGCCGGGAAATCCCGGACGCGATGGCGCTGACTGTTGCACGATTGAATGCTGACAGCATCTCACTCGCCAATCAGGCTTACTGGGCCGGTGATCGCATCATCATCGCCGCCGCTGATGGCGTTCCATTCGATGTCAATGGCGATGGCTACGCAGACTGCCCCGACGGCCATGGCTTTTACCGTGGTTCGGCTTGGGATCTTGGCCCGGCGTTGGCTTTCTATGTCGGCGGCCTGACGGATGGCGCACCGTTTTACGATCAGTCCACGGCAACGGCTACACTCATCACTCAAGCTGGTGACACGCTAATAACGCAATCTGGCGATACGCTAATCGATCTTAGCGGCGGCGAGGATAACAAATATCGATATAACACCACAGCAACCACTGGTCTAACCACACAGATCGATGGCTACATGAGCCGCGATGTGCTGGATCGCATCAAGCTGTGGACCACCGAGGGCGCCGCGCATTCTGAGACTGGCACGGAAAAGCCGCTGGTCAACGTCAAGCCGTCAAATTTCATCATCGCGCATTACGACAATGACGCGAGCTACACCAGCGCAATCGATACTGCAGCAAATTCGATCCAGCCGTTGACGCTGCCTGATTCTGAGCAGCGCCTTGAATCGGTCATCACACTGCCTGCCGGTTTCAGCGTTGTATGCGAAAACCGTGACTGGAAGCTGCAATGCGACCTTGAAGAATGGGTGATGAGCATTGATGCCAGCAACCTCGATACCACGGCAATTGGCGAAACCTTTGGCGAGCACGTCAAATCACTGGTCCGTGGCGCTGGCAGCCTGCAGTTCCTGGCGGAGCACAGCAGCGTCGATACCGAGCAAGATGGCCTCGCACTGCTCAGGCTGGTGCTACTCACGCAGAATCAATGCAACACCCGAGCCCGTTTCTATCTCTACAAAGACCGCTCGGCGCCGTCACCGCGCATCGATGGATCGGTCTACTACGAGTGCGACATCTTGCTAACCAACACCCGCCTGAATACCCGCGCCACTGAAGTCATTGCTGGTACGGCTGACTTCGTTGCTACATCGGAGATCAAGCTCAAAGTAGCAGCTTGATTTCTGCGGTGCTACGATGAATCCATGTAGTGCCAAAGTAGCGTGGCGAGTCTGGAATTTGCCGGTGACAGTGGCTCACTGAGCGACATCAACGCAACCCAGGGTGAGTTCCGCAGCCAGATCGCCGCGCTGAATGACCTTACGCGCCAACTTGTCGGTGACGCCTCAACCGAACCTGGCGACAGCAACCAAATCAATCCGCTTAACGCACCTTTTGTACTTTATGTAAACTCATACACCGGAACCGATACCTTCGTCACTGGTTCGTACAACGATTATGACGATGGCACGATCGAATCCAAACGCAAAATCGTCGAGAACCAGCGTTTGGTCTGCGGCTACACCCCAAGCCGCCCATTCCGCACTATCAACCGCGCCATCATCGAAGCGGCACTGATCACCAGCAAAACCTATCTGGAGGAAACCTCCGGTTCGACCTACGAAGGTGATCTGGTCAGCATTGTGCTGATGCCAGGTCTGATTGATGTGCTCAATGGTCCCGGCAGCACCGTCAGTGCCGAGTGGACCGATGGCAAGAATCCCACCGACAACGAACTCGAAGCGTTCAACCCGACCAGTGGTGGCATCATTCTGCCTCGCGGTTGCAGCCTTTGCAGCCTTGATCTGCGGAAGTGCATCATCCGTCCCACCTCGGTTCCGGCTGTCGCAGACGAAGCAGCGGATTACTCGAACCGCCGCGCCATCTTCAAGATGACTGGCCGTGGCTATTACTACGGCATCACGTTCAAGGACAAGAAAAACGCAAACTCAAGTCATCACCTCGTCGATTGCTTCCAGTTCGCAAGCGCTGCTGATCTCGACGAGTTTTACGGCAAGATCCGCACTGCATTTGGTGGTGCGAACAACACCGGCAACATCAGCAACGACCTTGCCGTTAAGCGCGACACCGAATGGAAGATCGTCGGCACCTTCCCTGCTGATGGTTCGCAGACGATCACAAGTGACACCACGCAAGGTGCATCGCCTTACATCTACAACTGCTCCAGCCGTTCGGAGTGGGGATTGTGCGGTGTCTTCACCGATGGCGGCCAAGTCAACGGTCTGCGCTCCTGCGTTATCGCGCAATTCACTGGCGTCAGCTTGCAACGTGATCTGAACTGCTGGCAGAAATACAGCGGTGGATCGTGGGGAGCGTTCTCTGATTACAACGACTACATCACAACAGATCCCGACGATACGCGGATGGATCCCAACCGCCGGTCGTTCCACATCCGTGCGGTCAACAACGCCATCATTCAAGAGGTATCAGTCTTTGCCATCGGTCAAGGCATTCATCACTGGACGCAAACTGGCGGTGAGCTGACCATCACCAACAGCAACAGCAACTTCGGTGGTTGCGCTGCTGTCTCCGAGGATTATCAGACCGCATCATTCCCAGCAGATAGCAACTGGACCGTCAGCAAACTCCGCGTTGCTACTGACCTTACCGAAGAAAACGGCAACATCACCAAGATCTACCTTGGCAGCATCGCCGATGGGCAAGATGATGCAACAATTCAATCTCAAGAATACTTCAACCTTAACACTCTACTGAATGACAGCATCCCAAATCCGGGCATACCTGAAGTCGTCGATTCCAAGGGTTACACACTTCGCGCTAACTCTTATCTGTGGATTGAAAACCCGATCGGTGAAGATTATCGCACTCAGTTCACCGCAGCAGCATGGGATCCGACAGATCCCGATCGCATCAACTTCACTGGCACGATCGAGAACGAACTGGGCATCGAGCCCGGCGATGACATCCTGACTCCTGGTGGCGTTGACACCGGCCAGAATTATCCCTCTCTTGCTGGCCGTCGCGTTTACATCCGCCGCCTCAAGGATTCCCGCGCCACCGCTGAGCGTCGTTACAGCTTGGTGCTGAATAACACCACCACCGAAGCGCGACTGCCTGTACGTGATTACGTGCTGCAGACAACGCTGACTGGTTCGTCGATCGACACCGCAATTCCGAGCACGAAGCTGCTGACCGTGATGCAAACCGGCGGCGAGCCTGCAACCGGCGCTGGTGTTGTCAAAACTGCCGATGTGGTGGTGCGTCGCAACAATGCCGCGCAGCCTTGGACTTCCGGTAACTACTACCGCCCTGGCGATAACGCCACCAAGGACAATAAGCATTACGTCTGCATCAAAGCAACCGAAAGCGCATCGTTTAACGATGATGAGTGGGAAGAAGCCTACGTCCACATGGACGAGGGTTACAACAACGAAGACTTCCTGCCCAACGCTCAGCCTGAGGTCATTTTTGATAATGACACCAGCGGAGTTGATTCTTCGACAACGCTTGGCTACAACCTGAGCACGGTCTGGTCAACCGATTCTGATGTCATCGCGCAGTACCGCACTGCAACCGATTACCTCGGTCTGCATAGCTTCCTTACCAGCATCGGCTTCAGCGCTGCAGACGCGCACACGATCCTGCTGCCGAAAACGATCGACAACCGCGACCGCAATCCTGGCTCAGCACTGGATGGCATCTCTGCACCAAGCGGCGCTGCAAATTCTTGGGCAAACTGGCCCGTTGAGTTCCGCCGTCCTAGCACCATCCGTTTGTTCGGCCATGCTTACGAATGGGCAGGCTACCTGAACTACACCAAAGCTCTGCCGAAGTACCAAAAAGAGCTTGGCACGATCAACAAATTCACGTATTACTTCACGCACGTCAACGGCGGTCGTGTTTACGCTTCCGGCTTTAACCAAGAAGGCTTCCTTGTCAGCAACAAAGGCTTGGAAGATCTGGCAACCGGCGAATCCCTGAGCGTGGAGCAACTCGGAAGTGATGAGTACACCATCGATTTCCCGACGTTCTACGAAACGCTGTCGGCTGATGACTTGACTGTTAACAGCTCGCTGACGCTGAGCGGCCAAGTCACTGGTACGCCAACCTGGACAACCAACACGAGCTATCTCGATGGCGTCAACCGCGTCACGATTGGTCCGTTCGGTGAAGTGCTGCCTGCATTGCCAACCGCAACCACCGATCAACGCGGTGTTATCGAGCTTGCTACCACCGCTGAGGTGCAAGAGTTCACCTCAACTACGCTGGCCGTTACGCCGAGCACGCTGATCCAAGCACTTGGCGATGCGGTTAAGTCGGTGGTGAACGCAAGGCTGAGTTTGTCCAACAGCTCTGCAGTGCCAAGCGCTAACCAAAGCGGCAGTACTTTGTACCTGCATCCGTACAACGGCAACGAGATCGCGCTTTACAGCAACATCACCTTGCGTTGGGCGGTGGTGCGCTTCAGTGGTGTGCAGAGCTTTAGCCTCAGTGGTGCCAGTAGCGCCAACACCAACTACGACATCTACATCTACAACACTGGTACTGCTGTATCGCCGACACTTGCGGTTGAGTACGTCGCATGGACCAACGACACAACACCGCCAACACGCGGCAGTCAGGATGGTGTTCTTGTCAAGAACGGCGCACCTGAGCGCAGGTTGCTCGGCGTGGTGCGTACCACCACTGGCGGCAACAGCACCATCGATCTCGGCGGTGTGATCACTGGTGCGAACAGCGCCAACTACCCGAAGGTGTATCTGGCAAACCTCTACAACTTGTATGACGCCAGTGCGGTGTACTTCTTCGGGAATAGCTGGACAACTGCTAGCGCTGGCTGGGCACCTCCGCCATCATCGGTTTATGCAACCGCACCAAGGGTCAGCTTTGTGCAGGCGGGCAATACGCTTGTGACTGCCTTCTTGGACCTTTATTCAAACTATGCAGGCGAAAATTACCCGACAGATTGGTCTGTTTGCTATGTGGCGCCAGGCATTGACACGACTGGCGCTCCGCCAGCAGATGCGTTTTATGGAGAAACGATCGGAATGAATGACACAGTTGGATCTCAATGGGCAAGAGCGCTATCAGAAGGCAAGCATGATATTTATTATTTGTACAAGTTAGGCTATGCGGGTGGTGTGACTACCAATGCGGTAAACGAGCATCCCGCTCATGGCAGCATCGTCACGATGAAGATCTGACGATTGCAGAGCCCGTCTGGCTTGGTTTAGACTGTCACCATAGGAGCTTTCGGCATGGCAAACATCAAGATCACGGATCTGCCTGTTATTGACGGCACAGACTTGGCAGCTGATGATGTCGTGCCAGTCGTTGACATCTCTACAGATGCAACAAAGAAAGTAGCAGTTAGCGCTCTTCGCACTAATTTTGGTGATCTGTCTTCTTACACTGCGGCGACCAACAGTGATCAGTTATTGATTTATGACGCCACTGCTGGAGCAAACAAAAAGATTACAGTTGAAGATTTAATCGCGGAAAGAGCCCGCGACAGCCGAAGGATCTACATAAGCAAAGACGCAAAGGCAAGTGACACCAATAACGGAACCTCCCCTGAAGAACCATTTGCCACTTTTTTCGCAGCAATCGCAGCGGCAAACCCCGGCGACGTTATTGAAGTAGCACCTGGAACGTATACAGAATCGACCCTGCCGTTAAGTGTTCCACGCGATGTCGGCATCTTTGCCAAGAGCCTGCGTCAAGTAAAGATCCAACCTGCCTCTGGGCAGGAGATGAAAGGCTTCTTCAAAGTCGATTCTGGTTTTTGGTGCTGGGGTCTTGAGTTTGCGGGGCACCAAGCCGACACCGCAAACAACCAGCAAGCCTGGGCTATTTCGTTTGACGATCAAGCCGACAACACTGGCATCGGCGCGTCAGATGTTGGTGCGTACATTTTAAAGTCACCTTATATCCAGAATTGTTCAAGCGTCACGGCTGAAGACGATTCAGGTAATGCAGGTTCGACTTCAGTTGGCGACACGGGTGGCGGACTTGAGGTTGATGGTGACAAGTGTGCTAGCAACAGCCCCATCCGCTCGATGGTTGTTGACAGCTACACGCAGGTCAACCTTGGTGGCCCCGGCTGTCTCGTCAAAAACGACGGTTACGCACAGCTAGTTTCATTCTTTGGGACGTTTTGTACGTTCCATGTCAAGGCAGAAACTGGCGGCCAGGCAAATTTAAGCGGCGGTGGAACGACCGACTTTGGTGATCAAGGTCTTGTTGCCGATGGTTACAGCAAAGAACCGAATTTTACTGGTGACGCACGTATCGCAGCCTATGGCGCTGATCGCGCTGAAGCGGCAGTAACCATTGATGTCAACGCCGACACCTTTACTACTAGCAGCGCTCACGGGCTTGTCGAAAACGATCAAATCACCTTCACCGTTAGCGATGGTTCTTTACCCACTGGCCTTGCTACAAACACAACGTATTACGTTATCGCGTCTGGGCTAACAAGTACTGTATTCAAGGTCAGCTCAACCGAAGGCGGATCTTCGATTGACATGACTGGCAGTGCAACCGGCACTTACCAGTTTGTGCGCCAAGGCCAAACAACCATTGATGTCGTAAGCCTTACGGCAAACAGGATTGGCACTTTGTCACGCCCAAATCCTGGTCAACTGATGTTCCCTCGACAAAGCTTCCCCTCCGCTGGGCAACTTGGTTCGTCGGGTAACGCTGTAACAGTATCAGCTGTGAGCGGCAGCGAGTTTACCGTCACCCTTGGAACGATTGGTTATTCGCACGAATATGTCACGGGTGGAACGGTAACAGTTGGCGGAGCCACGACCTACAACATTACCTCTGCCACCTATGACCACACAACTGGAGTAACTACACTCACGGCCACTGGTTATACACCAAGTGTTAGTGACTCAATCGTGTTGTCCGGGCTTGAATTTATCTGCCCAACGCAAGGTGTTTACATCATTACAGGCAGTGTTCCAATTGACGCAAGCGGAACCACTGTCCCAGCCGATGACCCGACGCTGGCCGGTTATCGCTTGACTTTCTTTAACACCACGAATGGCGGCCTTCGTTCACCTATCACAGCAAGCCAGGTTATTGATTTCCGCCTGCGTTCTCAGATTTCGTGTGCATTGCACACAATGGAGTATGTCGGCGCAGGCACTAACTACAATGCACTGCCTTGGAACGGTGGAGTTCCAGTTCCCGCAAACCAGCGAGTTGAGTTGAACAATGGTCGCGTCTTTGGTGCGACGATCAACGAACGCGGCGACTTTGAAGTCGGTGACGGCATCTTCAGTATTGATGGCACAACAGGTAGCGCCACCATCAACACATCAGAGTTCAATCTTTCTGGATTGAATTTTGTCGGTCCTTTCTCTCGTAACGGCGGCTTTTCTACTGTCGGCGTCCAGCTTCGTGAAGTTAGCGACAACACCAGCCTTATTGCATCAACTGGAGCGGCAGATGGTAACACTGTCCCAACTCAAAGTGCAGTCAAGAGCTATGTAGATAGCACGACTGTACAATCGGTTGACTTAAGTGTGCCGACAGGATTTACGAGTACAGGCGGACCTGTCACTGGATCCGGCAGCATCACTCTTGGTTACGACACCGGCTACCAGGGTTATACAACCACCGAAGCAACAAAACTCAGCGGTATCGCGGCTGGTGCTGAAGTAAACGTCCAGTCTGACTGGAACGCCACAAGCGGTGATGCGCTGATATTAAACAAGCCAACGATCCCCTCAGGCGATCTTGTTGACGACACCAGCCCTCAGTTGGGAGGAAACCTTGACCTTAATGGGTATGACATCGTTACTACTTCCAATGGCGACATTGACCTAGATCCCAATGGTTCTGGTGTTGTTGTTGCCAAGGGCAATGCGACCCGTGGTTCAGGCCAAATCAAACTGAACTGCGAGCAGAATACCCATGGCATCATTCTTAAGGGTCCAGCGCACTCTGCTGCAGCCAACTACACACTGACGTTTCCAACTACAGACGGAAATTCAGGCGAGCTTTTGCAGACTGATGGAAGCGGAAACCTGTCATGGTTTACCGCTGGATCGGGAACTGTTAGCAGTGTTGGTTTAAGCGCCCCAACAGGCTTTTCTGTTACCGGCAGCCCTGTAACCACCTCTGGCACGTTGACGCTTGCTTATGCTGCAGGTTATCAAGGTTATACGACAACCGAGGCGACAAAACTCAGTGGCATCGCTGCTGGTGCTGAGGTAAACGTAGCGACTGATCTCAGCTACACCGCAAGCACCCGCGTACTTGCTTCAAGCACAGGTACGAATGCAACACTTCCCGAAGTTGTCGCAGGCGGCAATTCTGGTCTAATGACCGGAACGGATAAAACGAAACTTAATGGCATTGAAACGAACGCCGAGGTCAACAATAGCGATATTTACGTTATTGCCTGCAGCGATGAGACGACAGATCTTACACCTGGCACGGCTAAGGCGACATTCAGGATGCCTGCCGCTGGTACGCTAACGGCTGTTCGTGCTAGTGTTACAACAGCTCCCGCAGGATCTGCTCTGGTCGTAGATATAAATGAAGCGGGAACAAGCGTTTTGAGTACTAAGCTCAGCATTGATGCGACGGAAAAGACAAGCACAACCGCTGCAACAGCAGCAGTGATTTCAGATTCAGCGCTTGCCGCTGATGCAGAGATTACAATTGATATTGATCAAATTGGTTCCACTACTGCTGGAACCGGCTTGAAAGTCCAACTTGAAGTCACCCGGAGCTGATTACCATGACGAAATATGTCTGCTACAACAAGATGCTCGGCACGGTGACGGCTTATCCTCGCATCACAGATGACGAGCCGATCTACAACCCAGAGCCTGAATGCTGCGCTTGCCTGACGGTTGTCGAGCAAGCAGAGCCCGAAGATCGTGAAGGCTACTGGAAGTCTGCTTCATGGGAAGTGGACTTAGATGCTGAGGAATACC
>OCRE01000009.1_pt1 | contig 20366 bp, 37 predicted proteins | sample 1494271 | NCBI WGS metagenome assembly OCRE01 (sample SAMEA3275604, study PRJEB22092) | marine metagenome | biome: Marine near barrier island; feature: Surface water influenced by Mississippi River output; material: Seawater | collected 2014-06-21T14:00:00+00 | depth 0 m | reverse complement strand
ACAATGACGGCAATCAGATAGGCGGTGAGGGCACCGCCATCACCCGCTACGAGGAGCTGGTGGCAGCGACATCGACCGGCCTCGCTGTCGATCTGGTGGATCTGAATACCGAGCGCACCTACACCGTGGCAGTGGAAGATCTGGCCTTCTCGCAGGTCGCAGCCCCTGATAGGGGCGAAGGCTTCGGTGGCATCGCCACGCTTACAGGAAAGATCCTGCTGTGATCGTGCTAGGCCCAGGCGATCACCACCCCGTCATTGGGGTGGTGAAGCGACGCCTGGGCGTGTGGCCCTCCGATAATGAATTCACGACAGATCTGGCTGCATATGTTCGCGGGGCGCAGCAGCGGCTCGATCTGGAAATTACGGGGTTGATCGAGGAAGACCTCCTGAAGAGGCTCCAGATCGCCCTGTAAGCCCACAGAAAACGGCCCCCTACCGAATTGGTGGGGGGCTGTTTTCTGCTGTCTTAGGAGCCCTCTGAGGGCGTTCTAGGGGCATCTCCGGGCTGTGGCGGAAGGGCGGTTATGCGGAACCTGTGATCTGGCCTGGGCCGGAGGGCGATGAATGGGGCCATGCAGGAGATACAGGAGTCTATATCCCAGGCCTCTTCCAAGGTCGAGATCGTGACGGTGCGAGCGTCCGGCTCGCCACACAGATCGCATTCAACTACTTCCCTGATAGCCATTCTTATCCTCCCATCAGGCGGCGCAGCGGTGACACTACAGCAGTGGTGTCGAATGGCAACTCGGGGAACATGGGCTTCCCGGCTATCGCCTCGTTGCGCTGGGTTCGATCCAGCTGCCAGCCGATGTAATTCTCGGTGTTTTTGATGGACTCATGGCCCATCATCGAACCCACTCGTGAGAGCACCCCGTCATAGCCTTCCCCCCGCAGGTGATCAGCCAGGGCTCTAGCCCCTGATCTGCGCAGGGTGTGGTTGCCTTGCCCTGTGATCGGTAGGCCGAGCGCCCTCAGCGCTCGCTGGACTGCCCGGTAGGGCTTACCCTCTCGGACGGTGGGCTTCAGTGGCGCTGGGCTCAGGGGTGGCACCAGCTTCCCGCTGGGGCCAGGCTCCCACGGCACACGCTCCTTGGCTGGCACCAGGAACCAGTCATCCTGGAGGATGCCGTGCTTGGCCCTATACCAGGCCAGATACCTGTTGAGCTCCTCCCGGAGCTCGCTGGAGATCGGGATGCGGTCCTCCTGCTTGGTCTTCTGCCGGTAAATCCTGATCTCGAATCCATGCAGATCAACGTCCTTGATCTGGATGGCGCTGATCTCTGAGCCTCGACTGAACGTGAACAGGCCAAGGGCCACCACCATGCGGTCCCGTGGGTGACGGGCCGCATCTAGCAGTTCAGGAAATCGAGCAACGGGAACCCGGAACTTCTCCACCTGGGGAACTCGGACGTTCCCCCAGGCTTCGAGCGGGTCGCTATCGCGGGGCATGTATCGGCAGGAGCGAGCCCACTTGAAGAAGCCAGCCAGGTTCGAGCGGTAAAGATTCCTGGTTGAGGCCCCCCAGTCATTCTGAGAGTACAGAATGCTGATGTGTCTGGGACCGATGTTGGACAGAACGGTATCGCCGCCCCAGGCGGCGATGGCCTTGCGCAGGACTTGTCCGTGATTCTTGATCGTGTTGGCGGCATCGCCGCGCGAGGCGCGGAATGCCAGATACTCCACGACAGCATCGGCAAGCATGATCCGGGCCATAGTCTCCTCCTCGATGTTGCAGTATGGCGCTATCTGCAATGCAGGATAGCACAAAGCAGATGAAGGTATGAGGGTTCAAGTCCCCCCTCGGACACGACGTGGGAAAACGCCGCTCTTTTGGCGGTTCCCCGCAGTGCAGCACCACTCCTACCGGAGGGTGAGATTGCTGGCGACTGCGCCACAAGGATTGCGTAGTTGCTTGAAGGTGCTACCCTCGAATAAAGGAGGTGGGGCATCATGCCGACCAAGGTTACACCCACCAAGCACGAGCTCGAGCAGTATCTCAGCAAGGGACTGACCCACCAAGAGATCGCTGAAGCCCACGAGCAGCGCACTGGCGTGCGTGTGGCTCGCTCGTCTATCTCTGCCGCCATCCATCGGTATGGCCTCAGTGAGGCCAAGGCTCGCTATATCGAAGAGATCCCCTGGCGGCTGAAGGGCAAGGATCTCAAAGCCTATCCGGTCAGGATGCTCCGCTTGCTAGGCAAGCGTCGAGCTGGCGAGGATCTCACGCCAGGTGAGAACGCTCGCCTGAATGCCTGGCTCGACACCATGCACCGCAACGATGCGGTGGTGGCCTGGGACCCAGAAGCAGAGCCGTCAGTCATGTATGTGAAGCGGCAGGAGGGCGATCCGGTGGACATTCCCATTCGCCGGAGGCGAGTCTTCCTGAGACCGCCTGGCTACCTGGACGACTAGACAAAGGAAAGACCCCCTCGCGGAGGCAGTTGCGAGGGGGTCTCACCGTTGAACACACACAGATCCACGACGATCTGGGCCATTGTTGGCCGTGGTCCTACCTTAGCGCAGGACCGCCACAAGATGCAACCTAGGCGGCATCCTTGCGTGTGAACAGGCGATTGTTTGCGCGGAGGCCCTTGTCGTAGTGCTCTTGGAGCACACGCACCATCGCTCCGACGGCGCGGTTGTTGCCGACCGCTCGCGCTCGAGCTTCGCGGTCGAAGTCCTCCGACCACTGCACACGGAACTTCGAGATCGCTCGAGCGTCTTCAATGCGGTGCCCGTCCTTGTGGAAGAGCAGGGCAATCCCTTCGAGCACCGTGGCGTTCCAGGGCTTGTCGTCGCCTCGGAAGGCGGCGGCATAGATCTCAATTGCACGCTTCAGATTGCTGCGACCGGTCTGGCGGTAGATGCGCAGAAGCGTTGCAGGGCAACCGATTACCTCGGCGCTGGACTTCGGGCCAATGGTGTAGCCGAGGTCCTCGATAGCCTTGAGGACAGCCAGTTCATCGGCGGAGCCGATGTTCGCTGCGACCTTGAATCGGTCGTAGGTCGTGACCGACTTGTGGTCGCGGTTCATAGCGAGGAACATCTGACCCTCTTCCTGCTCGGTCAGTCCTTCCCAGAGGTTGACCATGAAGCGATATTCACGGTCCTTCTTGATAGCCGTCTGGACATAGAGGCGCTGCTGTCCATCAACGACGTAGAAGTGTCCATCACGGTAGGACACCGTGAGGACACCAACGAGCGCATCGTCCCAGTTCTTGCTCAACTTGCGAGCGTGGGCCAGTTCAACCTGCCGCTGAACGGCCTCGCAGATCTCGAGCTCGCCAGCGGTGAGGTAGACGAGGGTCGGATTCTTGGGGGTGCTGGATTTACGCATGGTGAAACTGCTCCAATCTTCCGGCTCGGGGCCGGATCGAGGTGGGCCACGCTTGTCGGTGGCGCAGGAGCAACTCTACTGCAACATTCCACTGATGCAGCGCAGACGGTCGGATTGGTGTGTCGCGCTGAAAAAATCTGCTGGCATAACAGTAGAAGCCAGGCCCTGGTGGGCCTGGCTTCAGTGGGCTAGCCTCCTAGTCAGTCGGCTAGCCCTACTGCTAGCGGCTCCTCTAAGAGCCGCTAGCGATTGTTCTAGTCTAGCAAGGACTTTCGCTCAGCCCTGGTGGGCTGAGCAGTTAGACTGGCTAAGATCTTAGTTCCAGTGTAATCGAAGGAACCTTCAACGTCAAGGGGCAGGCGAGCGAAGCTCGCCGCAGCACTTCCACTCTCGTCAAAAGGCGGCGTCCGATAATCGGAAAAAACCCGTACGGCGTGTCGCTTGCCGTCTTTGCAGGATGGCACTATGTTGACCGTATGGATCGAACGCTGACCGACTACCGCCTAGACCTGCCGCAAGGCGTGAGGTTCCTCATAGTCGGAGACATCCTCCTCCTGATGGGCGTGGGTGACTTCGATGAGGACGACTACGAGCGCTGTATCAGCCTCCTGAGCGAGGCATATCCGGGGATCTTCTCTAACCCCGAATCCTGGATCGCCTACGTCAGCGACCGTGAGGTCGAGGCGTGGCTGATCGCCCTGGATACTCCCCCGCTACCCATTGAGGAGGTGCTCGATGAGCAGCCTTGAGATCCTCACCGGCAAGCCGCACCTGAGTCACTCATCCTTCGCACAGTTCGTGCGATGCGGTGAGCAGTACCGCCTGAGCAGGATCAAGGGTTATCGGGACACACGCTCCTGGGCCATGCTGGGCGGCTCCGCCGTCCACAAGGCGACCGAGGATCTTGACCTCGGTCGGGAGAGCGACATCCAGATCGCCTGGGATCGTGCGTGGGCCATGCAACATGACACAATCACGCCGGGCGAGACAATCCGCGCCACAGGGCGCTCGTCGAGCCAATGGCCCAACAAGGAGAATGCCGACTGGTGGGATCACCACGGTCCTCAGCACGTTCAGGCGTGGGTGGACTGGTGGGATGCCCGTCTTGCTGAGGGCTGGAACATGCTCGGGGTCGAGCTGCCCTTCGAGACTGAGATCGAGGGCGTCCTCATCGTCGGCTACATCGACCGCCTGGTCGTGGATAGCAACGGTCAGGTGCGGGTCATTGACCTGAAGAGTGGCGCTCGCAAGGAAGCGAGCCTGCTCCAACTGGCGATCTATCGGCTGGCCCTGGCAGCCACACAGCAGCCGGTTCCTGAGTTGGGTGCGTACTTCCGCACCCGCTTCCCTGGGACTGAGCCCGAATGGGCGGTCCTCTCTCGCTTCCGCAGCGACCTCGTGGGTCGCTGGCTGAGCAATGCCAAGACCGCTATCGAGGCGGAGATCTTCATTCCAAACATCTCAGATCACTGCTCCTGGTGCGGCGTCAAGGAGCACTGCACCGCCTGGGGCGGTGAGGACTAATGGAGGAAAGTGTGAGGCAGTCTTTCAACAACAACGTGCGAGTGCTTGAGCCGCAGTTGACCGCCGAGGCCGAGGGCATTGCGACCGGTCAACGCATGATGCGGGATCGCATCGCCGTCGAGCTGGCCCAGTTCGCCAGCAGCCACCCGGACCCCGTTGTGTCTGACGAACTGTGGACTTTCGTGGACCACGTTCGTCGGATCACCCCATAGACCAGCAGCGGGGGCGAGGTTGTCCTCCCCCTCCGGCCTCGCCTCCGCTGCTTTTTGAGTTCGACATGCAACATCCCACAAGAGACAAGGAGTACCGAGCATGACCGCACCAAGCAACACGGTGATCCAGGTGAACGTCAAGACGCCTGCCGGATCGCTGCTCAACATCTATGCCGAGTCCATCCCTGAGGCCAAGGAACTGGTCGAGGCGTTCCAGGAGGAGCTTGTCTCCTCCATTGCTGCACTCGAGCAGGCCGTGGGTGCAGCCGGAGTGGTGGCAGCGGCTGTGCCGCTGGCCGCCCAGCAGCCCAGCGCTCCTGCTGCTGCTCCCGCTGCCGCACCTGCGGCAGGTGGTCCAGTGTGTGATCACGGGCAGCCAGCCAAGTTGGTGCCTGCCGGTGTCAGCAAGGCAAGCGGTCGTCCATACCCCGCTTTCTGGGCATGTGCTCAGGACCGCGCAAACCAGTGCAACTTCAAGGCACAGGCCTGAGGTAGCGCGCGCATGTATTTCGCTCACGCCGCAGCGCTGACACCTCGGGTGTCTGCGCCCACGATCCAGAATCCCTGGCGAGCATTGTCTCAACGAGGGATCGGATTCCGACGTGGCGAACTGACCATGTTGGCAGGACCGCCGGGCTCGGGCAAAAGTTCCGTCGCTCTGAGTCTGGCGGTCCAGGCCGGTGTGCCTGCGCTGTACCTGTCCAGCGATACAACCAGAGAGACAACGAACCTGCGGCTGATCCAGATGCTCACGGGCATCACTGGTGCACAGGCGGAGGAGTTCTCTGGGGCTGACCCTCTCTGGGCTAGTCAGATCCTGTCACAGGCAAAGCACATTTCGTTCGATGACAACAGCGCACCCACGGTCGGCTATATCGAATCGCTTATCGAGGCGTACATCGTCGTGCACGGCATAGCCCCCGAGCTACTTGTCGTGGACAACCTTGCCGACGTTGTGATTGACGAGGGTGATGGCGGATTCATGGGACTGAAGGCCCTGACCCGCGACCTTCGTGAGTTCGCCCGTACTTATCAGGCCAGTGTCCTGGTGCTGCATCACACCCGTGAGGTGACGCACCAGGAGATCTGCCCCCCACAGTGGAGCCTAAGCGGAAAGGTCAGCGAGGTTCCCGCTCTCATTCTCACGATCAACGGTCAGCACACGCCTGGCCTCATGGCTATCTCAGCGGTCAAGAACCGCTGGGCAAAGCCTGACGGCGGGGCTGATCCGGCCTGGCTGTCTTGGAACCCAGAGGTCATGGAACTTGTTGACCTGAATGAAGCATTCGAGGTGGTTGCATGAAGAAGGTTGTCCTGCTCCTAGTCACGGTCCTGATAGCCACGATCCTTCTGGGCGCCAGGAGTGCCCAGGCATTCGAGTTGGAAGAGGCGGTCGAGGTTCACCCTCGCTCAGCCATCATCGAGCGAGGTAAGTGGAAGCTGCCTCGCAAGTGCAAGGATGCACAGGCAAGGATGCTCTACAAAGCGGGTTTCACAAAGCCTGGCCTACTGCGTGGAGCATGGGCGATTACTTACAGAGAGAGCAAGCACCAGTCGCTCGATGAATCCAGCCGGTACTACAGCGGTGCTCTGGGCACCTGGCAGATTCAGACATCCTCATGGTCGGGCAAGTCCTGGTGGAGTCGAGCCAACATGCTCGACAAGCACACCCAGTCGAAGATCGTGCGCAAGCACTTCGTCAACAAGGGCTTGATGGCGCACTGGGGATATGGATATTCATTCAAGTCTGACTCGTGGTACGAGGACGCAGGCATGTATGTGCGTCTTTGGGGCTCGAGCCTCACATGGCGCTGGGTCATTCAGCCCTTCAATACCGGATGGTCCATCTTCCCGAAGGCGTGCAGGGCGTGACCAATCTGTCCAAGCGCAATCGAGCGAACAAGAGGCGTGGCTCGGGCTGGGAGGTCCTGCTCCGCACGTTCATCAAGGGACAGGGATTCTTCGTTGAGCGAATCGCTCGCAAGGGCAAGAAGGACATCGGGGATCTCGTCGTCATCGACGACTTCGGTGATCACTGGATCATCGAGGCGAAGGATGTGTCCACCCCGAAACTGAGCCAATGGTGTGCGGAGGCGGCAGCCGAAGCAGATCACTACGCCGAGCACGCTGGCATTCCTCGTGAGCGTGTGCATTGGGTTGTCATCTGGAAGCGACGGCAGCACGGTGTCGAGCGTAGCTACGTCGTCACGGAGTTGGGTGAATGGGCAGCGAGTTTGTGAAGCCGGACCTCTACGAGGTCCTGGTCCATTACGACTGGAGCAACCCCGTGCCTCGCTCGGGGTGGCAGCCGATGAAATGCGGTGTTCATGACGATACGCACGCTAGTGCTGGCGTGAACTACGACAAGGAACGTGTGAACTGCTTCGCCTGCGGGTTCCGTGGCGATGTCTACGACGTGATTATGTACGAGGAAGGGTGTGACTTTCGTGCTGCTCGCAAGATCGGTGAGAGATTCCTTGGAGCGACAGACGAGCAGATACGCGGAGGCTCTGCCCGGCTCACCAGCCGAGGCTCACCTCGCGGCTCGGGGGATTCCCCTCGACGTCGCGGTTGGGTGCCGATTCGGTTACGTCAGCGACCCCCTGCCGGGTGATGAGTCTATGCAGGGGCGGCTGGCGATCCCCTACCTCACGCCAGCAGGTGTGGTCTCGATCCGGTTCCGCACGCTTACGGATGGCCCGAAGTACCTCAGTCGTACCGGTGACCATCCCACGCTCTACAACGTGTTCGATCTGCACGTTCCATCGCCTGTGATCTGCGTGACTGAGGGCGAGCTCGATGCGGTGATCGTGAGCAAGGTGGTGGGTCCTCACCGTGCAGGCGGATTGCCTGCGGTGGGTGCTCCTGGTGCTCAAGCCTGGAGGGATTACTACCGCATCATCCTCCAGGATTACGAGAAGGTTCTCGTCCTCGCTGACGGGGATCAGGCGGGACGGGACTTCGCCAAGCGCGTAGTCGAGGGGCTCAACAATGCCGTGGTCGTACCGATGCCGGACGGTCACGATGTCAACGATCTCTACTTGGAGATCGGTGCGAGGGGCTTCCTGGAAAGGCTGTTCGGTGAGCAAGGATGACGTTGGAACAAAGGGACTGGGAGGGTTTGATCTTGACCCTTCGAGGGCTCGGGCTCCTGGTTGTGGCGGAGGACCGCTTGCGGGGAACGATCACAGTTCAGGTCCCTCCATTGACGCGGAGGTAGCCCACGCTATGCAGCGCTGCATGGCGCTGCTGCTGGGGCGGTATCGGGATTACGGCCCTGACAACATTGCGAAGGCGTGGCCTTCGCCCGAGGTTGCCCTACTTGTTCGCATGGGTGACAAGATCGAGCGGCTCAAGAACCTCATCAGCACGGATGCTGACGTATTCGGTGAGCGAGCGAGCGATAGCGCCATGGATCTTGCCAACTATTCGGTGATCCTGCTGATGCTGCTCGAGGGTCGTTGGCCGGGGGTGAAGGCATGAGCAGGTTCGCTGTCATCTCCGATATTCAGTGGCCCTATCACGATCAGCGTGCGCTCGATCTGGCATTCACCTTCGTACAAGATCACTCCTGGGATGCAGTCCTGGTGGTGGGCGACGAGCTGGATTCGCCGGAGCCATCAGCCTGGAACAAGGGCGCGGCTGGCGAATATGCTGGCACGCTTCAGCGCAGTATCGACGGTTGCCATGACATGCTGGCTGACCTTGTTGATGCTGCTGCTGGTTCGCCAGTCCACCTGATGCGCAGCAATCATCAGGCTCGCATCGAGAAGTACCTCAACCGTTACGCTCCGGCTCTGTCGAGCCTGCGCTGCCTGGATTACTCGACGCTACTGGGCCTCGATGAGTTGGGCATTACGTTCCATCGGAAGCCTTACCGGTTCACTGGTGAGGCTGGCGGGTGGTATTTAGCCCATGGTGATGAGGGCAACCTGATCCAGACGGCGGGTGGCACGGCGATGAGCCTGGCTAAAAACCGTTGGGGCACAAGCGTTGTCGCCGGTCACACTCATCGGCTGGGCCTACAACATCAGCACCTGTCGGTGAATGGGCGCATCGAGAAGCATGTCTTCGGCTTCGAGGTGGGCCACTTGATGTCGATAAAGAAGGCTGGCTATCTGCGTGCCGGTTCAGCGAACTGGCAACAGGGCATGGGCGCCATCGTTGATGGCATCCCTGTGCCGCTGCCTATCATCGGCGGCAAGATTGCGGTGTCACTATGACGATGGATGAGGTGCCTGAGCACCTCGATGCCGTGGTTCGAGCTGTCGCGGAGCGAATGTCCCTTGCGAATCGTGGCCTGCTGTCGCCCGATGATCTGCGCCAGGAGGCGTACCTCTACCTGTTCGATCATCCGAAGATCCTGAACGATTGGGCTGACCCCGATGATCTGGATAAGCCGCTGTCCTACTTCGGGAAGATCGTCGCTCGAGCGTGTCAGCGCTCGATCCTGGAAGAGCGAGTCAGGACGACGGGCTGTCATCCGAGCGACTTCTTCTTCTACAACTTCGATCTGGTCGAGGACCTACTGCCTGCACTATTCGATGAGGGTGACTGGGCTATTGGTCATGAGGTTGACGATTCGGTGAAGCGTCGTCGCAAGAGTCCCGCCGAAGGCGGTGACAGCGTGGCGATGATGGTGGACATCAGTCGTGGTTACAACCTGCTCGGTGACATCGACCAGCAGGTGCTACGGGAGCGGTTCGCTCCCCCTGGTCGCACCTATGAGCAGCTCGCTGACATGCAAGACATCTCTGTATCTACGGCGCACGGTCGAGTGCGACGTGCGCTCGAGCATTTGATCGATCATTTAGGAGGAGAGTCCCCGTGGGAGTAATAGTCAGATTTATTGAGGATCGCTTAGTTGACTTGTTCGAGTTAGCGATGGACATTATCGACTGGGCTGATCGCCGATGATGTGTGCAGCGTGCAAGGATGCGGGTGCAGCGAACGCTCTTGGCAATGTCGAGCGTGCTGCGGAACTGCATGAGGGCTGCGAGTATCCAGGCTCGTGTTCCTGTCAGCACAGCATCGGCGGTGACTGGCATCGTGACGATAAGTAACGTGCCTGCCTTCGTGGGTGTCGATGAGATCGAGAGTGATGCTCGGTGGGTTGGGCCATGCTCGGAGTGCCCTACCTGTCAGCAGGATCTAGTCCAGGTGATTATGAGGCTGGACCCTGAGTCATTAGCGCCGGGTTTCTTCCTGCTCGACGCCGTGTGCCCGGCGTGTGCGACTCTCTTCCGGCTGGCGTGCCCTGCTGACATGCTGCTGCGTGAACTGCCTGATGCTGAAGATGAGGAAGCCTCGACCGATTAGAGTGGGGGCTCCTCGACATCTCCATGATCTGATATGTCGTAGTGCAGGCGGGTCAGGATGCCCTTAGTGCCTGGCCTCGAGGCGATGATGGGATCGCCGATGGCCTTCTGTGCTTCCTTGATGGTGCGGTAAACACCCCATGTGGAGACTAGCCTGCCGTCGATGGTGACCACGACAATGTGGTCACGCTGCGCCCATTGCTGGTAGATGGCGGTGATGATGGCCTTAGCCAGCTCGTTCTCGTCGTCGAACTCCTGATTGAGTAGATCGACGACAGCCTTGACCTCACCCTTCAGCGGTGCTCGTATCTTCTGGGGCATTAGGCTGCCCTCGCGTTCATGACTGTGTTCATCAGTCGCTTGAGACTGTCGATGGGCAGGTCATCCCATGCCCACGCTTCAGTCTCGCCGTTGTCACCGCTGTAGATCGAGGCGTGTAGGCCAGTCTCCTTCATATACTGCTTGATGGAGCGCTCGAACCCGGCGATGCGCTGACCTCCGCCGTCGATGCGGTCGATCAGTACCCATCCACGGCGAGCGTGTTCAGCGAGCCGCTTGTCTGGGCTGTTCGTGATGCCATACATTCTCTGTTCCGCACCGTTCACGGTGCGAGCGCAGAGATAGAGAGTGCCTGGCTTGCTGGGCTGGTAGCCAGTGATGGCGCAGTCGGGGCATCGAACCCCCTTCTGCCAGTTAGCAAGCAACATCTCATGCCGGTGCCCTTCGGGGCATATGTATGAGACCCATGGATACATCTGGATGCCACTTAGTCGCAGGTCTGGCAGTAGCGTGAAGTCGGTGTAGTCATCTGCCTCTGCCGCAGCCTTCGCCTTAGCGAATGAAGCGAGGCGCTTCTGCTCGTTGTGTGCAGCAGAAGCAGCACCCCGCTTCACCACTAGGCATGAGCGCACCCCGCAACCTGTCGTGTAGCCTTGCTGAAGATTACTCCACAGTACTTCCACCTCGTGACCACAGGCCCAGCGCACGAGGATGCAGGATTTTTTCTCGCCTTTCTTACTGACAGTCTTGATGAACACGTTGCCTACCCGCTCCCCCTTGAGGGGAGCGAGTAGGGCATCAACCTGCTCATTGGTGACACGCACGCCTTTAGCCATCAGCGCTCACCTCCTCGGGCAGGAGGCGTAACTGGGTCGCTCGGATGCGGGAGATGCCGTCGCCTGCGACGGGCGTGACAAAGTAGTAGAGCGTCCCGCCTAGGATCTTGGCGTCAGTAATGCGCACCGTGAATGTCATCAGGTTGGGGGCAATCCATCGGGCTTCTCGCCCGACGTTCGCTTCGATCTTGCTGTTCATGCCATCACCTCGCAGTCATGTCCGCTGTACCATTCGTCGGCATCTGTCGGGTTGGTGAGATCGAACGTGCGACTGCACTCGATACAGGTCCTCATGCCGTCACCGCCTCGTTGGGCTCGAGGTGGATCAGGTCGTGGCGCTCGAGCAGGAAGAGGTGCTCGACGCTCGGGAACGTGTCGAGTGCCTGGTCGATGGTGCCGGTCAGGGCCATGCCGCTCCCGTCGTCGTAGCGGGTGCCGTAGCCCTCGACGATCTCGAATCCCTCGATGGTGTCCTGGCTGGCTGCGAACTGCGGGTTGATCTGCGACCAGCCGTCAGGCGACTCGGTGATTAGCGTGCGGATAGCGGTGTCGTATCCGTCACGCTGCACGATCTCGACGAGCGCAGGCATCATCCACTCGGGGTAGCCATCCCAGTGGGTATACACCCAGTGCCAGGTCTCTCCGGCTGCGTCGGTGCGGCATGGGATGGCGAGTAGTGCGTTGGTGCTCATGATAGTGAACCTCCTTCGATGGCTCCGGCGAGTGCCGTGAGCGCGATGATTGCGAATGTGATCAGGCTGCCTACGGCGATGTGTCGCAGGCGAATGCGATTAGTGTCATGTTGCATCATACCGGCACTCCGTCCTCGATGGGCTGTGCCTCGCCGTAGCGCAGGCTCAGCCCGACCTCTGTTGCCACGAGCAATGCCTTGCCGTGGGCTACTGAGAGGGAGCCGGTCACGATGACTCGATCCCCCAGGGCCAGGCTGTTGAGCACGTTGACTGCCTGCCTGCGGTAGACAATGACGTTGAGGTAGGCACGGGTGCCGTCTTTCTCGTCCTTGTCTCCGGCGATGGTGAATAGGGCGGCATCTCTCCCCTTCTCATCGGTCTGGTGTTGTACGTCGGTCGCCAGGTTGCCGACGACTGTGACCTTGACGCTGCTCATGCGTAGGGCTCCACTTCGTAGGTGTTGATCTGCTGTTCCTTGGTCTTGCAGGTGTCGCATCGGGCGTAGGCTTCGGTGACCTCGATCTCTTCGAGTTCCATGTGCTCGTACTCGACAACGGTGTAGGTTCCGTCGGGCTTCTTCTCGATGGAGCCCACAAACCTGCTGTCCATGCCCTTCACGAGTGAGTACGAGATGCTGTGCCCTTCGTGCTGTGCCAGGAACTCCTGGGTGCCGGTGATGGTCATGGTCAGTACTCCTCCTCGTCGTCGTCGTCGTCCATGAGCAGTGAGATGACCTCGTGTGCACGATCCATCTCTGCCTGCATCATGTGGTCGTAGGCACGGCTGCTCACCGGGTTCCATAGGTGCACGTCCCGCTCGATGGCTCGAGCGATCACCTCTTTGCCGTCGTGCTCGCCGTGGCTCCAGTCGTACAGGGCCAGGTCGTGGGTGGCGTTGCGTCCGGTGAGCACCTGGTACTCACCTAGCACCTCGCTCGCTAGTGCGAGCAGTTGTGCTGCTGCTGCTGTGTCGATGGTGGTGTCGCTCATGATTCCTCCGTGTCGTCGGTCAGGGTCAGGTAGATGGTGTCGCTCAGGTACTGCGCCAGGTCGTGCTCGAATGAAAAGAGGTCAGCGTTCTCTGAGTAGGGGTGGCGCTCGGTCTCGGCGTAGGCGCCGAGGAACGATCCGAGTGCGCTGAAGACTCCTCTGGCTCTGGTGTGCTCGGGTGTCATGATCGGTGGGCCGTCGGCCTCGATGGTGTCGATGCCGTTAGCGGTGATCGTGACTGTCCAGGCGAGGCGGTCGCTCGTGTCCTTGCTCTCGTCTCGCTCGACGGTGACAGTGATGCTGTCGCCGTCGTATTGGCATTGCAGCGTGCCGTTGTAGTCGGCGAGGGACAGGTAGGTGTCGTTCATGGTTAGTTCTCCTCGTTGTAGGCTGCGATAGCAGCTGAGTATGTGCGGTGGGCGATGGTGCATAGGTCCGTGGTCATATCGACAGTCTCGATGGATCTGATGTAGTGCAGGATGTCTGCGATCACGTCGATGGCTGCCTGCTCGTGCTCGCCGGGGGCCTCGGGGTCGTCGTAGTCCATGGCCCAGCACCAGGACTCGAGGACGTGGCGTCCTCGCCTGATCTGCTGGGTCTGACAGGTAGTGCATCGCCAGTTGTCGGGCGTCGGGGTCGTGGCTCTAACCCTCTGGCAGGTGGGGCACAGTCGGTCGTACATGGTGGTGGTGTTCATCGGTTCTCCTTGTGACAGGTGCAGATACATTCCTCGATCCACACAGGACTGCGGTGATGGGTGTGGTCGCACTCGTTGTGCCGCTCGACGCGGCACATCGGTCGGACGTAGCGGGAGGTGGGTGCCCATAGTGCTTGCTGTGTCTGCATCATGGTCAGTTCTCCATCAGGGTCGAGCCGTCGGCTTGGGCCTCGGCGAGTGTGTCGTGAATGGCGAGGGTGTTCCATCCCTGGGTGGTGCGCTCGAGCAGGTGCCACCTACTGGAGATCTTCTTGATCCATAGGGTGGAGTAGTCGTCGGTCAACATGTATGCGCTGCCCATCTTGCGCCAGGTGCTCATGCGATCACCTCGAGGCATGAGCCGCAGTTCTCTGCGCCGGGCTCGAGCATGTCCCGGAAGACAACGACGGGGTAGTTGCCGTAGTCGTCGATGGGCTCGCAGGCGTCGAGTGCGGTTTGTCCGAACTCGGCGACTGCACAGTTGGTGCAATGAATGTCGGCCTCGTAGGTGTAGCCAACGATGTCGTAGGGCAGGGGCATGGGTGTCCTCATGATCAGTTGTCTCCTTCCTGGGAGCCTCGGCGGTGGGGCATGGTCCAGCCGGTGTTGTCGAACTGCCGGACATAGTTGTGGTGGGTGGGTGGCATCAGCACGATGCGGTCACGCTTGACCCATCGCTGGCCGTTGCCTTGAGGCATACCGGCGGGGCGTATGAGCACCTCGATGGGTGCGTTCTTGCGGCGCTGCCGGGCGTCGATGACATCGACGGGCCACTCGATCACCTCGCTTCGGTGGGTGTCGGTGTAGACAGCGGCTCCGAGCAGGTGACAGAGGGCTGCTGGTGTCGTGGTCGTGGTGTGCATGGTGTGTTCCTTTCAGTGGTAGTAACGGGCGGCGTCGGTGTTGGTGTAGTCGGGCTCGTACAGGTAGGCGGTGCGTAGGGCCTCGGCTGCGGTGAATGCGTGCCATGCGCCTTCGGCCTCGGCCTCGATGTGCTGGAGGTCGATGGCTCGCAGGATGTCGGCGGGGAGCGAGATGAGGGCGGCGAGGCGTCCGCTGCGGTAGTTGAGGTCGGCGATGACCCTCTCGCGGTAGCCGTGTGGGAGGGGGTAGGGGCCCTCCTCGATCATGTTCAGGGTTGCGGTCATGAGTTCGTGCCTGTGTCGCAGGCTGGCACGAGCCTTCATTGCTCGGGTGTCGTCGAGGTCGATCATGGTGGTGCCTCCTTCGGTGGTGTGTGTGGTGTGGGCTCTGATTCGCCCCGCATACCCTCGAGCCTCAACGCTCGAGGGCACGCGGCACGGTCAGCGGGTGGCGGTGGCTTTGTCTGTGATGAGTTGGGCGCATCGGCTGATGAGGGCGCCCTCGAGGGCGGTGGCGTACTCGGCTCGATGCCATTCGTAGGAGAGGGCGGTCACGAGTCGGTCGATGATTTCCTGAGCGCTGTACTCGCCATTCATGCCTGCGGCGTACTCGTCGATGTCCACGTTGTCGAGGTATCCGCTGGTGTAGAGGGCCAGGGCCTGGCTGGTGTAAATGACGGCTTCGGCGCTGTCGGCCAGTTCGTGGGCGATGTCGATGTACTCGCCGGAGTCCAGGTAGCGGGTGACGGCCTCGAGGTCGTTCCAGTCCTCGGCGAGGTTGTTCTGTAGGGCGTCGAGGGCATGGGCTGGGGCGTCTTCGGTGCGGAAGGTGTGGACGCTTGTGCTCAGTGTGCTCATGGCTTGATGCCTCCTGGTTCTGCCCCGTTGTGGGGCGGTCGGTGTTGCCTGGTTGTGGGGTGTTGCACCTCGAGTATCGGCCCGGTCTGGGGCATTGTCAAATCCTGGCGGTGTGATGTCCGTCACACGAACGCTTGTTCGAATCAGCTGGTCCTGTGGGCTGCTCGGTGGGCTGCTCTTGGCCGGTGTGGGCGCTGGTGGGCGTTAGTGGGTTGGGGGGCTGACAGCCCTCGAGTTCGGCCCCTTTACAGGCTGCCGGGCCCGGTTCGCCTGCGGGTTGCTACTGGTGGGGCTGTCGAAGGGTGGACTATGGGCGCAATCGGCCCGGGGTGGGGTGTCGATCTGCCCGATGCACGCACGCGCACGACCCGGGCGTTTTAACATTCTCACTGTATTAATACATATACACCCCCCAAATATTTCTGCTAAGTCTGAGCTGCCCAGACTGCACTTTCCCCACGTCAGGGGCCTATTAGCTGGCCCACTACTGTCTATGTGACGCACGTCACACTGGCTAGCCCGAAAATGCGCCAGATTTTCGGCCCATTATATAAGTGAGAGCTAAAGCTCACGCTAGTGAGCGGAAGCGACCATAGAAGGTCGCTCCGCGAACAAGAGCAGCTCGCCCCATCAGGGCGGCCCGAGGTCTGTCTACTGGCCCCTAGTAGACCAATCAGTAGAATACTACTAGAGGAGCATCCCGCCAGGATGCTCCGACGGAGCACCTTACGCGGTGCTCCTGATCTAAGGTTAGGCTTACCTAACTAGAGCCCTCCGCCATAGGGCTCCGGGCTCTTGCTTGTTATCTTTCTGTTATCTACCACTAGTCAACCCTCACGGGGCTGCTCTTGACTTTCCCCCTTCCATGAAAAGGGGTTATCCACAGGTTATCCACAATGGGAGGTGGCTTGCTTGCCTGCCGCTGATGACACCCTGGGCAAGGTCTCTCCTGAGGTATGGAAGGCAGCGATGGTTCGCTACCTGTCCGAGGGGCTAAGCGTGGATGCCGCCTGCGAGCGGGTGGGCCGCTCGAAGAAGGCGTATGAGTTCTGGCGAGCGAAGGACCCCCTGTTCAAGGAAGCCTGCAATGAGGCTCGCGCTAAGGCCAGCCGGGACCGTAAGGCGGAGCTGGCGTCGGTGACGCCAGTGCCGAAGGGCTCCTTCGAGGAGTTCTCCATCAAGTACCTAGGCTCCCGCATGTTCGACCATCAGGTGAATATGGTCGATGTGGTGGAGGGCCGTGAGCCCTCCCGCCTGCATGACACGATGATCTACGAGCCAGGGTCTATGGCGAATCGACGGGTGCTTCTGAATTTGCCCCCGAATCACGCGAAAACGATGTCGATGAGTGTGGGCTATGTGACCTATCGCATCTGCATGGACCCGAACATCAACATCCTGCTGATCTCGAAGACCCAAGAGTTCGCCAAGAAGATCATGTATGCGGTGAAGCAGAGGCTCACCCATCCGAGGTATTCAGCTCTTCAGATGAAGTATGGCCCGGTTGATGGCTTCAAGGCGAATGCGGATCAGTGGACGGCGAACAAGATCTATCTGGGCTCCGATTCACGAGACTCCGGGTCCAAAGACCCGACCCTGGAAGCTATCGGAATGGGGGGCCAGATCTATGGCGCCAGGGCGGACTTGATCCTGCTAGACGATGTGGTCACGCTGTCTAATGCGGGTGGCTACGAGTCTCAGGCGGACTGGATTCGCCAGGAAGTGGCGTCCCGGTTGGGTCCTGGTGGGCAGATCATCGTGATGGGCACCCGTGTGGCGTCCATGGACCTGTACCGCCACCTTAGGGAGCCGGATCACTATACCGATGGCGTGGTCCCTTGGACTTATCTGGCGATGCCAGCGGTCCTGGAGTATGGCAAGACGGAGGATGACTGGCTGACGCTGTGGCCTGAGTCGGATGAACCGTTTGTGGAGACCGATGAGGAGTCTTCACCGAAGCTGTATCCGCGCTGGACTGGCCCTCGCTTGGCCCAGGTGCGTAATGAGGTAGGACCCCGCAAGTGGTCCCTGGTGTATCAGCAGGCGGACGTGGCAGATGATTCCACGTTCGATGCGGTCTGCGTGCGTGGCTCAGTGGAGCCCCGCAATCATGGCCCCCTGGAGGACACCACTGGCTGGCATGTGGTGATGGGTGTTGATCCGGCTATTTCGGGCCAGATGGCGCTGTGTGTGGTGGCTGGCGACCGCGATTCTGCGAAGTTCAAGGTGTTGACGGTGGAGACATTGATCAATCCGACACCTTCGCAGATCAGGGAGCTGATCATTTCCACCGCTGATGCCTACTCGGTGGACGAGGTGGTCATCGAGGACAACGCTTTCCAGGGCTTCCTGGCCCAGGATGAGCAGTTGCGGGTGGATATTGGCAACCTGGGTGCAGTCTTGAGGTCGCACCATACGGGCTCCAATAAGACTGACCCGGACTTTGGCGTGGCTTCTATGGCGTCCCTGTTCGGTACGAGGTCTAATCCCGGTCCTGGTGCTCCTGCTCGCCACCAGAAAGACAGCACACTGCTCCTGCCGAACAGTTCCTATGGTCCGGTGAAGATCCTGGTGGAGGAGTTGGTGGCCTGGAACCCGGAGCTGCCGGTCAGGAAGCGTCGTCAGGACTGCGTGATGGCGCTGTGGTTCGCAGTGAAGCGCCTGCGTGAGTTTGGTGTGGGTGCCGTGTCGAACCGCCGCCAGGCGTCGTTCGCGCAGAAGAGTTCGTTCACCTCTGCTCGCAGTTTGAGTAGGCAGATGGTGGTCTCGTTATCTGACTTTGAGTCGAGGAGGGGCGCATGAGTGCAGCAACCATGGCACTAGCCCGATATGAGCGCGTTCGTGATGAGAACGTGGACCGTGATCGTCGTATGCGGTCAGTTCTGGGCGTACGCACTGGCAAGGCTGGCGACGTGTTTCAGGGCCTGTTCCCCCCGGACTGGCCTGCGCCTGTGGTGGCTAACGCTATTGATATTGCTGCAACCGATACTGCTGAGTCCGTGGGCACGCTGCCCACGTTGAGTGCATTTGGCGACTCTGTTCTCAATGATTCGTCCCGCTCACGCGCTGACAAGCTGACCAAGATCGTGAATGCGTATGCCTGGGAGTCCGCTCTGGGCATGAGGCTGGTGCAGGGCGCTGATTATTTGGTGACCTTCGGTCAGTGCATCTTGCGCGTGGAGCCCAACTATGAGGACTCCAGGCCGCATATCCATGTGGATTCCCCGCTGGGTGCCTATGTGGAGCGGGATCGGTTCAACCGTCCGGTGGGCTACTACCAGACGTTCCATCATCGGGCGTCCGTACTGGCGAACCTGTACCCCGAGCACGCTGCTCGCCTACTGAATCGCAGCCTGCTGTCCGATCATGACCATGATCGCATGTTGACGATGATCAAGGTGTATGACGAGGACGGCAGCGTCATGCTGCTGATTGAGGAAGAGCCGGGCCTGGTACTCGATACATATGAGCACCCCCTGGGCCGCATTCCGATTGCTGTGGCGCAGCGCCCCACGCTCGATGGTGAGACTCGTGGGCAGTACGACGACGCCATCTGGGTGTGGGCTGCTCGAGCTCGCCTGGCCCTGTTGTCGCTGGAGGCGACGGAGAAGGCAGTGGAGGCACCTATCGCGGTGCCGACCGATGTGCAGGAGTTTGCACTGGGACCGGATGCCATCATTCGCTCCTCCCAGCCGGAGCGCATTCGGCGTGTGGGTCTGGATCTTCCGCAGTCTGCACTGATCGCTGACCGCTCCCTGGAGTCTGAGGTGCGTACCGCATCCCGATTCCCCGAGGTGCGCGAGGGAATGATGGATGCCTCGGTCGTCACTGGGCGTGGCGTGCAGGCCCTCATGGGTGGATTCGATTCCAGGGTGAAGGCATTGCAGTCAATGATGGGTGAGGCTATCTCCTCGAGCCTGTCGATGGCCCTCGAGCTTGACGAGAAGACATGGCCCGATCAGACGCGAACCCTGAACGGCTCCTCTAACGGATCTCCGTACACGGTGACGTACAAGCCATCCCGCGATATTCGCGGGGAGTATGGCGTGAGCCATGAGTATGGCCTGCTGGCTGGCCTTGATCCGAACCGCGCCCTTGTCTGGGGCTTGCAAGCCCTGGGCGCTGGCCTATTGAGCAAGGCTTTCCTGCGTCGCAACCTTCCGATCTCACTGGATGTGACTGAGGAAGAGCAGGTCATGGATGTTGAGAATCTACGAGAGAGCCTTATGTCAGCGATTCAGCAGTACGCGCAGGCTATTCCGTCCATGGCTGCCGCTGGGCAGGACGCTTCTGACCCAGTGCGCAAGATTGCGAGCATGATCGAGGCTCGCAAGAAGGGAACTCCGGTGGAGCAAGCCGCCGAGGAGCTGTTCCCTGCACCACCACCCCCTGAGCCGACCCCCGCCGTCCCTGGCGCCCCGCCCGGTCCACCGGGACAAATGACTGAAGCCACTCCAGGCGGGGGTCCCAACTTTGATGATGGTCCTCCTGCCGGAATGCAGCAGATGTTGGCACAACTGTCTGGTTCCGGCAATCCATCAACCTCCATCCGAACCGTGATGCAGCAACCCGTTGCGTGACCTGAGCCCATAGGAAGGAGGGACAACATGGGAAGCAATCCGACACAGCCGAAGGGCGGGTGGAAGGCCGCTACCACGGTCGCACCCCGCGATGCAGGCTACCCGAAGGGCCAGACCCCTGCCGCTGAGCGCATCAAGCCAGTGCCGGGAGGGAAGATCCCCGCCAACACCAACAAGGT
>OCRE01000008.1_pt1 | contig 20668 bp, 25 predicted proteins | sample 1494271 | NCBI WGS metagenome assembly OCRE01 (sample SAMEA3275604, study PRJEB22092) | marine metagenome | biome: Marine near barrier island; feature: Surface water influenced by Mississippi River output; material: Seawater | collected 2014-06-21T14:00:00+00 | depth 0 m | reverse complement strand
CATAAGCAATACCTGACCCTTACTCGGTACATTGTTCTGCTTAGAACTAAATTCCGGGCGTGATATAACTGTTTGAATAAAATCAGCAGAACCTGCTGTTCGTAATTCTGTTAGTTCACCACTACTGTTTAGATATTGGATTCTGTCTGCCACCGCACCCGTAACCCCTGCAATCGGCACGGTATCTAATATCTCGCCATCATCATTGGCAATATCTCTTGCCCTGACAGGCAACTTGATGTTTGCGCCCATCGGTTGCAACGTGATGCGTGTCGTGGTAATTGGCACGTCCACAGCAACATTTTCCGCAATGTTCTGAGCGGTAATGATTTTGTCGCCGTCAAGAAAGGTTGCTTGGTAATACGATCCTGCTGCAACGCCTATTTTGGGCGTGATATTGAGCGTAGTCGCCGAGTCAATCTGCTGTACGTCAATGTTGATTGTATTGGACTCAACCGCCCTTAAATCTCGTAGCGCCGTGTTGGTTTCGTCTTGATTGATTCGGACATCGAAGGTTGCACCAAGCGCTGGGGGAAAAGACAACTGCTGAACATTGACATTTGCATTCGTGTTTGTGCCATCAAAGTACAAAGACTGTGTTGCTGCCCCTGTGGCTATATCAACTCTCTTAAAATCTTCTTGCAGGTCGGCTTGCGCTATCTGCGTTGTAGATATTTTTATGTCAATCGTGCCATCAGCATCCGCATACACCCAATAGCCACGTCCGGGTTCAAGTATAGTGGCAAGTTCGTACTTGTTACGAAAGCCATAGATCTGGTTTTCATTGATGTTCGCCGTATTGGACACGATGTTTGCTACAAGACCCGGCCCTGCAATGATGTTCCATCCTTCATACACCTGCAAGCCGTCAATGTTGCTTGTATTGATATCGCCCTCCCAAGTGTAATTCCTGACCTCTTCATTATTATTAGAAACACTCAACGCTACAAAATAGCCTACCCCGTTGGAGCCACTTGCAATTTCTTTGCCTTGAAATAATGTTACAGGATCCCTCCATATACTTTCTGCATAGACACCATCACCCTGTTGTCGGTCAAACTTATATACCGGACTTACAAGTGTTCCAAAAAAAGGCGCTGGCAATGCAGGTGAGCCTATGGCGTTATATTGCACCCTTTTTGTGGTTGGGTTGCCAATCAAATTCCAACGTGGAGTATCGGCTACATCGTACTCAATGGTTCTGCTACGATTTACGCCATCATCATCTCCACCATCGCCTGCCCCGTCACCCGGTCCTGTTCCGCTATCAACAACAGGTGTTGTAAGACCTGATACCTGATACGCCGATACCTTGATAATGTCTTTGACAAAATCGTACTGAATGCTGACGATGCGGAATTGTTTGTTTTGGTACTTTTCAGGCGCTGTACTGTCAAACTGAAACACGCTATACGGAAAAAGAGATAATGCCCCTTGATACTCCATATCAATGCGAGTACCGCCTGAGCGGTTGGTAAGCACGTGCATATACCCAGTAAGTCCTCTACTGGCAAGGTTGCGCTCAATGATCGTATTGTAGTTTGCCGAATTGGACGACACAGTATTGCTGTCAAAGGACGTATATACGTTGGTTGTCGTGTTAAGCGTAGCCTTATTGAGATGTGGATAGCCCGGCGCTATGTTGATGCTGAGCGACTTACTTGCATTCTCATTGCCCTTGACAAAGGCGGAAAAGTTCCGCAGGTTGGGAATAATCTGATCGTCATTGGTACTGATACGCCCAAAGTTTTCAGCCCCTGCACGAGTCGCATCGGCAATCTGCCGTACTGCGCTATCGCCTAAGTAGTTGTTGTAGCGCTTTACATTTATGTCGTTTACGTAGTCATAGCGTAGCGTTACAACGTTGGAAGTATCTTGTGATAGCGGATAGACGTAAAAGTTCTTACTGAAACCATTGCCAAAATAGGACGACTCAATCCCTGCTAACTCTTTGAGAACATCAATGGCATTGCTATCAGCAGGACTCTTAAATTTTTTAATTTTGTAAGGTACATCCGTTAAAACTTCAAAGTTAAAAGCACTTAATGCTTCAACTTCTACGGAAATTAGTTTGTCATTCACCGTAGTGATACTGTTTGCTTCAATCTCTATGGGAGATCCGCCATACAGTTCATCAATAATAATTCGGTCGCCAACAGAAAACTCAGACTCAATGTTTGTTTTGTTAAAGTCCAACTCTGCTATTCCGGCAACTTGTAACCTGTGATATACATTCGTCAGGTTGCTTGTGGACTCGGTAATCGTGTAAGCAGTATTGCTTGTAATAGGGAACGTAACATTGCTTGTGTAATCGGCTACAATAAGCCCACGCTGTTCATTATCCCACGAGTCATGCGTTGCATACGTAGCGTTGGTATAGAATGCACCTGCGCCGTTGCTTGTGATGATAAACGGATCAAACGAGTTGTCAAAGATGTTACTCATCGCTTCCGCTATGAAATCACCGGCTGGCAACGAGTTTACATTCGTTGCGTTCCCTTCCAGGTCGTATAGCGTGTACGGATAAACAGACGATGCAGCGCTAAATACATTGCTGATTGTGGCGTTACTATTGAGGCGTGGGGTAAACTTTAATTTGAGAGTCTTGTCTTTTTCGGACTGAGCAATATTCTCTTGTTTAAGTTCAAATACAAAAGCGTACTCCGATCCGTCATAGCGAATAATCGTAACATCGACTTTCAATGGATCGGTATTTGTCGCATCAAACAATCGCTCGTACAGGTCAATAGACTCCGCTGACATCTGATTGATAGTAATATCAAATTGACTGTAAACGGCAAGCGTGCGATCTATGGATATTTGATCGGGTGTTTGCCCAAATTGATACCGCAATGAGCCTATGGAAAAGGGATCGGCATAGATAGTATCTGCATCCTGTATATCAATGCGGATTGTACCAACAGAGGTATCAAATTGTGATCGTATAGGCATTGTTTACAAATTTAGATACGTGGGTATGTTTTGATAGCGGTCAACACTTGCAAGGTCAAGGCTGATAATTTGATTGCCAATAGTCATTTCACGCTCGATGCCATACGAGCCACCCAGCAAATTGCAGTAGATAATGTTTGATGTAGTATTGTCCACGCTTACCCCTATCACGGTTGGCTTGTCCGGGAAGAGTGCTACATTAACAACATCGGAAACTGTATAGCCCACGATATTTTCGGGCGCAGTCGCCACTTTCGTTGTGCCAACATAACTATCAATGCGATATACATTTGCGCTCGTATTGCTTGTATTGCGTATATATGCACCCTGATACGCATTTGATAGCGTGTTTGGGGTTGTATCACCAAGTGCAAGGTTGATTGTAGCGCCAGTCACAGGACTTGTGCCAAGTGTAGATTGCACAACGGCCCTTTCGTACTGACTCGATGTAGTGCTTATGAGAGATCGTATCGCATTACTCTGAGATGCGTTACTGTTCTTTAATGCAATGCTTATTTTGACTCTGTAACCACTCGGATTGCCACGCTCATACCCAGTTAGGCTTTTGGTCGTAGCGCTCGTTAGAAACTCTTTTTCGGCTTTATAGTTGACATTCCATATAGCGTAGGATTGTGGATAGCCGTTAAAGGGCGTAAACTCATCCTCATAGTTACCGCTTGTGTCATTGTAGCGCCTTCCATTTAGGAAATATGCGCCCATCTGTATGTAGGACTCTTGCTTTGCCATTACACTCCTATTGTTTGCCCTGCACGGGCGTTGTTGCCTTCTTGTACTTTAATAGACAGAAACTCCGAGTCAAACTCTCCCTCCAAGATAAAAGTCGGGTTCATCTGATTTTGCGTTCCACCCAACTGTGATGCGATCTCCGTAGGCAGCATAGTAGACTGCGACTCTACAAGGCCAAAGTTTTCCGTTGGAACACTGGCTACGGTTGCTGAGCCAGCGCCACCAACCGACTTATCGCCTTTTTTCGTACTGTTAATTTTACGAAGCGCAATCGCCCCTTTGGCTACAACGGCAGCGGCAGCCGCAATACCAACCGGACTTGGCGGTGGATTGTCTGCAAGCGCTCGTTGCGCCCCTTTTAGCGTGTCAACAATCGTACTTGCACTTGCGACTGCTTTTGACTCGCCAAATATAGCGGTAAGACCAGACACAGCCGCATCTTGTATCGTATCAAATTTCTCTCGTTGAAACTGTATTTCAAGGTCTGTTAGTTGCTTTTTGGCATCAAACTCTTCCCTTTCCATACGCAGCCGGACATTGCGAGCCGCCATCTCAGCCTGCTCCTGCCCTGTAAAACCCTGTTGGCGAAGCCGTGCAAGTTCTTCCACCATGTATAGATACTCACGTTGCGCTTTTGCTTCCGCACTCAGAAATCGAGCATTGTACGAGTCTTGCAAAACATTCAACTGATTATACATCCCTCGCACGGCGTTAATGCGCTGGTCGATCTCTAATTGCAGAATCGTTTCCCGCTGATTGGCAAGGTCTTTTTGGCGCTTGAAGTTAATTTCATCACGGCGTGTTTCAAGCGTGTTTCTGTCTCGAATAAGGCGCATAAGTCGTGTTTCCTGCTCCTGCACCATTGCATAGTATTGCGCTTCCATCTCAGCAAGTTTGTTTTTCTCTTCGATGGTTGACTCAAAGCGATCTGTTCTTGCACGTTGTATATCAAGTTCTTGCTTGAATGTTGCCAATTCTTCGGCTGCCAATCGTTTCTCGTTGGCAATTACGGCATCAAGGACTTCAATGCCCTTTTCCATCTCAAAGCGATTCTCTCGTGCAAATCTTCGTGCTTTTTGCAAGTCTGCATTTTGTATTGCCCGTTCTATGCCAAGTTCACGCTGGCGAATAATAATTGCATTCAGCGCTTTTTCTTCGGCAGTCATCTCTTTAACGTTGTCGGCAATTTGTTTACCGAAATCAACTGTGAAATCAATCGCCGTCTTTAATCCTGCTACAAGGCCATTGCTTATATCTATCGCTGTTTTGGCTACTTTTGCGCCTGTATCTTCAACGCCTGTAATTACATCAAGGATGCTTGCGCCTGCACCTTTGGCGGCCTCAGCAAACGCTTCTTTATCAAGTGTTAACGCCGCTTTTACGGCATCGCCAAAGAATCCAAATACATCAATAGCCGAAGCAAGGCGTACTACAAGTTGATTCTTTATGGCTTCCCACAGCGCTTTTACAGCGGTCACAGGATCGGTAAATACCGCAGAGATAGAGTCCCGGACTTTCTCAAATACCTCTGTTGGTTTGAGTATATTTTTGGTAAACGATTGTATGCCTGCCCATAACTGCGACAGACTTTCTTGTGGGTTTTTGAAGGCATTGTAGATGAACTCGCCCAATTTGATGACAGCATCGCTAAGCGTTGATGTAACAGCCGTAAGGGCTGCTGTACTTACACGAAGCGCCATTTGGCCACGCTCTGTACCACGCAAGAATTTCATTACAGAGCCAAGCATAACGACAAGCAATCCAAGACCCGTCATGCCCATAAATGTCATTACAGAGGCGGCGAGTGTTTTTGTGCCTGCCGCTGCTCCAAGTTGTGCGGCTTTTACTCTGTCAAGCGTTGTTGCCAACGAGTTCAATCGTCCTGCAAGTGGGCCAAGTGGGCCTTGAAACACGGCAATCGCAGAGGCTGCCTGCCGAATAGATGCGGTATAGTTACCGACATTGCGCTGATGATTGCCCATTGACCTGTCCATCAACTTCAACTTATTGTTGAGTTGATCGTACTCTTTGGTCATCATTGCAACCGCTGCCTTGTTTTTACCAAGAGGGTCTTGGGTATTGCGTATCTGCACAGACAACGCCTTCATCTGCATTCGCATATTGTCATACGAATTGCCTGTGATGTCGGCGGCTTGGTTAATCGCAATTAGATTGCTACGCTCTTTGCTTTGCTCTTGGCGCACTTGTTTTTGCGCCGTGATAATGGCTTCTTTCTGTTGCTTTTGAGCGCCTGTAAGACGGCCGTTTTCTCTCTCAATGTCGTTGAGTTTTTTGAGATCGGCTCTGTATTTATTGGTTTGGTTGCTTTGCTCTCGCAGTCTGCCTGTGTATTTTACATACGCACGAGAGAGTTTATCAAGATGCAGGGCTTGTTGCTGGGCATCATTCTTATTGTTTTTTTGCCTGTTAGCCTCATCTTGTAACTTCTTGATGTTGTTGAGCGCATCCTGTATCTCTTTCAGGCTGGCCTTGTCATACGAGAACTGAACAAGGTATTGAAGCGTTTGATAATTACTCATTTCTTGGGTTCAAAATAATCAAAGGCCATTTTTGATACCCACGCTTCCGCTATGACGTGCGCCGGGTTGTCAAAGATACGCTCGGCCTCGACAGGGTTAAAGTTTGACAATGCAAGCGCATAGTAGTAGTATGTTCCGACATACGTAATCCAACTTTGCTTGTTGGGGTACTTCTTCGATCCTGCCTGCACAAACGCTATGGACTTCTTGAACGCTTGTTCGGCTCGTTTTAGAGATATATCCTGCTGTTCAAAAAAAAATCCTCCGTCTTACGTAACCACGTAATCTCGAAGTCCTCACTTTCAAAGAACGATACAGGGAGTTCCTCATCACATTCCCATAGGATGTCCGCTTTGCGCTTCCACCACTTTGCTACCATCTTTCTGTCAATCTCATCAATCGACATATCCGGGTGCTTCTCAACGTACTTGTTAATGTCACCCTGTACTTCAAGCAGTTGCTTCATCCGCCGTTCCGTGTATGGCCGTAAACGGACAATTTTTCCGCTTACGATGATCTGCTCTTGTGCTATCATATAGTAGGATCAATGTTTGTTGTGCTATACGTGGGCAATGATTTAACTGCCGCATACGATGCAGGCTCTGAACCATCGAGATACAAACCTATTTCATCATAGACAATGTTTGAATTTGCTGTATCTGCTGGTCGTAAAAACATAGCAACTTGCGCTGTTGCGGTGTTTGTAGTAAACTGAAACGCATTTTTGCCTGTCTGCAGATTTATAGCCGCAGTATCAATGCCAACCAAAGAGTCGTCTCGCATCGTCACACCAAGCCTTGCGTTTACGGACGGAGATCCAGCATCATTGATAGCAACAACATTGATGGTTGCCACAAGGTCTGTATCACCAAATGGGTAATAGATTCTTTCCCATTGAACATACCCTGTATCTGTTTTTGGCCTTGTCAACTCAACGCCTGTTGATATTACATCTGAGGTAACAACATTCTCATTTGTATCAACGCTACTGATAACCCAGTCGTACTTAAAACCATTCTGCCATACGCTACTTTCAGCGCCTGCAACATTCGACTTGGTAAAGTCAAGTTGATAGGTTTCCAACATATTGCGCCCTGCAAACAACTCTTGCTCGGTAAACACGCCATTGTCGTAGTAGCCAATAGAGGTTGTCTTTGTAGCAAGTACCGCTGTTGCAATAATGCCGTCATACTGCTTATTCCGTGCTAATTTTACGTTACGGATAAGCAAGACACCATTCAGCCCAAGCCCTGTAATGTTGACATCGGTTTGATCTGCGATGAATCCGTCAAGGATAGAGTTGTCGCTATCGCTATCAATCACTCGTATATCAAACACATGATTGTGCTTGTATTGTTGCGTTTGATTGTCCTCTATCTGTATGGACTCCGTTTCAAGACTATACCCAAAAGCAGCAGCCCCATCCACGCCTTCCATAACATTGTCCAACGTTACGGTTTGGGCAAGGTTGCTTACATTGGATATAGCAATCTTTTTAAGTAATGTAATCATTGGGGCTGCGGTTTTAAGATTCTGTGGTTACGTTAGAAAGCGAAACGGCACGCTTCGTTCCTGTCAAGGTAACAGCAACACGGTTTTGGTCGAATTTTTTGCTACCATTGATGATGACATCAGTAATTGCAACGTTGGATCCGCCACTTACGCCATTGAAAGTGATGTTTGATTTCACAGGATCTTGTGAAGCATCAAAGTAGATGTTTGAGTCACTCAAAACGGTGTCATCGTACAGGTCAACAGAGAATGAAACATCGTAGGCGGCGACAAGGGTCTGCCCATCGTCAATCATGTCCGATACCTGCTCAATCGTGATTTCTGCATTTTCCATCAGATGCTCATTGTACTCGATGCTTCCGCCACCTCGTTCAACAGAAATTCCGGAAAATGTAAGTGTCTTTGTAATCGCCATAATTTGTAATAATTAGGATGTGAATTGTTGTTTGTAAATATCTCGCTGACCGTCAAAAAACAACGTCCGTGTAACAAATCGGTTGTTGCGTATGAGCGCTCCGCTCGAAGTATATCGGAATGTGTAAAGATACGCATTTGTAATGGACGAAACATCCAACGTATCTCTTGCCCAGTCGATAATTTTGTCCCGATAATCGTATAGTATGAGTTCACCACGAGTCGCATTGTTCTTGGCATAGCCACGTACAACGCTTATGTCTATGCCATACTGTTGTGTGGACAAGTTCGCTCGCCCTGCATCAACAAATACATCCGTGCTTTCGGGCAACTCATAGATCGCTATGCGTGCTTTCTTGATGTCCTGCCGTACTTCCAATTCTTCAATCGGCAATGGGTACAACTCTATCAGCACATTGCTGTCGGACAACGCTGTGGTCAAATCTGTACGTAACGCCTCAACGATGGCTCTGCTTTGTCCGCTCACGACATTAACACTTTTTTCATTTCTCTCATCGCCTTATTGGTAAACTTCTTGTAGATCCTGTCCTGCGGATCAAGACGATTGGTTGGCGTGATGCCATTTGCCCCTACCGGGCCGGGAGTACCGCCAGCCTTGCCCCCTACGGTATCAGGGAATATCTGACGGCGTGGGTTGTTGCCCTCGCCCCAGTTATGAAAGTAAAATAGTTGGTCACTCATCACCCCTTCACGAATCTCTTGTGGGATGAATTGTATCTTCCGCACCCCTACACTCTCTTTTGTTACGCTACGTTGTTTGATGGTCTGTCTTGCCATCTGCAAGTCCACAAACCCTGTTTGATAGCCACGATCCTTACGGCGCTTACCATGACGGGGGCTGTACTTATTTGTGTACTTGCCATCATTGTACTTTGCTCCATTGCCGACAATCGCATCAACTTGAGCATTGATTTCTTTGGTCGTGGACTCAACGCCTACGTCCACCGCTTTCACGATGCGTGGTATCGTAATGTCCATAAACTGATCGCCAAGCGGTTTGATTTTCAATGTCGTATCAGGTTTTTTATCATGTTGTAGGTCGGCACAGACAGTCCGCCCATCGTCTGTGGTATCGTTAAATCCGGATCATTGCGGTTCTTAAACTGAAACGCTACCTCTTGGATAATGGCTTCTTGCACCACATCATCCACAGTCGCTGACCCGGACGTAAACGTGATGCGTGTATTGTAGATCTTCGACAACTGAATCTGCAAGTAGTCAAACGAACTGTCAAGCACCCAGTAATCCTCATCTACAACCTGCGCCACATATGTATCTTTGGGCGTTAAACGCTGTTCTACCGTAGTAATCGTGTGTGGGCCATACGGCAATGCAATAACCTCCTGCGGACTTGCCCAATACGCAATACGAGAACGTGATGTTGTGTCCCGATTGATGTACTTCTCAATCATTGTCTGCACCGCACGAATTTTGCGCTCGATTTGGTCATCGCTGTTCGAGTCATACACAGGCAGTTCTGCCTTCACGTCCGCAACGCTTACCGCAAGGGCAGGCGTAGTCGTCATGTCGCAAAACACCGGGTCTTTCGTAAATGTGCGTGTCGGGCTTAGTGTCCCGTACTGCAATGCTCTCATTCAGATTTCTTCTTCTTTTTGGGCTTTGGTTTGGGCGCTGTTTTTGGCTCCTGAGGCGCTTTCTCCTGCGTAGGCGGTACTACCTTCACATCCTTCGGCTGTGAGACCTTAGAAGGCGAATAGTAGCGGTCGGCTTTGCCTTTTCGCACCAAGTCCTCGAATACACGGCGCTCGTGATTTGCGGCAGGCTCATACGGCTCACCTGCTTTGTACGTGCGTACATTGATGCCATCAAAACTTAATCGGAGTGTTTGTTTTAATACGTATCTCATAAAATGACTGCGGTTAATTTGGTTGTCGTATAGGACAACGTTTTATCTGTATCTGCTTCAATAAACAGTTCGAGTACATCGCCTTCGACAACGGGCGTAATGTCCGTAGTCATCAGTTCAAACTCTGCCTGTCCAAGTCCCTCTAATTGTGGGTTACATACACAAACGTCCGCTCCGTTCTTGCGAAGCCGAAGTTTATATACGTTGGTTCCTCCTGTAAACGAGATTGACCCATTGAGCATTGCTATTCCTGCATCCTGCACAACCATAGACGTGGTATTGCCTGTAATGCCTTTGTTGTAGGGCGCAAACTCATAGCCTGTTATGCGTTTTGGCGTGTTTGCCGTCAAGGCAATCGTCTTTGTCGCCGTATTGCTATATAGTTTCCCAAAACCTACCCGGCGCACAGGTACGTGCTGATTAAACATATTGCCCTTGTAGTGGACAATTTGCCCTTTCTCATAGACGTACTCGGATTGCCCTTCTATCAGGGAAGCGCTCTTGTTGGTTTGTATAGGATCTCTCATAGCGAATAAAAAAGTAGGCCCCGTACTGGCGGCCTACACGGATTAGGTGGTGGGTGCGTTATGCGGAAACCCAAGTGCGCCCAAGCAATGTACGTTTGCTGAAACGTTTGCATCGCTAATGGTAAGCGAACCGAACAGGTATCGCTTCGTAGGCACAACGCTTGCTTGAAATGCAGTATTAGACGCATTCACAACATCGTTGCTCACAACACGGCCACTATCAACAGCGGTTGCGTTTGAGATGTTGGTATCGTCTGACTCCAAGAAGGAGACAGCGATGGTCTGACCTGCATCTGCGTTCAAGTTACTTGTGCCAACACTCGTTACGAATGCGACACCTTCAAACCCTGCTGTGTCAACGGCTACGGTATTAGCGTTGGCCGTTACATCATCAGCAAGTGCGAATTTGTAGTCCGTTACGGAACCGAAATCAAATGATGCCATAATTGTTCCTCCTTAGGCTGCGGTTATGGTTGTAAGTGCTTCTGACTTAATCACGTTACCGCCCACTCGTGTCATCAAGTGGAAATCACGCTCGAAAGAGGATGCGTTTGTATATGGATCGTCAATCATATACATATCTTCTCGCATCACAATCTCGTATGCCTCAGAGAAATCACCAAAGACGGCAAACACATTGCCTGTGCTGTACGAATTGTCGTTTGCACCAGCAAGGTCACCGACTCGTGCTGTGAAGATCGGCGCACCAAGCAGTCGGGTTGGCGACTGTCGGGTGAAATCCGGCTCCCACAGGTATTGCAGAGCAGCGTTGTTGCTTGTCAAGAACAAGGTACGAATACCAGCACGTGCGGTTCGTGTAAACAACCATGAAGCGTTTGCTTGGTATGGCTCTTTGAGCGACTCAGTTGCACGGATCAGGTCGTTGGCCGTAATGGTAGAAGCAGCCGTTGTAAAGTTACCAACGTTGCCAATCAGTCCTACGGGTTGTCCTACGCCTGTACCGGACAAGAATGCTTGTCCCATATCAACGGCAAAGTCCTCGCTGAATGCACGAGTAATTTCACCAACAAGATCGTAGCCTGTGTCCTGCTCATTCTCAATGCTCATTCCGTACTGGGAAGCCCATTTGTGCGGATAGATAGAGATTTCAGAATAGGCAATCTGACCTTTCGTGTTGGTTGCGGTTTCTGCAAGCCATTGTCCGCCCGGAGTGGACGTTCTTGCTCTTCGCTTGTACTCGGAGCGGTCGGTCTGCGTTACACGGGCAAGTTGCATTGCCGGTGTTGTTTCTACAACATTGTAGATGATGTCCTGAGAGATCTGCGCTGGCAGGAGCAATGCTCCCGTAGATGCAAGATCAAAACGAACCATAGAGGCTTTCGTTGCGGAGGGATGATAGGATGATTTTACTTCGGTCTGACCCAATGCACTTCGGTCGCCACGAGCAAATCGGTAAAAGGCATCCTTGAACTCCTTCTCAACTTCGGACTTGTTGTCCTCTTTGGTCTGCGGTGACGTGCTTTTCGCTTGAAACTCAATCGCATCAAGTTTGCTATTGATTTTCTCAATAGACTCCTTGACTTCGGCAGACTGCTCCTCTACTGCGGAGATGCGGTCAACCGTAAGGTCTTTGAGTTCTGCGACAGCATTACGCCATTCTTTTTGTTGAATGTTCGACATAATGGAATCCTGTTTAAGTTAGAACCTGCAAGTGGGTGTCGCCTTGCTGGGTCGATTGCCTGTTGGCGCATCTATTGTGCGGCATCTGCCACGTTTTTCTGCCATTGCTTTTGCATCTGCTTGTACTGAATGCGCTTAATCCGTGCATCCAATATGTTCGCCTCCGTGTCCATCGGGAACGGAGTTACAGACACTTCGTGCAATGCAATCTCTTTTAAGACTCGTGTGCCATCAGCGCCATAGTCGGCTTTGATCGCATCGTAGCCAATAGACAGTCCCATCTGCTCTCCTCTGTCCTGTAAAAACATCAATTTCTCAAAGGTATTGCGGACATCCGTTGCTTTCAGGGGCATTTCTGCCTCCATATAGAGTCCGTCCTCTTTATCTTCCAAGTAGGCAAGTCCTACCATATCGCTCACTTTCCAAGAGTGATCCAAGAACAACTTTACTTTACCCCCCTTGTGGTATAGAGTCTGCTTGTACGCCCCCTTAGCGACTGTATCGCCCCCCAAGTCCACATTGCCATACGTAGAGGCGTAGCCCTTGATTGTGCCGATCTGCTTGTCCTCATCGTAGTCCATCTTTACGTCCATCATCTTGCAAAGTAATTGCGATGCGGTTTTCTTTACGTCCACGTCCGTAAGGCGCACTTTCGACAAGTCCTGCTTGACTTGAATGGTTGTGGGTACATACGTGCCATTTTGGAGCGCATAGACTTCGATGTTGCCTTTGGTGTCAAGGACTCTGCCTACGGTTGGGCCTGCCTCGGATGTCCAACGAACCATCATGCCCTTGCGTGGCATCTCTTCTTCGTCCTCCTCTTCGTCCTCTTCGGATTCTTCGGAATCCTCTTCGGAATCATCCGATTCCTCTTCGGAATCATCCGATTCCTCAGGCTCTATTTCCACCTCTTTCTCATCCTCTTCGCCTTCTGTATCTGCCGGCGCTTCATCAGCATCTCCTGCCTCCTCATCTCCAAGTTGATCTGCCAAATCTCCATTTTCATTATCAGGTGACTCAGCCATCTCGTCCATCTCTTCATCATCAGCATCAGGGGTTGGTTGTTCACGGTATTTTTCCATCTCATCGGTAAAGCGATAGACAACTTCATCGGTCGCTACAAGTTTATCGCCTGCTTGTGCATAGACACGAACATCAAAGATGCCCATCTCTTCGTTCTCAATCACGCCGGACACTTCGTTGCCTTCGTCATCAAGAATCTTCACGGTTTCGCCAATCATGTAGCCCATGCCATCGGCTGTTTCCTCGTAGGACTCCGCTGCATCACGGAGTTGATTGACAAGTTGTTCTGCTTTTACTGATTTCTCCATTTCCTGTTCTGATTTTTTGATAGCCCAGTTAATACCTGAATCACCGCCCCACGCCAGCCACATTAACGGCCCACACGCTTCACGGGGGTCTCCATCGCTGTTTTGTCGGTGTCGGTTAAACGATGCCATACGTTTCACCGTTTCAAGGGTAATTGCTTCTCGGTTGGCAAGTTGCCTTGCCCGTGTCCATCCTACCTGCGTACCACAACCACGATCATTCTCTTCTTTAATCTCAATCGCACGTTTGGCGTTGTTGGATGCACTTTCCGGATAGTCTGTATAGGTCTTAGCCATTCAGATCCACCTTTGGAATGTTGTTAATAATACGAGCATTCTGCAACGTATCAGCCGTTGCGCCGGATGCTTTCGGTAGCCCCAATTTCTTTCTCGCCTCGTTGGCCGTCATAATCCCCGCATCAACCGCATCGACAAGATACTGAATAAGGTCTTTTGTGTCCTCTTGGATCGAAGCAATACGGTCGGTCGGGATAATGAGTCGGGGTGAATCTTTGTAGTAGCCCTGCAATGCGTTTGTGATGGCGCTGTATATGCGCTTGGCAATCGGTATGCTTGTCTCGGTAAAGAGTGCCTTCCGTGAATCGTGGACGTTGTTGTACGTCTTGTTGGCGGCATCATTCATCAAAGACGATGAAACCCCAAGCGTCATAAAGATCATTCGCATGGCAAGCAGGATCGCATTGTTCCACTCGGAATCGTGAGGCGTAACATCCAACTTATGAAACTTGATGTCGCCCCCTGCAATCTTCAAGCGATGCGAGTTCTCTGCGCCACTTTGCGTTTCCCATGCTTCCCGGATCGCTTCGGCTTCGCTCTTGTCAATGCCTTCCGCAGTCGCATATACAGGTGGCAGTCCGCCTTTCTGCGCAATGTTTTTGTTCCACGACAAGGCAGCGTTCTGCAAGGCAATGACCTCTTGAAGCGGTACAGATGGACTGAGCGCCTCAAAGTAGTTCGACAAGGATGGCCGGTACAGATGAATGACGCTACTTTTGGGCAACTCAATCGTTTTATGCTCCACATACTTGTAGGCACGGATTGGATTGTAGCGGTCGCCCTGAATCGGATAGACGTACTGCGATGGCAACGTAATCAGTCCAAGCGGTTTCGCATCGTGAGCGCTGAACACAATCTCCGCAAAGGACTCGCCTGTTACAAGATAGTACAGCACAAAACGCTCGATAAACTCTTCTCTTGTGCAACCACGTTGCATTAACTGCAAGATCGGATGGTCGGTTGTTACGCCCTTTCGTCCACCTTCGCTGTACTCTACCTCAACAGGCATATCGGCAATCGTCCGGGCAATGATGTTACAGGCGGCATAGAACGGCGCATTGCGCTGGTAGGCCTGCTCAATCATCTCCCGTTTGTCCACAGGTCGTGATAGCCACGTTCCTTTGCCGACAATCATCGCATCCCATATCCGAGATGGCAAGTAATTATTTTTGCGATTGAAAAGCGTGTTGAGTATGCTCATACGATAAAATAGCCACCACGTCTGCCCGGATAGACTTTTTGGAAATAATGCCAAAAGGCGTATCGAGCCGTATCTGCTTCGTGGGTTCTTGTTGCGGTTGTATTTTTGTAATCAATCGACTTGTCAATCTCGCCGTACTTGTCGGCTCTGACAGCCTGTAAACTCATATACACATTGCGCTCATCCTTGTTGAAACGCACCAAATTGTTCTGTAATGCCCAGTTTGCACATTGTATCGTGTCTTTGACAGAGGGGTTCTTTCGTGGCACGACATTGCGTACATCGTCAAAATGCTCTTGAAACACATCTCGTACCATTTTCCACATACTTGTTGTTGTCTGCGCTGAACGACTCTCTCCCGAAGCATCACCATGCAAAAATACGACATTTTTGTGGTCTTTTAATAGATGGCACAACTTGACCGCATCGTCATAGACGGTTGGCTCTTTCATCTGCCATGAGTCCACGCACGCAATAATATCATTCGCACTTGCATCCTTACCAATGATCTGCCAAGCACTTACTGCCCTATATTCCACGTTGAAATCCCACGACAACAAAAGCGGATCTTCCGGGTCGTATGGATATTCACCACGCATTTCGGGTTGTACGCCAAATAACCCCTGCCCTTCAAGCGATACTCGTTTTCCGTAGAGAAAGCGCTCTAATTGTGGCCCTGAGTACGTTGCTTTCAGAATCTTTGTGTAGTTCTCGACAAATTCCTTATCGGGATTGTCCAGTAGGCCGATTTCGTAGAGTTCACCGCCAAAATCGTTGGTCAAACGCTCGATAAACTCGTACATCGTGTGATCGGGTTCATCGGGCATAGACGTAATACGCACCAGTTTCTTGCCCTTACGAATACGGCTTGTGAATGTTTTTAAGGTTTCCGGGTCGTAATACGATGCTTCATCGGCCCATCCCCAATGGTAGGCAATGGACTCAATCTTCTTTACAGCATCCGGATCGGCGCTTCTGAGGTGAATTACGCTGTCAAACAACTTTACATTGAGCGATTGGGCGTTAAAACTGTACGGCCAATGCAGATCTTCGAGTAATGGGCGTATGTCCTGCTCAAAGATGTCCAATATCTGCTGACGAGAGTTCGCCATGATGAGTCCCTGCGCCCTGCGTTGCTTTGTGGCTTGCACAAGTGCGAAGCGAGCGCCACTCCATGTTTTTGACGATCCCTTAGCGCCAATGATGCTCACAATACGCTTTTCTCCGTTGATAAAATCGTCTTGATAGTCCGCCAGCGTGTACTCGACAGTATTTTTTTGCATTTCGATGAAATTACATTTGTAATTATCTTTTTCTGTTACTAAATTGTCAATGTGATGAAATTATTTACACAAAATGACATTCACCGCCTACATTGTGTTTGCAATCGTGTTATTTCTTGCAATACAATATAACAAACTTATAGACAGGGAACGTATGTATAAAGATTACTTTGATTGGTCATTGGAATATATGCAAGAGCATGGCGCTGACCCAGCAAAAACTCTTTTTATGCTCTGTGAAAGATTGCCAAAAGGAGTGCATAATGAAACAGCCAAAGCGGCTATTAAAGATGCATTCGTGCATTACTTTCGTTGTCGTGGCGTAATAATCGAAAACCTCAAAATCTATTGGAATGAATAAACTCAAAAAAGACATCACAATCGGCTATCCCTGTTACGATGGGCGATGTGAATTTCAGGCAGCCCAAAACATCTTTATGGCGATGGGTAGCGCAAACAGCAGAGTCGCAAATGTCAAGTATCTGCCGGGTGACTCGCTTGTAAGCCGGGCAAGAAACAAGATTACCGCTGCTTTCTTGTCGGGCGATACCGAGTATCTATTGTTTATTGACTCGGACATCCTGTTTAACGTAGCGCATATCGAGCGGTTGCGTGAATGGGACAGAGGCGTGATTGGTGGCGTGTACTTCAAGAAGAAGATACCCTATGAGGCGGTTGCCAACTCCCACAACGCCACAGATGACGATGGGCTGTACTTGATGAATGAGATCGGTACAGGATTTATGATGATCCGCCGAGATGTCTTTGATGCGATCCGTGAAAAGTTTCCCGAAAGGGCCTACAAGAAAGAGGGCGATGAGCAGGATATGGATGCAGGGTATTTTGACTACTTCCCGGTCGGTGTCCACAATGGGCGGTACTTGTCGGAGGATTACTACTTCTGCCAAATGGCCCGTGATTGTGGCTACAACATCTACTACGACACGAGCATCATTGTATCGCATCGTGGTAGCGCCACCTATCCGTTTAAGGACAATGATATGTTTGAAACATCGGCGGACATCTTGCATAAGTACCACGTAGATGCTCCGCTTCCAAAAGAGATGCTTGATAAAATTCAAGCAGGACTCAATCACCAACGAACCGCACGAGGGTATGAATAGCACACAAAAACGCAGACATCTACGCAACCAACGTATGCGCTCCAATTCATCGGTTGGCAAAATCTTCCGTTGCATGAGCGAAGCGAAAGAAGCGATGACGTATGAGCAGATCGCAACACAGACAGGCATCAGCGTAAACTACTGTCAAACGCTCTTGTCACGTATGACCTCTTCGGATCCGAACTTCAAGGATGAGTACGGCAATATGCCGATCCTGCGGTTGGACGAGAAGGCGCTGAGTGATACCACGAATCAAATGGTGTCGCTATACACTTGGAACTACAAATATGGGGCAGATGAACTTAATGGATGAACTGATTGGCTACCTGCGAGTAATATCGGTACTGGCGCTCTTTGCCTTTGCGATTGGCTCGCTTGTTACCAATGAAGGCCGGGACATTGTGATTATGTTTGCGGTCGTACTGATTGCATTTGAGCAGGTATTACAAACCAACGCACATATCAATGCAAGAAATCAATGAAGATGCAGTACGTGCATTGTACGATAGCCCTTGTTGCGGCACTTACAGCAGTTTGGACGGTTGTTGCATCGCAAAACACACACAAGACATTGAAGAAATGCTATACGGATTTGATGAGGAAACTAAAAACCTGACGGACGAAGAGATTGTGTATGCACGAACAGCATACAGAGTGATGATGGAAGCATTTAAGCAGGAGCAGTCCATCACCAATAGCGGTATCGCTGTTGCCATCAAGATGGAGCATGACGTGGACGTAACGCCAGCACGGATCCGAAAGATGGTAAGTTGGATGCACAAAAGCGGACATCTGTCGCACCTTGTAGCAACATCAAGGGGCTACGGATGGGCCAAGACGGACGATGAACTGCGTGAGTATGCCAAGAGCCTGCTGGGTCGCATCAAAAGCATACAGGGCAGATACAATGCGGTACTGAAAACACTAAACCAAAAACAACTACAACAATGACACAGGAGCAATACACAGAAGCAGTACACTTACTTGACAAGATCGAGACCTACTCAGTCTATATGGGTCAATCGCACAATGCGGATGAATGGCAGAGAAACTTCAACCGCAAGGACGAAGCACGGCAGAAAGTATTGGAAATACTGAAAAGCATGGTGACAAAATGAAGATGGACGAGATTGTTATCAAGATTTACAATATGCCTACGCTGAGAATGGACTTAGCCGAGAAGTGGATTAAGGAGTACACAATGAACGTGGCCCATCAAGCCTATCTGACTGGGCATGAGGATGGCGAAAAGGGCAAATTACCAAGACCGGAAATATCTCTTGCCGAGATAGATCCTGACAATTACAACTAAACAACGAGGTGAATCATGGAAGATACAGTACGATGGTACAAGAGGCACTTAGCAGGGTTTGTGCAGAACTTTGAGGATGACATCAAGAATGAGTTGTATGGCGAGTTAGAAGCCGCTTTTGAGTATGTATGTGGCATGATTGAGGACTACACGCACATCAACCTTGATAACTACTCTATGTCAAGTAAAGACCTGCTCGATCGGTACTTGAAGGAACGAGCAAGAAGCATTGATGACGATGCGTGGTTTCAACGTACTACAACAACCATAGTAAAATGAGTATCAAAAATGACATTATTTGCTGGTGGAGTGGCGGTATCACAAGTGCCGTTGCTTGCCGGCTGTCTATTGATTTCTTTGGCATAGAGCGATGTCGTTTTGTGATGATTGACACAAAAAACGAACATGAAGATACATACAGGTTCAAAGATGATTGCGCTAAATGGTACGGCAAAGAAATTGAGGTCATTACTGAAATTGGTAAAGACTATGAAAGCATCCAAGATGTATGGCGAAAACATAAATCATTAAATGTTGCTACCGGCGCAATATGCTCAACACGATTGAAGCGTAGAGTGCGAGAAAAGTGGCAAAAAGACATAGATTTCACGCATCAAGTGTTTGGATTTGAGTTTGACAAAAAGGAGTTTAATAGGGCAAGATCATTATCTATGAATCACCCTGAGGCGAAGCCGATATATCCGTTATTGATGATGGGCTACGACAAAGAGCGTTGCATAGAAATCGTAGAACAGGCAGGTATTGATGTACCCATCATGTACCAAATGGGATTTCGCAACAATAATTGTTTTTCAACAGGTTGCGTACAGGGAGGAATAGGTTATTGGCAAAAGATGAAACGTGATTTCCCTGAGAAATTTGATAAGATGGCTGAGATAGAGCATGAATTAACAGATGCTCGTGGTGAGCCGGTAACTATGCTAAAAGATCAAAGTGCAGAAGCAAAGCAAACAGGCAACATTCTCGTGTTTCTTAAAAAACATTCCGAATATCCGAATCTAAAATGTATTGATGACATGAAAGGACAAGATGTTGAGCCATTATTTGAATGCAACGGATTTTGCAGTACAAATGATCTCAATCCAAGACCTGAAACAGAAAATCAAATCAATTTTGAATTTAAGTAACGTAAGCCGGATAGCCTAATGGTAAAGCCTGAGATTTTAACTCGGAGATGCAGGTTCGATTCCTGCTCCGGCTCTATGCGGATCACTTAACAGAAACAGGTGAGGTAGTCAGCCGCAGAAAGTCCCGAAGGGATTGAGTCGAGGGATTCTCCCTTTGGGCAATTTTTGATGAATACAATCGACAAAATGAGCGTAAAGTGTCGAATAGAAACAACAATTTAACCCGAAACGTAACCCGCACGTTTCCCGTCAGGCTATACGCTGACGCAATTAACATAAAAATCAGGCTATACCATGACCGAATTAACAGATACAAAAGACAACGTATGTTGCGGTGCGCTACCAAAACTAAACGTACAATGGAAAACAACTGAATATGGAACCAGATTGATACCATATATTCAAACAAATACAGAAGCGTATCGAATAAATCATTGCCCTGTATGCGGTGAATATATTCGGGACGTAATGATCTATGAAGATGGCTTCATTAGCAACCCTACAAAAAGAGCGGATGATGGCACTATTGTATTGAGAGATGCAGATAGATACAATGAACTGTTAGCAAAATATGGCTTAAAAGAGTCAGCGGACTGACGTAATTAACGGCACAATTTCCAAAAAGTGCCAAAAATTAGCAAAACTGGTAAATCTATGAAGGAGTTTCTAACAAAGAAAACGTACAACCAAGGATGGAGCGAAGGCTTCAAAGCAGGATGGAAGGCTTCCCTGGAAGAAATGAAGGCACGTCTCA
>OCRE01000006.1_pt1 | contig 24448 bp, 28 predicted proteins | sample 1494271 | NCBI WGS metagenome assembly OCRE01 (sample SAMEA3275604, study PRJEB22092) | marine metagenome | biome: Marine near barrier island; feature: Surface water influenced by Mississippi River output; material: Seawater | collected 2014-06-21T14:00:00+00 | depth 0 m | reverse complement strand
CGCAACGAGAGTCCAGTAGGAGCCACGCAGGGGGCGAGCGTTCGCTTCCTGCAAGGTGAGGACAGCCTCACGGAGTCCAGCGGAGGTGAGTCCACCGGCATCAGAGACGGTCGCAACGGTGCCCGTGCTGTTGTCGTCGTATGTCACCGTGCCAGCCTGCAAAGCAGTACCGGCGAGGGTGTCAATGGACGCACCAGCGTTGTAGCCCACACGCTCCGCGACCATCGGGTCAATCGGAACCATGCTGGTGCCACGCAGGAGAGCAGTCGTGGTGACCGCGTTGCCGTATTCCTGCATCGGAACAACCAGACCCTTGGCTTCCATCGCAGCGGAGTCAACGTCAATGTTCTCCAGCAGCGGAGTCGTGGCCTCAGCCAGATCATCCACAAAAGAAAACCGGACGCTAGAACCCCGGTGGGTCAGGCGGGTAGCCCGAACCGTAGCGAACTGATCCAGGATCAGTTGGGGGCGAAGGGACGGGTAAACAACAAGGTTGTACGCGGTCGTCACGAACTGTGAACCGACAGAGAGATCAACCTTGGGGGCGGGGGCGTTGTTGGTCAACGGGCCAGCCGCTGTCACAACCTCGCCGGGTGAGTATGACGGAGCGGCAAGCGCGCCGTCCTGGTTTGTACCGGGAGTTCCGGTACCTGCTGCTTCTGCCATCAGAGTTCCTTACTCTTCGTTGGTTGTTGGGATTCCGTATTCCTGTGCAACAGAAAGCAACGCCTCAACGCCGCCTTCTTTGAGTGCATCCTCCATACGAGAGAGAGCCGCCGCTTCCGTAACGTTCTCAGCCATGCCACCAGCCGCTGCCGCCATTACGCGATCTTGTGCCGGATCGACTTGCTGCTGAGTCTGCTGGGCGTCGTCCTCTACAAACTCAATGAAGCCAGCCTGTTCAGCCGCTTCAAGGATGGAATCAGGCTCTAGTTCACCGTCGTACCCCTTCACGAAATACGCAAGGGACGGATCATCTAGAGGTAGGCCAGCACGAGCAAAAGCCAACTCCCGCTTCATGGACTCCATTTCAGCCTCTAACTTCTTTGCCTTGTTAGCGGCTCTACGCAGTCCCTTGATTGAGGTGTCGTCCTCGTCGTACTCATCTTCGATGTAGCCATCACTCATGTTGCACTCTCCTTTTTCGATACTCACGGCACGCAGAGGTACGCCCGTGGACATGTGAATTGGTAGCCGTCATTACTCGGAACAGCCCAGGCCAATGGGACTGCCGGTTACATTGGTGCGCTAGCACTCACCTTTTCAGGCGGCCAGTTTGCTGCCAACGGTTAAACCGTAGCACTACTTGTTTGATTTGCCTAGACCCGCCACACCAGCAGAATCACCGACATATCCACCGCCAGCAGCGTATTGGGCTGTTTCGCTGTTTCTAGCCTGACGTATCTGCTTAGCGTAATCTTCGGTGCCAAACGTTCCCTTAATAAGATTGTCTTGACCAATGACGTTATTCTTACCCTGAGTAAGTGCTGAGTCCCTAGCCACCTGACCAAAGCCCCGACGCGCACCTTCCTGATCCACGCCAGCCTCAAACAGTTCTTCAGCAATACCACGAGTCGTATCAACACCCTGAATAAGACCCTGACCAGCGATAGTCGCTGCCGCGTACTGACGATCCAGCAGCGGCATAGCCACATCACTATCAAGGAAGTAACCAGCCAGCCCACCGGAATCAATACCGTAGAACTTCTTAAACTGCGTCCTCATCTCCTCAGGAACCTGCTGGCTAGCGTTAGAAGCCATAACCACACGGTTCTCTAACTCCCGACCGGAAACCTCATTCGTCAGCAGTTTCGTCACAGAGTCCTTACCCAGCATCCCCGCTGGCAAGCCATACTCACGCTCAAGACGAGCAGCGTTCCGCTCAAACTCAATGTACTCACCTTCGCTAATGGCGCGCTTCTTTTTAGCCAACGCCTCCATAGCGGGAAACCGGTCTTTGTACTGCTGCGTCTTTCTTAACTCCAGCAAGATTGCATCTGCTGAGTAGTCCTGGCGAGCCCACTTCTCAATATCGCCATACAGCCCACTCAACCCAAACTCTTCAAACGTGTTCTTCAGAGTGGCAATTACACGGTTCTGCTCAGCAACCTTCTGCTGCCGCGCCTGCTCCATGAGGAACCGCTCATACTCGCTGGGGCCACCGCCACCGCCACCGCCACCGCCACCGCCACCTTGAGACGCAAGATAAGCATTACGGTCGGCAACCAACTGCTGCATAACCTGATGGGCTGCGTGCTGCTGAGCAGCGTCCTTACCGGCGTAATGGTTAGCCATACGCTCGTGTTCAGCGTAAGCACGATCAATGTCCTCTAAGTAGCCCATTAGTAGGTTCCTCCGTTACTGATAATCCCCATTTTTCTAAGGATCTGACTACCGACATCAACCATCTTGTCGCGGCCCTGCTGAGTGTTATTGATCCAATACGGCTGCTCACGCAACTTAGTCTTGTAATCCCAAAGACTCATCGGCGCGCCACCCTCACCGCCATCCAAACCCATACGCAAGAAATCATCACCGAGGTTAATCTGGTTCATGTCCATCTCATACGTGTCAGCCAAAACCCGCATGTAAGGACTGACCAGATCCATGACGTTCTCACCGTTCAGAACCCTGTCTTTGTACATCGGGAACGCGCTAGCAGCCTGCTCACGGATCTCCCGCTGGTAATCCTCAATGTTGCCTAAACCGCTGTTGATAGCGTTCACAGCCCCAGAAAAGTAACCCTCACTCATCTGGACGCCATTCTCCCTAGCCAACGTTTTCAACTGCTGCTCGTAATCCCCAGCCGCACCAAAGAAATCTGAGCCGTCACCAGTCGCTTCTTCCCTCGTGTACTGAGACAAAACCGATTGCATCATTTCCGGCTTAGACGCCCAACCATCCATGAGGTACTGCTCAGCGAGCACATCCAGGTTGCCATCAATGTTGTAACCCTTAGCAACAGCCTCACGCTGAAGAACAGCCTTAGCGTTGTCTAACTCAACTTGCCAACTAGCAGGATCGGAAGCCTGCATCGCCAAATACTTACGGGCCGTAGCCGCCGTGTTTTTGTACTCGTCAGTCTCAAAAATAGCGTTAGTGAAGTTCTCTTTACCCTGACCAGCCCAAACCTCTGGAACAAACCAACCCTGTTTAACGCCCTCCTGAAACACCGTGTAGTAGTTACTACCGGGGTACATCGGGTTATCAACAGTCAGCAAGCCGCGCAGCCACTCAGGGAGGGTGGAGTAGTCAACGTCTTTGTCCATCGCCCCAGGACGATCCTCAAGAGCAGCCTTCTGCTCCTTGTAAGCCCTCTTGTCTTTCTTCGTACCAGGCTTACCGTCGCCGTCGTAATCCTTATCTGGATTAAACTTAGCCATCACGCACCACCTAACAAACTCAGCAGTTCCATGCCTGCGTTATTCACAGCGTTAGTGTCCATGAAGTCGTCATCCATTTGCGCGTACTCCTGACCGTACTGTTCACGGTTCAGCCCCTGCTGCACAACAGAAGTCTGACTAGAGCCATCAGCACTACGCCTGGTATTGACAACACGAGGGTTCTCTCGCTCCGCACCAGTCAACGCACCAAAGAACTTCCCATACTCTTTTTTAGTAGGCCGTCGGCCAAGTTGTGACGCCAACGAACGCTCCAGAAGATCTCTTGCGTCACCAGGGCTGGAAAGATCAATCTGCCTAGTTGTCGTGTTAAGAGGGACTCCACCGCCACCTCCACCGCCGCCACCGGAACCACCACGCTGCTGATCACGGCGAGCCAACTTGTCGATCATAAAACCCCAGAGGTCTTGCGTCTCACCAGTCTGCTGCCCGTATTGCGCCGCTTGCTTAGCGTTCCGCTCCCACTCTGTATAGCCCTGGTTTACAGAATCAATGCCTTTACGGTCATTAGCCAAAGCAGAGTAGTACCGCCATTGTTCTTGCTGATCTTGCGTCAAATCCCAATACGCAGTTTCAGCGCGATCTACCTCAACCTCACGTGAATACCGATTCACAGGGTTAGCGGCACCAGGCGTGTACGTGTACTGATCCATCATCGGCGGCAGGTAGACCTTGCCGTCAACAAGGTTCCCGCCCGATTTAATAACGTAAAACTCGTCTTGCCCGATCTCGCCGTCAAGTATCGAATCTGATGGACTAGCCAACTGGTGCCTCCAACTTTTCTTGATTTATTACTCGCCGCAGGTTCGTCTGCTGCGCTGGGTCAGTATCCGATGACAAGTACAAGTCGAACATTTCAGCCCACCTGTCATCACTCATCCGCAACTCATCCTGGAAACCTTCCCAAAACTCTTTGACCTTACGGTTCTCAGGCTTATCAATCCCACCCTCAACACCGTTCAAGAAGTTACCCACACGGTTACGTGTCTCCACGTACAAGTCCATCGCCTTCCAGGTGTTCTGCATACCTTCCTCAAACATGAAGTCCTTAAACTCTTCATCGGCTAGAGCCAACCGTAGCGTCTGGTTAGCCGCCACAGTCTTACCTTTACCAGCATCCTCGTAGTCCAACGTCCAGCCTGTAAACAGCGGGTTTTCCTTCATGTCTGTCACAAGTTGCTTCTTCTTCGCTCGCAGATCTTCTGCTCCGCGCTGCTGGAAATTACGCAGCCCACGATCAAACAGTTGAGCCTCAAGAGCGTCCACACGCGACCGATAGTTGACCCAACCCGCAACCCGCTGGCTTTCCTGGATCTGCTCATCCGGCGACAAGTCCTCACGCCACTTAATGCCCTTACCAGGGATCGGGTTCAATTTCTGCCAGGTACGAGCGTTCCGGTCGTAGTCGTTACGAGTAGCACGCATGTTCGTAATCATGCCCAGCACACCAAAGTTGTCTTTTTGAATGTTGTCCGATACTTCATCAATCAACGGAGCAAACCGCTTAGCGTCCTCAACCGCTACCAACTGAGGAGCAATACCACCCATTCCCGTGCTCGTAGTAGATCGCGCTCCCGTAGCCATCAAGTAGCCAAACTTTTCTTGGAAGTCACCACCAGGGTTACTCATCGGGTCACTACGGTCAGCCTGATCAAAGTAAGCACGCACCAAGTCCTGAAGCACCTCTTCTGGAGTACCAATCTTGGGGGGAGTCAAAATTGGGTACGGAGTAGCAGGAGTCGGAATACCAATAGCACCGATGACGTCAAAGAAGAACTGGCTTTGGACGATCTCGTTGATCTCGTCTCCTGAAGGAGCCTCGTCCCGCTGACCGGTGTAGTAATTATTCCACTCACGGATGTACACGTTGTTGTACTTATAGCCGTAAGCGGCACTCATAGCGTCGCCTCGGTTCTTAGCCTTCTGAATCCATCCAGGCATCATCTTGTCCCAAGAGGCAAACTCCTCGCTGTACGAGCCTTCCTCCCCAAACATGTACTTCTTAAACTCACCGTAGAACCAGTCACCACCCTCATCACCCAAAATGGTTTTAATGATTTTTGGTGTAGTGACAGGCAACAAGCCAGCCTTCATAGCCTCACTAGCAGGCATGATTTGAATTGGCCCCATACGCGGAACCATTCCGTAGCCAGTCTCAGGGCTCAAAGTATTCAAACCGCCCTTGTTGAACTTAATCATGCTGTTCTCATCTATGCCTAGTACGTCCTTAAAGACGCTGTTCTCTTTGACCTTTTGCGGGATCGGCAAAACAATGTTGCCTTCGTCATCTTCGATACCCAACTTTTGCGGGGCTCTCCAGATATCAACCGCTAACGGCCCTAGCCACGGGTCACGCTGAAGCAACTTGCCAATCACAGTCACAGAGTTCTGAGTCGCGCTAATGAACGGGAAGGCGTACTCGCCGTACTTACCAAGGTTGGTGCGCCGCTCAATCGTGTACAGCCATTGACGAGTATCAGCCAACGCTTGCCGGTGAGAAGCAACCTCAATTGCTCGTAGTTTCTTCAGAGGGATACGGACTTCGTTCTTTACTCCTTGCGACTTAGCCACAAGTTTTGCTGCCGCGTTCTTACGCTTTGATTGCTGCGCCGCCTCAAACTGCTTACGCGACACACCCATCGCTGTCAGTTCCTTGTCGGTTGGAACAAACTCCCGATCCCAATAATCCCGAATCAAGTCGTCCCGCGTTGCCTTAAACTGACGGTTGTAGAACGGCATACGCACAAAAGCGTCCTCAGGCATAGTGCCCAGGAAGTTGAACAGCCCACCAACCATTCGGGCGTAAATGTCTTGCACTTTCCTAGTGCTGGAGCGCAGCGTCTCGTCAGCCAACACCCAATACTGTCGCGGCTCTGTACCGGCAAGTCGTGGGTTTAAGTCTATAAACGCCTGAGGCATAGTGACTTGTTCCTTCGGAGTGCGAGCAAGGTACCGCTTAACCTCAGGATCTAATCCCTCAAGGATGTCCTCAATTTGTTTTGTCATCTGCGGCAACGGAGTCAGGTTGCCCATGCGACCGTTACTTGTAACTTGCGGCAAAGATCCTTCTTGCCTACGCAACGTTTCCCGCATAAACAGTTCTCTGATTTCTGGAATATCCCAAGCCGTGTACTCCATGCGGTTAGCGATTTCTTTCAAGTACGCCTTAACCACCGGCTCAGACCAGAACAGGCTTGTTCGGACGTCCACCATGCCGCCAACTGGCTGCTTAGGATCAAGGCCCGTTGTTGCAGCAAACCTCGATAGCCCACCTGACACTTCTGTCAGAGCAGGAGGACGCCCCTTGTAACCGGCTTCAGCCCACAACCTAAGTTGTTCTAACGCTTCAGCAGCCTCATCGTCGTTACCAAGCATCTGCCGCGTAGACATGTACCAGCGTTGCCCAGACTCAGTTTGAGTAACCCAATAGAAAACTTGGTCTAGATCAAAAGTACCGTCCGGTTTCATGTTCATAAACATCCGCTGGATCAGTTCGCTGGATGCGTAAGTCTGAATGTTTCGTGCAATACCTTGAGCGATATCGCGTGTTCCCATCGGCTTAGTCAAATCCCATTGGCGGGGCTCAACGCTGCCGCGAATGGATTGCAGGAACAGGCTCTCAGAAGTGCTAAACCTCAGCGACAACCGCTGCTTAGTAGTCATGTCAGCAGAAGCCAGTTCTCGGTTCATGTCGGTGAACGGGCCGCTCCACGCATCTCCATAGAAAGATCCATCAGCGTTCCGTGACGAACCGCTACCAATACGACGCTTCCGCGCAGCAATATCCCCAAACATCTCAAGCGCGTAATCCTCGTCGTACAGCAATCTCAGGAGACGCTCATACGCCTCTCGCTCTTCCAGGGTTGCGCGAGCCAAATACGCGGTACCACCAGGCTCATCCGTAAACTGCCCAGCCAAGTCTGCCTCGTCACGCAACGCCTCATACTGACGGCGCGCACCAATAATGTTGGCTTTCCACCACTTACCAAACCTCGTCCCAGAAACCTGCTCCAAACGAGCATCAACGTAAGCCTCAGTAATTTCATCTAGTTCAGCCTGACGCTGCCGCAAAGCAACAATCCTTGCCTCCGCTTGCGCTCGGCTTACCCGTGAAACAACTGTGGGAATACCATCTTCCATACCCATGATCGGGAACGTCTCTACCGACGCCTCAATGCCATTAGCGGTCGCTTCTCGTGGACGCCAATCACCAGTAATGTCATCAATACCGGGTGGGTAAGTGCCTCGGCGTTGGCCCTCAGCAGCCTTCCTGTCAGAAAGAACCTGCCGACGTATCGCCTCCTCAGGGTCAGGCCACCCGGCGTCGGGAGTTTTAACCTTAGGCTCGTTGCCTCCCAGCAGGTCGATAACAAGACCGTCATCTGCTTCACTCCGGTGGGGCCGCATTTCCCAGCCACCCCGTCCGGTGTACCGCGCCATAAGCAAGCGCGCTTGCCTTTCAATTTCCTTCGGTGACTTGAGGTACGGCTTAGCCCTTTTGATCCGTGCTGTCGCTTCCTCAAGCGTTAGAGGCCGCAGGTTCGGGTCGTCCTCTTCAACGCGCCGTGGCCCCTTGGGGCCGTCAGATGTTTTTGCTGATTTCTGGGCTTGCTCAATCGTTAGATCAGGAGTAGAAACGCTAGGTTCTTCTGGCGGCCTAATACGTTCTCGTGCTGCGTTGTCCCTGCCAATCGGCGGCTCCCACGCCTCAAACTCTGTGTAAATAGCAGCATCAGCGTCCTTACGAGGGCCGTCCTCAATTCGAAAACGCTGAACAGGTATCGGTGGAATAACCTTTTGCGTTGACCCCTCTGGAGGCATTTGGTTCATTAACTGTCGGAAACCACCATTAGGGTTTCCAAACGGTTCTACTGACTGCGCTGAATCAACCGCAGTATTTACTCCGTCGCTCCAGCCACCTGCTTCGCCACGACCCTGGAAAGCAATAACCTGATGAGGGGCGTCACTACCGTCACCTCCGCGCATCCGCTTATCACGTTGCAGTTGCGCTTCTCTCCTGATCTCGTCCCTAGTCGGCTGGATTTTGTCAAAATCTTCTGGCTTAGGGCGTTTAGTCCCATTAAGTTCCGCATCCATGATTCGCCGGTTGAAGATGTACCCTTTGACTGCCTCAACAGCGGCTTTCTTATCAGCGTCCGTTACCGGAACGAGTTTCAGTTTGTACCCAATGCGACCAGCAATTGCAGCAATAACAGCGTTAGTGCCCTCCTTCTCAGCACCAACCGTGATCGTGCGCGTTTCTGCATGAGGGTTAGCGTCATAAGCGCGCTTCAACTGAATGTAAATCAATGTAGGTATCGGGATACGGTCACCGCCCTGCACCCGCGTACCAGGCGGCGGGAAAACAATCTCCCGACCATCCGGCATCTTGATCGGGTCAGGAACGTCGTCACCAAACTGGAACGGCTCAAACTGTTGCGGAAGAACTGTCTCTTTAATTGCAGCCTGCTCCGCTACCTCTCCACGCTCTTCCCTAGCAATCTTGCGGATCACGCGCACCTGCGCGGGAGGGCCAGTTAGGTTCACGCCAGGGCTAGCAAACCACTCAATATTCTTCATAGCCTCAGGGTTAGCGCGTACCTCAGCCTCGTAAGCCGCTTCCCAATCCGCTACCTCTTCCGGTGTGGCGCGCTTACCAATCTCTTCCTCACCAAGAGGGAACGCCGCGTTATCTAGCGGCTGATTACCCGTCGTGCCGCCAACTGATTGCGGCCTTGGTTGTGTACGGCTTGACCCTGGCCCGTCCAGGCGCGGTTGACGAGGTTCCCCATTTCTGTCTACGCCAGGATTATTGTTTTCTCGTATCTCCTGCAAGAACCTTTGGTAACTACCGCCACCAAGTTGATTAACTTCTTCACGGGCAACACTCTGCTGCAACTCTTCCGGCACATCATCGGCTTCATCAACAACAGTAAAACGTTGCGCCCCATCCGCTCCAGCCTCAAAAGCAGTTTCATCGTCGGCAGACAAGTTCATAAACTCGTCGGCTTCAGCCTCGTACTCATCAACAGCACCCATAGGCTCATCTGCCGCTAGAACCTCATCGGCGTCTGCCTGCTCGGAGTACATACGCCGCGCTTGCGCCGCTACAGGGTCGTTCCCCTCCATAAGCATGGCAACGATTTCAGCGTCACTAGCGTCTGGGTTTTCGTTCCGCAGCCGAACAACTCTGGCTTGCAGTAGTTCATTTGGAACATTAACCGGCTCACCATTGAGGTAATCCACTTGAGTTTGATCCGCTGGCGAGTATTGACGGATCTCAGGACTCATCCCAAGTTCATCGCTGGGCTTCAGCGCATCAACACTACTGACAGAAACAGCGTCAATCCGCGTGCCAACAGGGAACGCTCCACCCTCAGTTACTACGTCCCCAGGGGCCATCAGGCTTCGGCTGCCGTACACCGTGATACGGAGGTTCTGTGGAGCCAAAGAAGGTTCTTGCCGTAACGCCTGCTGTAAACCTTGCTCTTCTCTCTTTGCCTCTGCTTGCTCTTCGCTAGCGCGGCGAGCCGCGTCTTTGCCGCCCTGGTCATCTAGCCGCTTACGGGCTTTAGCAACAGCCCTCGCTGAGCGTGTCTTATTGACCCCTAGCAGGTTGTACACACCGTCAAATGCGGCCTGTGCAGGCCACAGGAGCGGTCGTAGCGAGTGGGTGTAGGCCATCGCACGGATAGAACCCTCAAAGACGTTACGTTGCGTGTAGGAGGCGCGCAGCAAAGTAGCGGGACGCCACAAGTTATTGAACGTTCCATACAGTTTGTTGAACGTTTCTACGCCTACATCGGCTCCGATGGTCATGCTCTGACGCCACTTGCTTTGCAACGACGTATCAGTACCAATTTTCTTTAGAACCTTCTGCAACTCATCAAAGTTAACGACCATCGTTCCGTTTGCTGCCTGCGCTTCAAGGAACGGGCTGTAATCAATACCGCCGTCAGGATCAGTCCACCACTTCTGATCAGCCTCTTTGTTGTTCAGCCGCTGAAAGATGTTATCTCGCTCAGTTTGGGCTCTCTTGATAACAGCCTGAGCAGCCGTCGCTACATCTGTGCCTTCTGGAAGTTCGTCAGCCAACCCGTAGTAGCGCATGATGTCCTCAGCGACAACACGCTCAAAGACCCTGACTGCTTCGTACCCGTCTACTTGACCCTGCTTAATTGACTTGATCAGTTCGTTTCTAAGTTCCTGACCACGAGCAACTGCCTCCGGTGAGCCTTTATAAACATCAAGGTTGCGGAGCATCGCGTCAACTTCACGCTCCATACCAACGGTGCTAGTGCCTTTCAGACCCAAGTACCCAACAGGGTTCTCTTCTCCAGCCCAACGCCAAATACGGACGTTGCGACGGAAACGGCTGACACCTGGGATGCTGGAAGAACTGAACCACCCGTCTGACTCGCCATAACGTAACTGGCCGTTTTCACGCAAAGCGTTGCCGTCTGCATCCCGTAAAACCTGCCGCTTGGGAAGGATGCTGGTGCCTTCCATCGTGTACTGGTACGCAGCCCTAGCAGATCGTTCACGGCTCGCCATAACTGAACGAGAGATTGGATTGTCCTTGTACGGGATGTAGAAGTCTTTGTAAGCCACCCTTAGTTCTGCTAGTTCATCACTAATGATCCTGCCAACCGCATCAGACTGTTGAGTAGCAGCCTCAGCAACTTGTACTGCTGCCTGTGGGTTTGTTTCCATCAACTCGTCAAGTTGACGTTTACGGAGAACACCCAAGTCAGACTTGTAAAGGATGTCCTCAAAATCAGCGATTGTTGCTAGGTCTTTCTCCAGAACCTTGATCCGCGCTACTGTTTCCTCAGCCGTGTACAGAGCAGGGTTTGGACTAGCGGCAGCCGCTTCATCTAGCGTGCTTCGCAACTGTTCTAGTTCTTTACTCTTGAGTTCTGCTTCGCTGCGTAGATTCTTCTTAGTGGCTTCTAGCCACGCCTGAACAACAGGCATTTCTTCTGACGCAGAAACCATAGAAGCAACCAACGCTTCTTTATTAGCAACAGTTAAAGCATCACCCATAGCCGGGTCTATGTAGTTAGCAATCAACTTAGTCGCTAACTCATCACCTGCTGAAGCCCTAATAATCAGCGAGGCAGTAATTGGATCGTTAACCTGCTCCAGCATGTCAACCAGCATGTCGGCGTTTGGATTGTTCTTAAACTCTCGCCGCCGCCCAATCTCACGCGCAGTAACTACCTTGCTGCCATCTGCGTTGCGCTGCGTGATCTGCTGAGCCAAACGCATGATCGGAGCAACTTTGTTGCTGTTTGGATCAAGGGCAGCAACTTTCTCCAACAAAGCAGTCACACCATCAAAGTTGTTCTCGTCACCACGAACAGTCGCGTTTTCGAAAGCAATCTCCAGCAGAGGGCGCGTGTCCCCTGCATCCTTAGCAGCCATAGCCGCAGCAGCAGCCTCAGGATCGGCGTCTTTGATCAGGTCGTAACTTTGCTGGTCAAACGCCCTAGCAGCCTTTAACTTCCCTGACTTACTGAACTGTGTGCCTAGCGCGCCAGCCTTACCGACCTTAGCCACCACACCCGCTCCAATAAGCGGGTCAGCAAACATCAAGCCGGTGTCTGTTAGACCGCTAAAGAACTTTTCAGGGCCAGAAGCAAAAGCCTCTAACCGGCTCTCCGCATCCATAATGTCAAAGTTTTTGTCCTGCAAAGGTGAGTCAGGAGCCAAGTACGCGGCGGCGACAAAGGGAAGTGTTGCTGGGTTCAACAAAGCCAAGTCAGACAAGCGGCCTTCGCCTCTACGGATACGAGCCGCTTCAATACCAATGCTGGTTAACGCAATCTGCCCTGGAGAGGGCGCAGCGTTCTCCTGCAAGCCAATAGCACCCTCGTTGAAAATCTCCCACGGGCTGTACCCCCCGCTCAACTCCTCGTAACTAAGAGTGCGTACACCGCCAGGAGCAGCAGAAAGCAAGCCGCCAAACCCGATACTGAGCAGGTTGTAACCACCGGTAAGGCGTTTCCAAGTGCCATCCCAGACGCTCTCAATGCCACCTAAGTCCACGCCTAACAGTTCTAGGTCAGCATCGTCCTCGTAATTGAACAGGCTTGCCATAGCGGTCAAGCCACGGTCACGCAGACCTTCCCAAACACCCGCTTCTTTAGCGTTTTTCTCTAGCCACGCCTCCGGGTCTCTCCGCATTTCTTCGACTTCTTCAGGCTTGAAGGTCGCTGCAATATCCGCTGGGTCATCAAAGCGTGGGTCAAGGACACGGCTAGGAGCAAACTCAGCAGGCAGTTCTGGGTTACGGGCTAACTGGTCAGGGCTGCGGAAAATAGTGTTGGTGTCTGCGTTAGCAACAAGGCTTGGTGAGGTTTTACCGCGCTTATTGGTGTAGTAGTCCTTGTTTGGGTTTTCAGGATTCTGCCACCATTGATCTGTCTTGTACTGCCCTAACTGCTGCTGGTAATCAAACTGGTTTTGTACACGAGCCTTCTGCTTATTGCGCCACGCCTCAATTTCACGTAACCGCTTGTTCTTTGCTTTACGGGTATTGCTCATGGCTTCTTCGGATCTGTGCTGCGTCGCGGGTCTTTACCCGTCAAGTTTTTAATGAACGTGTCTCGTGATTGCGTATCAGGCCAAGGAACCATCGCTAAGTAGACCGCGTGGGGGGCTGCTTTCACCCCTAACGCCTCAGTAAAAGCAGCAAGGTCACGGATAAACCCGTCATTAGCCATGATTACCCGCCGCTTCGGATGTACCGGTAAAGCATTTTGACTGACTGAGGTGTGTCTGGTGCGTTCAAAACCGGTTCAATAAGCGGTAAGAACCGTTGCAGCGATTTGATATCAGCAGGCATGTCGTACTCTGCTGGCCCTTCACCAGCCCCAATAGGCAACCCAGCAGTAATTGGCTCGTTAGGTGCAGCCGTTGGTGTACTGAGCCCTGGCAAGTCGTCCGGTGACGGTGCAGCAGTACCTGGCGGGGCCATTGGTGGGCCAGCCGCAGGAGAAGCGGCTGTCATGTCATAGTTCTGCATCAGGTCAGTACGGTTGCTGTACCCCTGACCCGGTGTTCCTTGCCTACTGCCGCCTTGCTTCTTAGCCCGTGGCATCAGACCAGTCTCCGTCCACTACCGGGATCACGACTTCCTTTACGCAAAGTGTTCAGCATGTTGCCTAATGATTCTTGGGTCTGGCTTGCGCCAGGTATCGCATCAGCAGCCTGAGGGCCAGCCATAGCCGCCATAGCCGCTGGAGCCATCATCGCTTCCGCACTAGGTTCTTCATTCTGTTCTTGCTCTTTCTGCGCTTCAGCAGCAGCATCCTCAGTCACCTTGGCGAACGCTTCCGCAAGTTCCATCTTGTCTGTACGCACTAGACGCATGATTTTCGCTAGAACTAGAGGAGGTATTGCGCCCTGCGCTGCTTGATTCTGGATCGACTGCACCAGAGCCTGCTCAATTCCCTCAGCAGTTACCCGGTCACGTTCTACTTCAGGGTTATCTACGAACGGGTCAAGCGTTGCCGCTGACTCTTTCGACATGATCCCCAGGCCGATGCGCTGGCCCATACCGATCATCAACTGGTTCAAGTCCGATCCGACGACAGGGTAAGAAACAACGTGTTCTGTTTCCTTAAACACTTCATTAGCCTTGTACGTGACCGCTGAGTTTGTGTTTCCTGTGCCAACGTAAATGGTTGTTGGCTCGTCACCTAGACGACGCTTAGCCAACTCAATACCGGCCTTGTTTTCTTCCGCTATCGCAAACCCAAAGTTCTCCTGCGCCTCAGCCACCGGGTAGTCAATGACCGCGCTCAACACAGCGTCACCCCGGCGACCGGTACGAATATTGCTACCCGACTCTCCACCAAACTCTGGTGGGATACCCGCGCTAACGCGCTGAGAACGCTCAAGCCGGTCAATTGTCGGGTTCGTCAAATACCCAGGCTGCGACTGGACTTCCTTAATGTCACCGCCAGAGATCACGTTCACCATGCCGGTACGACCATCATGCGGCCCGTCAAGGAAACGACCGACCTCGCCAGGTCTAGAGACGAGGTAAGTGTCAGGGAAGATGCCCTTCTCAACAGCGATTGACTCCAGGGCCATCAACTTGGCTTGGTGGTAGTACATGCCGATCATGTTGTCGAACTGGCCCTGGGCTGTGTCTAGGGTTACGCGCATAGGCACGCTAACCATGCTCTGACCCGTCGGGTTCTCTAAACGCTCCAGAGTGACGGCTACCCGGCGACCGCTGTAACTGTTGTGCGGGATCTGGTAGTACTGAGCATCGTCTTGGTGCGCCGTCAAAAGCAACGTTGTGCCGGTTTCGTCAATGTATTCCAGCATCAACATCTGGTGATCGTGGGGAGTGTCATTGTTCCCCGCTAGTTGATACACCGCTGGGCCGTAACCCATGCTCTTCAACCACCCAACGCTGCGCCGGTAAGCAAAAATGCAGTCCGTTGGTGTTGTTTGACCGGCTTGCATGTCAGGGCTGGGGAACGTTTCCATTGGGTTCCGCACCTGCCAGGTCGGTGTTTGCTTCTTGTAGTCCCAACGGATCACGCAAGGGCTCATGCCGTAAGCGATCAGGTGCCTAGCGCGCTGCTTCATTTTCATCATCAGCCGGTCGGACTGCCAGTACCCAGAGACGACCCTGCCAGCAGTCACCGACCGACGATGCTCGCTGCGCTTATTAGGGTCTTTCGCCGCGAAGGTGATGGTAGGAGTTACCGAGGCGATTCGGCCTGCCATCTGATCGACGCCCTGCGCTAGCAAGTTTGGGATGTTAGCGGGTGCGCTGCGCTCCACCTCAGGCAGCGGGATGTTAGCGGTGCCGTTGTAGATGTCCTGTATCTGGCGCATCTTGCTGTGCAGGCCGCCATACAGTTTTACTCGCTGCGTGTACAAGGCGAGTATCTCGTCGGCACTCTTCATCTAATACCCCTACGTGCGGTAGTTAAATACTGTGGGCGTTCCATACGATACATGCCTAACCTGGCTGGAGTGTAGTGGTTCTCAATAGCAAGTTTCATAAACCATGTAGCCATCAGAGTGTCGTCTGTGTCCCCATCTGGGTATTGGATGGCTTCCGTAATTAAGTACTGCATGTTCAATCTAGCCGTTGGAGTGCTGTAAGGCATCCTAATGAAACCTTGACGGAACAGGTCGCCAATGCTCTCAAACCCAAACTTCGGGTCACGCTTATTAACCGACGTCGTATGCGGCACAAACGTGATACCCGTCAATTCAATCCACCGCTGCACGTGCGGCTGGCTAAGAAGCCACCTCTGAGCAGCGTTCACCTCCACAATCACGTGAGAAATAGGCACACCAGCAGAATTACCCATCTCACGGATATCACACATCAACCCGCTGAACTCATGCGTATCCAAGTCAAGCGACAAGAAATCCTCAGGGTTCATCCGCTGACGCCACATGTTAATCAAGTACCGACGATCCGTGTTCGGGTCATACACCCACCACATCACCGCCCAAAACTCCGTAGGCGACGGGTCAACCGTCACAAACGACCAATGCTCCCGGTCAATCAGGTGCGGAGGAACCTCCCCGGCGTCTCGCTCACGATCCGTACATCCAGGAGCGGGATACCCGTCTCCATCCACGCCACCATCAATCCACTCAGGAAGGACAAGACCACCAACATCCGTCCCCTCCTCCTGCTGATACAACAACGCGAAATAACGCGGATTCTGGAACTTAGCCTGCTCCAAGATCTTCCACGGAATACGGTACGGGTCAAGCAGACACCCCTCAGGCCACGGCTTCGCGTCAGGCCCATGCTCATTCTCACAAACCGTGTCATCATGCGCCTTATACACGACATGGCTGTACTTAGGCGTCTCATCCAAGTTCTTCTTATCCAAGCAATACCGGTACAAGTCCGTGTTAGCGATCCGCTGACCCTGAAGCAACAACACCCCACCCGGCTCCAAGCGAGTCTCAGCCTCCGAATCCCACCACTCCCGAATATTGTCCTTCGACTCCTGCGTCTTAACGTTCTTCCGGTCTACGAGGTCGTCCCACACCACCACATCAAACCGGCCACCAAGGAAACCCGAGTCTTGGCCCCACGCGGAACAAGTCGGCTCCTTATCATCCAGGGCAGTCCCATCAAGTTGCCGCACAACCAGGCTCTCAGCACGCCACATATCCACCCGACCCTCAGGCTTAAACGCCTCAAAATCATCCTGCAACGTAGCCACCGCATCAAACGCCCGACCCTCAGCAATATCCTCCGCACTCGCCCTCAACGGAGCATCCCGCTCCAACGACTTCTTAATCCGCGACACGTACATGCGCGCCTGACGCTCAGTACGCGACCCAATCTGAATCCTCACCGAACGATCCCGAGTAATCAACCAACACGGAATATCATGCGTAAACAACGTGCTCTTACCCGCGCCAGGAGGCTCATTCATCACCACATACTCACGGTCAGGAGTCTCCAACCGCCGCAAAACCTCATACGCAGCCCGCTCCTGCCAAGGAGTACTCTTCCTCCCAAAGTACCGGAGACGAAAAAACGCGAAATCATCAAGGGCTCTTCTCGCATCCTCACTCAACGGCTGCGCCACAAGAACCCCAGCAACCCTATTCACACCAAGTTCAGCCGCAGCCACCAAACCACCAGAACCCTGATCCCCCCGCTCAAAGCGATACGCACTACTACGACTGATCTTGCTCTTCCGCGCAGCCAGGTCAACCCCCACACCCGCGTCACGATGGCTGAAATAAGCCTCCCAACGCCTCAAATCAGCCTTCTTCATACCCATGAAGGAGAAAATACCACTGACACACATTTAGGGAGCGCATATATACCTGGGATCAGGGGGGGAGCCACGGCAGACCCCCGGTCAGGCTGGCCTGGGCCATCACTAAACCTGTGCCTAAGCAGCGCGCCCGTTCTCGTGGCGTGGGGTTGGTGTTGCGCGTGTGACTAGGTAGTCCTGTACCCCCCTCTCTAGTTACTTGTGTATGTGCCGCTATTCGCGACCGCAGGTTTAGTACATGCGTGTGGTCGGTGTGATTGTGGACTGCTTGAGTTCTCTAGGGCGATCCCCTCTTGCGAGGGATTCGCCCTTAGTGAAGAAGAGTAGAAGGAGTAAGTAATGATCTGTGGTCATTGTAGTGAGAAGCATGACGCTGTTCGTGACGTCGCCCGTTGTGCGTGGGCCGCTCACGCCAAGTCTGAGAAAGGCGTTAGTGAGGCGTTCAAGAAAGCGATGGAGAAGCGGTTTCCAGCGAAGGTCGAGGTTAAGGCATGAGCATGTGGGCCTGTGCTTTGTGTAAGCAGTTCAAGTCTGACCCAGGCGATGAGTACTGCGGCTGGTGTCAGGAGTCGTTGGATCAATGGGATACGGAGGTGAAAGCATGAGTTGGTGGAAGTACGTGTGTGTTGAGTGCGGTGAGTCCAAGCCGACGCCCAACCATCTGAAGTGTGATGATTGCAACGCCGCTGAGTTCTACTGGTTGATTGATATCCAGATGGAGCAAGCGTAGTACCTGGGGACGGGTGTGGCTGAACCGCTGCCATGCCCGTCCCCCTTCTCTTGTGACGTACAACTAATCAGATATGTGAGGTAAAGATGTTTGTTCGACGTAATTCTGGCTATGCGCAGTTCCAATGCGACTGGTGCGGTGGAGGTGCATCATCGCAGTCGCTTGACTTTATCGCTACCATTATGGTCAACCACAACAAGTGCTCTGAGGATCAGACGCTACCGCTGTTCGCGCTTGACCTTGACATTCTCGTGTACGACGAAAATGAGGTGCTCTAATGCTTGACTACCTTGCGTTCGTCCTCGTTGTCCTTTCGTTTTCTGTGCTCTTTTGCGGCATAGATGCTAGTTCCCGGCGCGGTGTGATCCATCGTCGTCGGGTTCATAGGGGGAACCCCCACAAGTGAGGGGTTCCCCCCTCTAGTAAGTCAAGTCAAAAAACAATATGACCTTGGAGGGTCACATATGAGTAACACATCCGTCGTCAAAGACGACAACAAGTGGGTACCTACGCCCACAGTAATGAAGCGTCTCGCTTCACGCGGCATCGACGTTGAGATCGCCGCTTCCTCGTCCGAACTGTTCGACACCCTCAAGTTGACCATTGAGTCGGCTGAGATTGAACGCGGCAAGGTCGCCGTCATTGTGTACGTTCTTACGTCAAGGTCGTACACCGTGCCTGAGATCGTCAAGGAGATCAACAACGTCTACTCCGAGACGGTTGTTCGTGCGCTCGCTGCTGAGGGGCTCATTCACCTCCGCTGCGACGAGACCAACAGCGTCATTGAGGCTGCTAACGCTGGCAGCCTTACCCTTGCTGAGTTGGAAGATCTAACTACAGCATCGGGGCCGACCAAGAACGCTACTGCTGTGCGTGAGGCAGCAGTCAAAAAGCGTTTCTCGCAGAACCAAGTCACTCAGGATGACAAGCCTGCTGAGGCTTCAGACGAGCAAGTCAAGTCTGCTATCGAAGAGGTTACTTCTCGTACTGGCATGACTGTTCCTGGTGTTGTCGCTGAGTTGGCTAAGACGCTCAACACCAAGCCCAAGCCGCGCAAGACTGACAGCGACGGTGGTACCGAGTTGCAGACAGTTGAGTTCTACCTCAAGACTGCGCTCAAGGCTGCCAAGACCCATGCACCTGAGGGTTACGAGATGACGAGTGCAGACCTTACTGCGCTCGCTCGCCTCATCACCGGTGTCCAGTTCACTGAGCAGACCCGGTTCAACCTGTTTGACATGATCAAGAACAAGGTCAAGGTCGCTCCTAAGCAGGGCGTGTGAGTCACGACGGTGAGATCATCCTCACCTACGTGTCCAAGGGGTCTGACTTCCAAGACCCCACCTGGCACATGGAACGCTGGTCTGGTTCCGGTGCTGATCGCAAACTGATGGACGTTCAGTCCATGTCCCATCGCGCCATTCTCAAGATGACGCCGTTGTGGGAGGAGCGTGGTTTCAAAGTAACAATTCCCGCCTACGAACTGTAGGTTCTCCCCCTGGGGGGTCGGTAGGTCAGCGGTTCGGCCTACCGGCCCCCCTTTTTTTTGGCCTCACATCTGCTGGCCCACTCCTCTCTCGTGACGCTGCTGAGACATATTGGGCGGCATTTTTTTTGCTCCCCGCTAGGACATAGCGGGTTTTCCACAGGCTTCTGTGGATAAGTAGGTCGAGCCTGTGGATAGTGGCAAGGATTTTGACTTGACCTCAGATCAGCCCAAAATCCTCGCGGTTATCCACAGCCTGCCCCACCCCCTATGCTTGACATAAGCAAGGAATGGGGGTAAGATTACACATGTAATCAACCAATAACGACCTTGGAGGGTCAATGAGTAACGACTACGCAGCAATCTACGCAGAGGCAGCAACCGCAGCCAAAGCAGCAGCAGACGCCAAAGTGCCTGTGCCCATGATCGTTGGCACACCGACCACGGTGCTAGGCAACGACATAGATCCCAGCAAGACCATCTACTACGTCCCCCAGGGCGTATGCGGGTTCGCTCAAATCCGGTTCAAGGGCAATACCGGCTTCGGCAAATGGGCCAAGTCCGTTGGTCACGCCAAGCCTGGATACCCCAATGGGCTTTCTATCTGGGTACATGAGGGCGGTCAGTCATACGAGATCAAGGTCGCGTATGCCGACGCCTTCGTCGCTGTGCTCAAGTCCCACGGGATTGACGCCTGGACAGAAAGCCGGTTGGACTAATGAGACACATCAATTTCAAGACCGCAGTAAATGTGGTGTCCGAAATAGTGGCAGAGAAGGGTAACGACTACGTGTACCCAGGATCGTTCTACGACGACTGCAAGTATTGGGACTTTGACGAGCAAGAGCCGTCATGTCTTGTCGGTCACTTCTTCTACAACACAGCCCTAATCAGCACACAGGACGACTTCCTGTTGATTGAGAACTCCACATCTGACCAAGCCATCGTCGCTTTGGAACGGTGGGGTAGGGCTACGTTCAGTCCCGCCGCCGAAAACTTCCTGTATGCCGTGCAGAACCGGCAAGATGCAGGCTGGGATTGGGGGCGTTCGCTGGAGTTTGCCTACGCTGCTGCTCGCGCCATTGAGGACGGCGACGTAGAAGATGTCCACGACGCTATCCAACAAACCCACCACCACGACGAGAACGTTCGCACAGCCACTAGGGGTGATTGGGGTTGGGAGTCGTGAACCTACAAATGCAGGCCGTCGTTGTCGGCAACATACAACGCGCATTGTCCAACCGTCTCGCTGGCAAAATGCCGCTGACCAAGGACGATCACCGCAAGGCTGTGCTCCTGCTGGAGCAGATGACCGGCGAGAAGATCATGCCCCCAAGTGGGCGCGTCACAGACAAGGTATGCCAGCACGCTCTAGAGATCGCTGACTCCTTCATGTGGCAAATCGACAACCACTACGCAGAGGCGCAGGCTCAGTTCCAAGAGTCTGTCGCTGCGTACAACTCAGGGTTAGGTGATTAGTCATGGCGTTGTGTTTGGAATGTGACGAGATAACAGAGACAGGCGTGGATTGCTGGGATAACTGCGCCGAATGTCCAACGTCATGCAGTCAGGCTTGCTCTGACTGTGGAACACACAAAGAGGGAGGTGAGTAGTCATGGCTCAATGCGAGGACTACCCATGCTGCGGTCACACCGACGGCTTGGGCTGCGACTACACACCCGACTACGACTACATCAACAAGCATGTTGGGTGTGAACATGAGCACGGCTGGTGCTATCTAGATGACGAGGAGGAAGATGAGGAATGGGAAGATGCCGACCTTGATCCGAACGCGCAGCACCCTGTAGCAGTAATGACCAGGGGCGAGTTCAGCGCACAATGGTAAGAGGAGGAAGAGTGATGTACGAGCGTTGCTACCACGCCACGCTTCTTGTCACACAAGAAACTGTCAATAGTGAACCGCTGTTTGAGTGCGCTCAATGCGGCTTGACCAGCCTTATTGGTGACTTTGAGGAGGTGTATTAGAAGTGGCTTCCGAATACGAGGCAATCGCACAGGTTCGGCTCATCTGCACGGCAGAGGACGATCAAGAGGCGTTCGACCGTATGCACGCGATCCTGAATGACTGTGTTTTCGCTGTTGAGTCCCTTGATTTTGTCTAACCTGCTTGACATAAGACAGTAAGTCAAGTAAAGTAGTACCCATCAACAACCACATAGGAGGTGGTAACAAATGTCCCTATCCAAAAAGCACTTCGATTTCATGGCTAACGAGTTCGGCTCAATTTTGCGTGACATTGACGCACGCTTCCCACACGGCAGCCACGATCACTTGATTGCCTGTGACTACGTGCGCGAGGCCATTTACTCGTGGCAGACCCTGTGCAAGCGCGAGAACTCTCAGTTCGATCAAGCCAGGACTGAGGATTGGATCGCTGACGTTCGCTACGGACGCCGCGACCTTGACGGACGGAAAATCGCATGACATGGAAACTTCATGTTGTCCCCGACGACACCGACCCTGACGAGCGTTTCTACGGCAGCGAGGGGCCACCCGTCCGTAAGTTCGCCGTCACGTTTCTGCACGACATGTTCGTAACCCTCATCACCGTTGAGGACTACGACTCCGATCATGCCTTCGACCTCGCTTGCGACGTCATGGCTGAATACACCAACACCGACGTTGAGTTCTGGGCCAACCTCAATGCCGAGATCGACGACGAGTACGGCGGTATCAAGAATGTCTGACCAACTACGAACACCTGACAGCCATTCCGAACCCCCCGAATACCCGTACTGCGACAACTGCGACGAGTTTGAGGACGAGTGCCGTTGCGATGTTGGGTATCAAGAAGAAAAAAGTTTCTACTAGGAGGTAGAACAAGTGTCTGACATACAACTAGACCCGTACAACAAGGAGCAGCCGTTCTCTCGTAAGGCGGCTAGCGAGTGGCAGAACGACGACGAGCCTTGCCAATGCTGCAAGACGGCGCGGTCTGACCAAGACCTGTGCCAGAACTGCCAAAACGAGTACCACCAATGGCTCATGTTCCGTGAACTCAACGAGCGTGAGCAAGACACCCGAACCGAGTGGGTCAGCGTGATCCGGTCTGAGGCCGGTATGGACGATGACCTGGAAGGAGCACCGTTCTAATGAGTAACAAACCGTTTGTTCTCAACATCAGTTTCGGCAACGAAGAAGATCTTGTTGGTTTCTTCAATGAGACTTTCCGTTCGCACCCGACTGAGGTTGGGTTGTACGCAGCGGAGTCAATAGATAAGGAAAGAAGTCAGTCCGTTCAGCAGTACGTCGTCCGTAACGCAGGCAACACCGTTCGTATGACTGAGCCTCTGTCTACCAGGGGAGGTTTCGATGAGTGAAATACGTAATGTCGGTGGCCTACCCGTCACGCCGTACAACGGCACAGGCGGCTGGTCAGGCACAGAAACCAGCAAAGACCGAGCAGAGTATGACGTTCGCTCAGGCAACTTGTCTCGCACTCAGTTGCTTGTCGTTCAGGCGTTAGGCGATGCGATGTCGAATGGCTGCATTGTGCATGAGATCAAGATCCCTCGTAAGGACGGGAATGGTTACATGCACCACGGCTCCGTTAGCGGCGCGCTGTCGAACCTGCACATGACAGGCAAGATCTCTCGTCTGGCTGACAAGCGTGGCAACTGCCATATCTACGTGCTCAACAAGTACGTCAATGATCGTCAGTTGTCTGCTTTCACGCCGCACCCACCTAAGAACACCAAGTTCCGGTTAGTTGACGACAAGCCCGACCCCAGGGCTATCGCTGACTACCTTCTTCGTCAGCCGCTGATGGTCAAGCACGCTGACGCCCTGATCCCCATTACCCCGCAAGTTGCGGAGTCAATGGCTGCGGAGATCAGAGATCTCCTGTAACAAAATCAATCCCCTAATCGCCCATAGGAGGGCAACATGTCAACAGCAACATACGACGCAACACTAAGCAGTAGCGAACTGCGCTACAACGAGCAACGAGCCTTCATCACGCAAGGCCGCATACCCAACTACGAGGACTCAATGATCGGTAAGAGCGGCTACGCTCGCTACCGCAACAACGAGGATCGCTGGTACTTCCGTGAGGAAGGCCAAGACGATTACATTTGGGTTCACTTCCGGCAGATCTGTTTCGTTCCGATGGTTGGCGACAAGATCGTCAGCGACAGCAGCAGCGTGCCTTCTGAGTACCGAGTTTCCGTTCACGCTCACCTGAGTGACGACGAGATACGCGCTCGCACCATTACGGTCAGTAATGTTGCTTGGGTTGTCGGTACTGACCCCACTCAAGGCAGCGTCGTGATCACCGGTGAAGTCAAGTCGCTTCAGAAGCCAGACGACACAGAAGAAGTCAAAATCCCAGAGCGCAACAGCGTTCGGCCACTTCTTTGGCGTTTCCTAGGAGCATCCGTCGGAGATCTTGACTTGCACAACCGGCATCGCACGTTCCACGAGTTCTTGAGTATGCACCAGCGTCTAGAGACTGCCAGGACAGAGAGAGGCAATTGGCAGAGCGACGTTGATCTGTTCGCTGACATGATCCGTGAGGAGGCTGAGAACCGTGGCTGGTGCGACGAGTACGACACGTTCGTAGATCACTACAACAACAAGTCCAAGGTCGCTTGGATTGATCCTCGCACGAAGGACTACGAGGTCGATGTCACGATAGATTTTGTTGTCCGAGTCACAACCAGCGTTATGACAGAAGCACGTAACGAGGACGACGCCCGAGACAACGTTCTCAACATGGGTCTTGGGGACTTCGACATCGACCTGCACGACAGCATTACAAGCCACAACTACGACGTCACCGACGAGAACATTGTTGAGGTCAGTAACGCTAGCGAGTGCTAGCATGAAGCCAACGGTATGACCCTCCTATGCAAGACGGTTACCGTTGATTAGGGAAAGCCCCGTCCACCACAATCCCCCCCGTGGTGGGCGGGGCATCCTTATGCCTGCGACTCCCCTGTCTCGTGGCGTTGCTCTCCTATCTCGTGACGCTTCTGGGACATATTTAGGGCGCGTTTCTTTGCGTCTCGTTTCGCTGTCC
>OCRE01000005.1_pt1 | contig 26761 bp, 46 predicted proteins | sample 1494271 | NCBI WGS metagenome assembly OCRE01 (sample SAMEA3275604, study PRJEB22092) | marine metagenome | biome: Marine near barrier island; feature: Surface water influenced by Mississippi River output; material: Seawater | collected 2014-06-21T14:00:00+00 | depth 0 m | reverse complement strand
CCAGCACTGATACAAGTGGTTTTACAAAAAAAGCTTATTTAACCGAAGCTGATACCGCTGCAATGCTTGCGCCATACTTTCCTAAAAATACGAATGGTAGTATATTAATTACTCAAGATGATACGGCTAAAACATTTCATCAGTCTGGAGGAGGAGGAGGTGGTTCACCGTATGAAAACACATTTTTAGGGTGGAGAGCAGGTCAAAATATGACTGGAACAGGTTATGCTAATACAGCAATAGGTCATAAAGCAGGGTATAAATTAAACGGTACAGCTACAAACGCTACAGCCAATGTCTTTTTAGGACATAATGCCAGTCAAAATGTTACTACAGGATCTTTTAATACTATGATTGGTGCTGGCGTTGGACAAAATTTAACAAATGAGCAAAATAGCACATTTATAGGCTATCAAGCTGGGTCAAACAGCACCTCAAGTAGAGCTACATTTATAGGGTCATTGGCTGGACTAAAAGCAACTGCTAATGATGTAACAGCCATTGGCTATAAATCTTTTTACAACCTTACGTCAGGAAGTTTTAATACCGCTATCGGATATGAATCTGGAAATAATACCACAGTAGGAACTGAAAATACTTATATAGGTTATCAAGCTGGTTATGGCACAGCCGGAGGTAGCTACCTTAATACTTTTATAGGGTATCGCTCTGGGTATGATATTGGTAACGCAGGCAATGGTAATACTGGGGTTGGTCATGAATCTTTAACCAATCTGACTACTGGTGATAATAACGCCGCATTTGGCATGAGAGCAGGTGATTTACTTACAACAGGAAGTAATAATACTATTGTAGGGCAAAACGCTGATCCTTCAAGTAATAGCGCAACAGGACAAATAGTCTTAGGTTATAATGCTGTTGGAACAGGAGATAATGAGGCTGTTATAGGCACAACAGCCCTGACTGCAATTACTATTGGAGATGTAAAAATAAATGTAAGTAACACTCCTACTGATGGTGATATTTTTGTTTACGATTCTAACACAGGTCAATTAGAATTATCTGATACTCTTTCTTATTACTCATTAAAAGATGGCTGGGCGCACTATATAGATACCGCTTACGCTACTGCTGCTGATAGCTTTTACGTTGCTCAAGGAAGCACCTTAACGCTACCTATTAAAGCAGATATGACAGCAGCATTATCGACTAATTATTTACCTAATGGCGTAGATAGTTTATTTAGCCAGCACGATAGTACAATATTGGGTATTACTACCGGAGCATCATATACTGTCAGGGTTAGTTTTAAGGCTAAGAATAGTAATAATACAGGCTATGCCACAATAGCATTTGATATTGGTACTGGAGGCACTCCTAATATTGCCAGTAGTGAAACATTTGTATTTCCTAAAGGTGCAGGAGTAGAAACGCAAGAATCTAAAACCATTTTGCTTTATAGCTTAGATACGTTTGTGGCTAATGGCTGCAAAATAAAGGTTACTGCCGATACTGGTAACTTGGAAATCTATGATATTAGGCTATTAATTAGGTTAGACTCAAGGCCGTAACAAGTGAAAAGCAAAGGCATATTAACTATTATTTTATTTGTTATTATGGCTTCTGCTTATAGTCAAGAGGTCAATATGGTAAACCCTTATGATTCATTATTTAGCATTTATAAAGATGGCGTGCCTATTTTAGAAAATGTGTATAGTATTAATAAGGGAGGTCAAGAGCCACACATTCCGGTTAATTTACAAGATGGCCTCGTAGATACTAACGCTATTTGGAGCGGTTATTATTTGGATTCTATTTTTAATTATTATGCACAACGGATTAAAACATTAGAAAGTTTAAGTATTAAACAGAATGATTTAATCAAAGTTTCCAAACAATAAAAAAAATAAGCGATATGGAAGAAAAACAAAGCCAATTTTTACAAGACGAAAACGGCAATTTTAGCAGTACCAGGTTAGTATTTGTGGTAATGATTGCCTATACATTAGTAATGGGCATTTTTGTATTTAAAACAGAAGGAAGCACCGCAGCTATTGCCTACATTACTGCGATATGTGGTGTAGCCTCTGCATTGAAACTTGGTGACAAGGTAACTGGCATTAAGAGATCTGAATAATGGATTTAGTAATATTTGCCGCTGTTGTTATTAGCTGCCTTTGGATTGTTCACGGCAACACCGAAGCACAGAGGGTTAAACTGCAAAACGGAAGCCATCACCCTAAGGCATTAACAAGAAGTGCAAATATTAAGCGTTTGATCCAAGTACAGCAGGCAATGTTATGCTTGATTATAGCATTATTTGTAGCTACTGATAGCGTAATTGCCGCTGGAGGATTCTTGCTCTATTGCTTGACGAGTCGTTGGTTTATCTTCGAATTATTTTATGGCTACTATCACTTAAACGACTGGCTATATATTGGCAGCGGTGGTAAATTTGATGATGAAATAACCAGCGATAGATTATTATATTTTTTTATTAGACTAACAGTATGGTTAATAAGTGCCTTTTTGTTTTTCTTGTCCTTGGGCTTATAGGCTGCAAAAGCAAGCACAGCATTACAAGTAGTAATGTTAGCACTTCCGATAGCGTGGTAACCGTTTATCGGGTTGACACCATTATTGAAACTACCAGGAAAACAGACACCATATTTATAAGGGTTAAAGATCCTGTTACTAATAATGTTTTGATAAAAGAGCCGTGTGACAGCATTAGAGGCGTTCTAAGAGACTTTATCGTAAAAGCTGGGAATACTACCATTACTGCTGAAGATGGTAGCTTAAACGTAACCACAAAGTGCGATAGCGTTATTGAAAGCTACAAGGAAGTAGAAACGGAAAAGGCAAGTTTATTAATTAAGATTAATCAGCTTGAAAGCCAAATATCACAATATGAATCTGCAACCAAGGTAGAAGAAAAAACAGGTATTGTAGGATGGCTTGAGAAGTGGCGCATTGGTATTTCTTGGTTTATAGCTGGTATTATTGCCTCTACTATTTTTTGGTTTATAATGCGTTTATTAGGTAAGGTATGATTGATTGGGAGAAATATGAATATTTTAGCTGCGATGAATTTGATAGCCACTTGGAAGAAGGCAGCGGAAATAAAATGCAAGAATCATTTTTAGATAAATTACACCAGGCGCGTAAATACGCTAAGATACCTTTTGTTATCAATTCTGGATACCGAACTACCGAGCATAACAAGTTAGTTGGGGGCAGCCCTAAAAGTAGTCATATCAAAGGATGGGCAGCAGATTTAAAAGCAACCGATAGCGTAACGAGATATAAAATATTGAATGCTTTAATTAACGCCGGTTTTAATCGCATTGGAATTGCAAAAACATTTATTCACGTTGACAACGACCCCATTAAACCACCAAATGTTATTTGGATGTACTAATGGAAAATCAACAACAACAACTTGACAAACTTTGGGAAATCACTAATGCGCAATCCGCTAAAATAGATCGTATTCTTAGCTATTTAGAGAGTGATGGTTCTACTGGCCGTATGGGGTTATATGAAGAAATCCGAGATATTGATAATAGACTTAGGCGAGTGGAAAAAACGATGCAAGCCAATTTAACAAGAAAAGGTGCAATGGTTACAATAGGCGCAGCGTTAATGTGGATCATTGTATCTTTAGATGATTTGATTGAGTTTTTAAAAAAAATGTTATAAACTTGCTGATATTTAATTAAATGACTAAACCAATGATTCCAGCAGAAAACAAAGCGATTGTAGATAACATCCTTAAAAGGAATGCCAGGATGTTTTGCAGCTTGGGTAAGAGCAGCACCAAAAAAGAAATAAACAGAGCGAAGGCATTAGAAAAAAGATCATTTCGGTATTTTAGGCACTATGCACCCGAGTTGTTTGACTTCCTGTTAAAAGCCTCTGATTAATCAAAATTTATTCTTATGAGTAGCGAATCTGGTAAGAATTCCAAGTGGGATAAGCATTGGTCGTTTATATCTACACTCTATAACGAGGGAAAAGGTGAAACCATAACAGAAATAACCAGAAAAGTTTGCTTTTTAGAGCAGATTGAATACAACGATACTCATAGAAGGAATATAAGCAAGTACATCAATAGCAGAATAAAGAGAGCAAAGCAACAATCCGCAATGGGTAAAAGCAATGCGCGTATTTTGTTATTTGATATTGAAACAGTACCGATGGAGGTTTACACCTTTACGCTTTACCCTAAAAATGGGATAAGTGAAAAGATGATTAAGCGCAATTGGTTTATATCGTGCTGGTCCGCTAAATGGTTGTTTGAGGATAAGATTATTAGCGGATGCTTGACTGAGGAAGAATTAAAGAATGATGACGATAGCCGTATAGTTAAAGACCTTTGGAGGTTGTTTGACGAGGCTAATATGATAATTGCCCATAACCTTAACCAGTTTGATGAGAAGCGCAGTAAAACGCGCTTTTTTCTTTATGGGCTGCCTGTACCTTCACCTTATCAAAACATTGACACCCTACAACACGCACGCCGGCAATTTGCTTTTAGTTCTAATAGACTGGATTATTTAGCTGAGAGGTTAGGGTTACCTCGAAAGCAATCTACGCCACCTGGGTTGTGGAAAGATGTAGCAGATGGCGATTATGAGGCGTTAAAAATAATGGATGCCTACTGCCAGCAAGATACTTATGTATTAGAGGAAGTCTATTTAACTATGCGCCCTTGGATCAGACCCCATCCAAATATGGGGTTATATGCCCTTACTACCGGTACACAATGCCCAAGCTGCGGAGGTCAAGATCATACTAAATTGGACAATGATTACGCTACCTATGTTAATTTGTACCACGCTTTTCGCTGTGATTGCTGTGGGCATACCTTCAGAAGCCGTAAAAGCCAAACGCCTCTAAACGGCAATGCTCAGATACCAGTTTCTATTCCGAAGTAATTTTTTTTTTTGGAGTTTTAAACTTTTATTTTATTTTTGTTAAAAGTTTCTAACACAAAACCAAAAAGCGATGAGAAATTACGATGACTGGAAAACCAGTACCCCCGAAGAAGAAGATCCTCACGAATGCCCCGAATGCGGTGGCTACACCTACGAAGAAAACACTTATTGCAGTCGCGAGTGTTTTGAAGCATCAATGATTTAACCCTTAAATTTTTTACTATGACAACCACAGATTTCGACATTAACGCCTCTTATAAAAGATGTGGCCATTTAGAAACCGCATCTATTATTATGGAACTGCTTAGAGAGTATCGCTCCTTAGGCATCAATCCAGCATCTTTAGGCGAACCCATTTTATTTATTGACGAAGTAACAAGGCGTTTTGAGGCCTTGCAAGCTAATCAAGAATTGTAAGTAGTCGCTAAGAACAATGCCCCGATGTCTTGGGGATTAACGGCATATCTGCCATTTCGGTTAAATAGTGCGACTTGCCTTTGAGTAGGGGTTTCATAGACTATAAGATATGTTAAGACTGGCAGCTGGAAAGACAGCGTTTTTATAACTTAATAATTTCAAAATGAAAAGAATTGTAGCAATTAAGATTGATGTTACCAAGATTGACAAAGAACGCCTATACAAAGGCGAAAAAGGCTTGTATTTAGATGCCGTAGCCTACATTGATGACACGCCAGACCAATACGGCCAGTCTGGAATGATAACGCAAAGCGTTACTAAAGAAGAACGCGAGCAAGGCGTAAAAGGTGCTATTTTGGGTAACACCAAACTTTTAAAGATTATGGAGGATATGGGGCAATCTGCTGCACAACCTCAGTATAGCAAACCACAAGACGAACAATCTAATTTACCTTGGTAATGACACAATTAATTCCCCAAGATCAGTTAGAGGCATTAATCCCTACTGACGCAAACGGATTGCCTAAGTATATTGATATGCAAGGCTATCGTAATATTATAAACCACGAACCTAAACGCCATTGGGTTGAGGTAAACAAATACGCCGGCAATTCTAAATACATACCCATTGGTATAATTGAAGAACTGCTAAGAGAGATTTACCCAGCTTGGGAAGCCAAGCAAATAGGCCAACCGCAGATCCTTGCTAATAGCGTAGTGGTATCGGTAGAACTGAGGGTATTTCACCCAATATTAAATTATTGGCTAACTTACCCAGGTGTAGGGGCTGTGCCTATCCAAGTTAATGCTGGTGCAAGCCCTAATGACTGGACACAGATAAAAAGCGATGCGTTACATAAGAATGCGCCAGCAGCTTTAAGCTACGCCATAAGCAACGCAGCTAAAAAGATCGGGCGTTTATTTGGTGGTCATCTTAATCGAGATAATTCAAAAGTTTAATGGGAAGATATACAGAGTTATTTGGGTACTTGAACACAACGCCCCAAGATTGGAAAAGCGGAAAAGTGACAATTAACACTTTTACCCACATAACTATAAATGAAAAGATTAAGAAACTTAGAAGAACTTTAAAGCTATACAATAATGAGCAAAAACTTTAATTTAGACTGGATGCAGAACGTAGGCCAAGAAACAGACTACGAGCCATTACCAGAATTTCAGCGACCAGAAGATGAATGGCAAAAGCAAAGGCTGGGAATGATTACCGGTTCTAACTTCGGCAAATTGGTTAAAACAGACCGCAAAGGAGGTTATGTTTTATCTTCTGGTAAAGTAGCTGATGATCTTATTTATAAGATAGCTTGGATGCGATTATTAAGGCAAGGGGCTATATCTGATGGGTTAGGCCGTTTATCCGTTAATAGCGCATCTATGACCCATGGAAATGACTTTGAGCCATTGGCAGTACAATACTATGAGGAAAGAACTGGCAATAAGGTTAAATATGTGCAGAGTTTTGTTGAGTATGACGAATGGATAGGAGGTACTCCCGATGGCTATGTAGATGACGATGGTATTATAGAAGTAAAATGCCCTTGGAATGGCGGTAATCATTTGCAAAGTATATTAGAGCAAAAGGTTTATAATCCCGAGTATGTGTACCAGATACAGGGTTATTTATGGATTACCGATAGAAAATGGTGCGATTTTATAACCTATGATCCTGACCTAATAGATGAATTGCAATTAAACATTATCCGGGTAGAAAGGGATGATAATATGATTGCTGGCATTAGCGAGGTTATGGACCAAGTAAAACAGAGAATTCAAGAAATAATAAATCAAATAGAAAAGCCATGAGAAAGTTAATGATTTCTTTAATAGCCGGAATTTTAATAATGTCCCCAATTTTATATGTAGTTGCCAAGGATAATGATTATCCGTTTTTAGATTGGTTTGCTTTAGTAGTATTATGGGGAATGTGTGCTGGCTTATTTGCAATGCTGGCCACATTTGCTAACTCAGTAAGACAAGAAAATGAAGAAGATTAGCAAAGAAAGAAGGCTGGAGATAATAGCTGTTTTTGTTTCAGACCAAATGGAAATACCATTTGAAAAAATGATGAGTAAATCAAGACTAAGAGAATATACAGAAGCCAGGCAAATAGCGCATTACATAGCCAAGAAATATACCAATTGCAGTTTAGCTGTAATTGGTGCAAGTATTGGCGGTAAAAATCACGCAACTGTTTTGCATAGTATTAGCAATATTGAAAATATAATGTTTCAGAGTAAAACATTTCGCTATACTATGGAAGAATTATGCAAGCGATTTGAGGATGAAATATTACCAAAGCTGGGTAATATTATGCTAAAGGATAAGTATCATAATGATTTAGAAAATGCCGGTGATGATGAAAAAAAGATAACAGACATTATACGCCGAGAGCATAATAGGCACTTAGCTAATTATCATTTTGAGGCAATGAAGCTAATACATAACGTGGAGAAGCATATTTTGAATGATGCCGTATTGGAAGGCTTTAGAAAGACACACATCCACGAAATGTTAATGGATCAAAAGAAAAAGTTGAATGAACTTAAATACGCCAAAGTATAATTATTATCTTTGCATTCAGCTTTTTGGTTTGGTCATAGCCCCGGCATCATCCTTTTCTTAGCCGGGGCGACCGCCAAAATACACCTTGTCGCAGGGGTGTTAAAATACAAGTTGAATCAATGAACCCTGTTTAGAGCAGTCTGCGACCTGCCTAAATGGGGTTTTTTAATGCTTGAAAAAATGAGTTTACACGCAACGCACCGCAGATTAACAATAGAAAAAGTAGATAGTAATACTTACTTATTTCATCTGGTAGCAGAAAATGGTTTACCCTATGAATTAAAGCAAGTATTAACAGCTGCCGAAGTGGATATGTTGATTAAAGAACTTAAAATAATGAGGGAGTATGAGTAAGGATAGTTATTGGTTTAGGCATGATAGTTCTGCTGGTAGAACTTTAAGAATGCGTAAAATGAGCCATATTTACGGCCACGAGGGTAAAGGAATGTATTGGGATGTTGTGGAAGTTCTTAGGGATCAAAACGGCTATCAATTTAATAGTGATGATTCAAGTTTAAATCTACTGGCTGATCTTATAGGGTGCAAGGATGAAATTAGGTTTTATAATTGGTTTCAAGATTGCTTAAAATTAGGTTTATTTAAGGATGATGGTATTAACTTTATTTGCCCGGCTCTTACCGATAACATGGAGTTTTGGGAAACTAAAAAAGCCAATGGTGCTAAGGGAGGTAGACCAAAAAAAACCGAAACGAAACCTAAACCTAAACCTAATCAAAAGCATAACAGAACAGAACAGAATATAACAGAACAGAATATAATAGATGGTAAAAAATTTACTTTTCCTACTATTTCTGAATTTTTGGAATATGCTAAAGACAAAGCAAAGGAATACAAGATGTCCGTAAATGACCAAACCATAAAACTAAAATACGAGGCGTGGAAAGAGGCTGGATGGAAAGATGGGAATGGCCAGGTTATAAAAAGCTGGAAGAGTAAAGTTTGTCATAACTTGCAGCATTGGCAAACCTCTAAAGGCAACCAAACAGAACCCACAGCCAGCAAATATGACTTTTTATGAAATATGACCACCAAATAGAGCGATTGGTAATAGGTACTGCCATTACTACGGAAAAAGGATTGATTGACCTTTTAGACACAATCCAAGATCACAGAACATTTACGCACCCAGAATGCAATGATGCGTACAAATGCCTTAAAGAATTGTATTATACCAGCGAAGGGGTAAGCATTATTAGTATTTCAAGGCTGGCGCAAAAAAAATTTAAAACAAATAAGCTGCAATTTGCATCTTTCTTAATCGACTGCACAAGCATAGTAGTATCCGATCAAGTACAAAAACAAAACTGCTTAATACTACTGCAATACTACATACGCCGTAGATTGGGAGAAGCTGGGCAAAAGTTAACAGCAATGAGTGAGGATGAAGGGCGCGACACCTTGGAGTTATTAGCTACTGCCATAACAGAAGTTCACCAAATAGATAACAATATTGATGTACATAAATCTGTACAATGGGCAGAAGTGGTAGAGCAGATGGTTACGCATTTTGAAATACAAAATAGCGGAGAAACACCCGAGGGGATTACCACAGGCATTATAGACCTTGATAAAAAGATAGGAGGATTTACTCCTGGTCAGCTTATTACCGTAGCCGGTAGACCAGGTATGGGCAAAAGTGCTTTTGCACAAAGTATATTAATTCACGCAGCGCAAAGATTCGGCAGAGTGCTAATGTTTAGCCGAGAAATGAGCGCAATAGAAATAGCAAAGCGCATAACAGCCAACCAACTGGAAAACCTAAATATGGCCGATATTTTCGGAAATATGGATAAAGCCAAGATTGAATATTTAAAACAAAACTTGGAGCAGGTAAAGAAATTACTTATAGAAGTAGATGGCAAAAGCAGTAACCTAACCGAAGTGATTTACAAGATTCGCAAAGAGCACAGCCAGCACGCCTTAAAAGTTGTCATAATAGATTATTTGCAATTACTCAGCGGATTTGCAGATAAACGCTACCGGGGGCAAACAGAAATACTAAACGACCTTACAAGGGAACTAAAAGCATTGGCTTCTAAATTGGAATTACCAATTATTGTTCTTAGCCAGCTAAATAGAGAAGTAGAAAACAGACCGAACAAAGAACCGCAACTTTCAGATTTGAAGATGAGCGGCAGTATTGAGGAAGATAGTAATATGGTTATTTTGCTTTACCGCCCAGAGTATTATAACTTAGATACCTTCCCAGATGGCGATCCATCTTATGGCAAGGTAGATATTATAGTAGCCAAAAACAGAAACGGAAAAACTGGAAAAGTAAGGGCAGAGTTTATCGGCGAAAAGGTTAAATTTCAAGATTTGCAAACTATGCCATACACCCCAAATCAAATGCCATGGGATTAAAGATTTTAAACTTATATGCTTGTCTTGGCGGTAATCGCTACAAATGGGATGAGGTAGCAGAACAAGCAGATATAGATATAGAAATTACAGCGGTTGAATTAGACCCTGAAGCTGCACGATTATACCAAGAGAGATTTTCTAAAGATAAAGTTATTGTGGCTGATGCTCACCAATATTTGTTAGACCACTATAAAGAGTTTGACTTTATTTGGACATCACCACCTTGCCCAACGCATAGTAGGGCTAACTTTTGGGCATCTAAAAGCGTGGACACCAGGAAAAAAGTATTTCCGGATTTAACCCTATACGAAGAAGTCATATTTTTAGAGAACTGGTTTAAGGGAAAGTGGGTAGTTGAAAACGTAATCCCATACTACGAGCCACTTATCCCAGCAAAAAAAAGGGGTAGGCACTTGTACTGGACTAACTTTAATCTACCAAGCAACTTAAACGACAGAAGATTCGCAGTAAGTTCTGCCAAAAACGAGTTTTCGGGTTTGTGTAAATTTCACGATTACGATTTCCGAAAGTATCAAGGGGAACAAAACAAAACTAAAATGGCTCGTAATTTAGTCGATTATGAAGCAGGTCGAACAATATTAGAAACGGCTTTAGGAATTATAAAAGCCTCAGATAAAAAACAAATTAGTTTATTTTAAAAAAAGGGAAATGATAACAACTAACAATTTAATGGGCGGCTGGCAAAGCCTTTACATTTTTGTTAGCGGTTAAATTGACAACCTTTCCCTTTTTTTTACTTTAGCATACACAATGAAACAACAAATGGCAAACATTACTCAAGAGCAAGAAGGCGTGGAAAGTTTTAACAACTGGATTGAAGAATTAGAAGAAAGCAAGCAGCCAGAAGCTTGTAACATTGATGATCCTAACTGCGAAAATTGCGGTAGTTGAAAAGCGAAGAGTCAATATTGCAACAGTCTTGCGTAAAGTGGTTCAGATATGAGTACCCACAGCATCAACGCTTTTTAGTTTCTGTGGCTAACGAAGGTAAACGAACACCTAAGAACGGCGCAAGAATGAAAGCGCAAGGAATGATAGCCGGGATTTCAGATTTAATACTTTTTGATCCAGAATCAGTACAAATGCCTATATTCTTAGAATGCAAAACGCAAAAAGGTAGACAAAGCCAAAGCCAAAAGGAATTTGAAGCAGAATATACCGAGGCTGGATATAAATACTATATTTTCCGCAGCTTTGATGAATTTAGAGAATTAGTAAATAACTACTTGCAATGATAATACTATCCGACCCAGGCTGTGAAATAGAACACATCACCCAGCAAACAGAAATAGAACAACCTGACTAATGAGAATGCTCTGTCCGATGTGTAATGGTGAAGGGATGCTAAAAACAACCTACAAGAAAACCAATACCTACGGCATAGAAATAAGATTAGATACTTACGAGCCTTGCCCCCTTTGTATAGCCAGCGGAGAAGTACAAGTAATAGATGCAAAATATGACTAATCATCAACTCTGGAATCGCATCTACAAAGCCATCTATAAGCTTACCGGATGCCGAGATATGGCGCACAAAGAAGCAAACAGAAGGCTATTAAAGCATAATTAATACCTTTGCATAAGTAACAAGCTAACAACTATGCCATTACCAACGCCAAATATAGATGAAAGCCAAAATGATTTTATGAGCCGATGTATGGCCGATGGCATTATGAATATTGAATTTCCAGATTCAGAACAACGGTATGCCGTTTGTATGGCTCAATATACTGAGAAGATAGTTGCAGATTTTAGAGAAAGATTACAATGAAAGAAAGAGGAAGGCCTAAAGCAACAATAGATGAATTGCCTAATAATTGGCAAGATGAAGTATTAAAACTATATGCTGAAGGTGCTTCAGATGTGGAAATTAAAGCCCTAATTTATCAATGGCGTGGCAGTTTTTCTAATGATCTTTGGGATCGCTGGATGGATGAAGAACCAATTTTTTCGGAAACCATAAAAGTTGGAAAGCTGTTTTCTCAACAATGGTGGGAGAAGAAAGGCCGCAAGAATCTTGAGAATAAAGACTTTAATTACACCGGCTGGTTTATGAATATTAAAAATCGCTTCTACAATGATTGGCGAGATAGAAAAGATTTAGATCATACCAGCAAAGGCGATAAAGTAAGCATACCAGTAATATCCTTCTTCGATACTGAAGAAAGTGAAGATTAATAGAAAATATCTTCCGTTAATCAAAAACAAAACGCGCTACTTCATAATTACCGGGGGGCGCGGATCTGCCAAGTCTTTTTCTGTAAACGTATTCTTAGCATTGATGACTTACGAGGTAGGTCACCGCATACTATTTACACGCTACACAATGGCCAGCGCGCATAAGTCTATTATTCCAGAACTACTGGAAAAGATAGACCTAATGCAAAAACACGACGATTTCGATGTAAATAGAAACGAAATAAAAAACGTGGTTACGGATTCCAGCATTATATTTTCTGGTATTAAGACCAGTTCCGGCAACCAAACAGCCAATCTCAAATCATTGCAAGGCATTACTACCTGGGTATTAGATGAAGCCGAGGAAATGACAGATGAAGAAACATTTGACACCATCGACCTATCGGTGCGTAATAAGCAGATGCAGAACCGCATTATACTTATTATGAACCCAGCAAGCAAAGAGCATTGGGTGTACAAGCGTTTCTTTGAGCAAGCAGGCGTGCAACCTGGTTTTAATGGTGTGAAAAATGATATTACCTACATACACACCGACTACCGAGATAATAAAGAGCATTTGGCAGATAGTTACCTAAGGCAGATAGCAGAGATAAAAAGACTAAACCCGGCAAAGTATCAGCATAAGATATTAGGAAGCTGGATGGATAAGGCAGAGGGCGTAATCTTTGAAAACTGGGAATTGGGAGAATTTGACAATAGCTTGCCGTTTATTTTCGGTCAAGACTTTGGGTATAGTGTAGATCCTACAACGCTAATAAAAGTAGCCATAGACGAAAAGCGTAAAATAATATACCTTCAAGAGTTGCTATACCGCACAGGTTTAAGTACCGATATGATAGCCTTTGAGAATAAGCAAAAGGCAAAAGATGGATTGATAGTAGCCGATAGCGCAGAGCCAAGGTTAATAGCAGAATTAAAAGCTAAACCGCATTATTGCAACATAGTGCCAGCGCAGAAAGGGCCAGATAGCGTAAGATCGGGAATAGCCAAGATGCGAGATTACAAGATGATAGTAACGCCCGAAAGCGTTAACTTAGTGAAAGAATTAAATCATTATATTTGGAGTGACAAAAAGAGCAATGTACCGGTGGATGACTATAACCATTGCCTTGATGCTGCTCGTTATGCCTTTGAGCGTTTAAGCAGAAAGCGTACTTTTGTAGCCGTTTAACCTTCCTTCACCGTTGATCCCCCAAAATTTTATAGCATGAATGTAATACAAAAGTTGGGGGCAAAGATTTTAGGCATTGATGCCCGAAAAGATTTTTTACCCTTAGACCAAAACCAATTATTCCGCCAGCTATTTAAGTATTACGGCCAAAACACCCCAGTACAGCCGGAGTTCAATATGGAAGAGTATATCCGCCAAGGATATAATTATAACTTCCTTATTTACTCTATAGTTTCTTTTATTGCTCGCAAAGCCAGCAAAGTAGAATATAAAGCATACCGATATACCAAAGGAGGGCAAAAAGAAGAACTGCCAGAACATCCCATTTTAGAATCTATTTATGCGCCTAACAGCTACCAAGGCAAAAGCGAGTTCTTAGAGCAGTACCACGGCTTTAAATTGCTTACAGGCAATAGCTACATTTATACGCCCATCTTAGATAGTGGCATTAACAGAGGCAAGTTTACCGAAATGCACGTTATGCCTGCTCATTGGGTTGAGATTGTCAGCGGTGGTATGTTTAACCCAGTTGGTGGCTATCGCTTAAGGTATGGCGATGATGTAAAGCCTTTTGATGTAGATGAAGTTTTGCATAGCAAATATGCCAATTACTACTACGACAATGGCGAAAACTTGTATGGTCAAAGCCCGATCCAAGCAGCCTGGCCACTACTTCAAAAAAGCAATAGCAATATAGCAGCAGCTAAAAGCAGTTTTGATAACAAAGGGGCGCAAGGGGTGCTATTTGACAAAAGCGAAGTTACCAGCAATGGTATGCGCCCACAGCTAACAGAAGAGCAGTTCCAAAAGATGCAAGCGCGTTGGGATAAAAAGATTAGAGGCCCAAAAAACAAAGGGCGTATTCTAATGACTGCTGGCGATTTCGGATATATTGATTTAGGAATGTCACCGGTGGATCTTGCATTGATTAGCGATAGCCAAGCAACCAAAAGAGATATTTGCGACATCTTCCACGTTCCCAGCATCTTGTTTAACGATCCCGAAGGCACTACTTATAACAACCAGAAAGAAGTTAGGAAAAGAGCCTGGACTGATGCCATAATGCCTGAGTGCGATCACTTTGCCGATGAATTTACAAGGCACGCTAAGAACGCCTACAAGAGCGAAGGCGATATATGGGTAGTTGCCGATTATAGCGCAATAGAAGAACTGCAAGCAGACAAAAGGGAAATGATTGAATGGCTGGATAGAGCCTGGTGGATCAAAGGCAGCAAGAAGCAAGAGATAATGGGTATGGAGCCAGATGAAGAACTGGACAAATATTTTATACCTATGGGCTTAGTGCCAAGCGATGAATTAAGTATTGACCCTACTATTTTCGAGCAAGCCAAGGAACAAAACTTAGATTACTTCAGAAAAAAAGATTAGTTTAGTAATCTTATGGCCGAGTTAAACAACCAAAATGCTGATTCTCAAGGCTGGTATTACATTGACACTTATACAGGTGAGGTATGTTATTATATCTTAAATGATATAAAAGCAGACCTATACAGTTAGTTTATATCTAAAAAGATATAGTGCTAACAAATTAATGTATAGCGTATAGCTTTAGAACCAATTTGAGATGAACACCGAAAAACGGTATTGTCTGGAAAATGAAACTAAAAGTGATTTGCATATCGCGATTTGCAAATTGAAATAACGGCCAGTATAACCATCCGTTTTTGAATCAAATAAAAAACCTTTGAAAACCACTTAATATTGCATACATTTATTTGCATAAGTTATTTTATTTGTATACATTTGTTTACATAAAATCAAAAAAATGAAAACAGTAAGTGACTTATTTAAAGCCTTTGGAAAAGGACAAGATGCATTTAGAATGTCATCAAAGCAAGGTCAATGGCTTTTAAATGTAGCAAGAAAAGAGGGTGTTGTAGATGCGGATATGGGTAACGCCTGGTATATTCGAGTAGATGGCAAAAAATACCGAGTAGGCAAGACTTACATTCCTATGGCGTGCTATGGAGGTGGAATAGGAAAAAAGAAAGAATCAGGTAATTATAACGTACAACCAGTATGGGCATGAAGGAATTTATACTTTCTCACACAGCTTTAAACCAAAGAGAATTAGCAAGACTAATAGACTGGTCACCTGCCAGCTTTAATCAATGGCTAAAAGAAACTCGACCAATACCTAACGATAAAGCTAATCTTTTACGAAATGTTCTTTCTGAATACGGATTTAAGGGGGCTTAATTGTGGAGAACGTACAGGTATAAAAAATCGTTTTAATGTTTTTTATACGGTGTTGTGTGACGAAGTGAACAGTTAAAAAAGACAGGATGAGCAAAAGCAAATTTCATATTTTAAGCATTGATAGTTACCAAACTTATGAATGGTTACTACATAAGCACTATGCTAAACGAATACCAAGTATTTCTTTTGCTTTTGGATTGTATAACGAAAACAATATAATGCAAGGGGTAATAACTTATGGAAAACCTGCTTCTCCAAGTTTATGCGATGGTATTTGCGGTGTTGAAAATAGAGATTACGTTTATGAGTTGAATAGACTTTGTGTAAACGATGGATTACCTAAAAATACACTTTCTTTTTTTGTGGCTCAAAGCCTAAAATCTTTACCGCCATTGATAATTGTTTCATATGCTGATACTGCTCAAAATCATAATGGCTACATTTACCAAGCTACAAATTGGATTTATACAGGTGCAACAAAAGAAAGAACCGACATAGGCAACGAAGATAGTAGCCACAGTAGGCATTATGATAAAAGCATAGACTACACAAAAAATAGAAAGTTTAGAAGCAGTAAACACCGTTACATAAACTTTACCGGGACTAAAAAGCAAAAAAAATACTGGCGTAATTGCTTAAAATATGAAATCTGCGATTATCCCAAAGGCGAAAACAGTAGGTATGATGCAAGTTATAAGCCAAACGTACAGGCACGTCTTTTTTAATTGCACACAACACAACGCTAACCACTCGCCCTATGGGTGGGTTTTAGCGACTGTTATTTGCCGTTTCAATGGCGGATTATAAACATTAATTAATTTTGCAAACTATGAAATGCCCAACAGGACACCACCGAGGAATTAGAAAAGCCTGCCCAATATGCCAAGGCAATAACAATGTAACCAAAGAAGAAGCAATACATAGGGTAAACATTATTGATCCTTATAGGCTATCTTATAATTACATTGTTGAAAGATTAACCAATGAAATATGATCCAAGTGAAAGGCGCGAGTTTTGGCGTTCTGTAAGCCAAGTTTGTTTATTTATAATCTTTGTGGCTATTATCTATTCAATTTACGCTGGCATTATAGGATGAAAATATTTATTACCGGATGCGCCAAAAGCGGCACAACGCTATTAAGAAGGCTTTTTAATGCCTTTGAGGTATCAGTATGTAATGACCGAGAAATAAGCTTAAAAGACTTTATAGAAAGCAGCTACGAGGTAGGCAAGCGCACACACGATAGCATTTTTAGTTCGGAACTTTATGCGCCAGATGTAAAGAAGCAACTAAAGCTAATCAAGAATAACGATGTAAAAGTGGTTAATATCATTCGCGATAAAGACCAGGTATTAGCTTCCGATCATGGCTACGTTAGCGAATCCAGATATTACGAATCAGTAGCACAGGCATTTTATTATCGTGATTACATTGTAGCTACTGTTTATTATTCCGAACTAATCAGCAACCCTGACCAAGTGCAACAAGTATTAGCAAAGAAGTTAGGGCTAAAGATATTACACAAGTTTAGCGACTATCCTAATTTTATAGATGCCAGCCAAGAAACAACTATTACTGGCTCTAATATGGAATTAAGGCCAATCGGCGCACCTTACAAATAGTGTTACATTTGCAATGTGAATCAACGACAGCTAATAGCATACTGGCGAAAACAAGACCGCAAGAAACTTGCTTACGAGCGCAAGTATATACGGCGTTTTAGGCGTGCGTTGTCAAATCAGATTAAGCCGGTTTTAGATTATATCAATCAAGCGCAAGATCCTCGCATAGTTGTAACCCAGCTTGACACACTAATTACTAAAGACGAAATAGAGAAAGTATTTACCGATTTGCATTATGAGGTCGGTTTAGACTTTTTAAGATCATCGGCGCAAGGGTTAAAAAGCAGCTATGGCATAATGACTACCAAGCAAGATGATGAAGAGTTTTTAAAATTGTGGCAGCTAATTATCCAGCGATATATTAGAGAAGATGCCCTTGATGATATTGTAACCATATTAGAAACCAGCCGAGATGATGCGCTGCGTATTATTCAAAACATCATTAGCCAGGGTTTAGAAGAGGGCTGGGGCATAGATGAATACAGCCGAGAAATGCGTAAGCAGATACCTAAAGAATGGCGTAAGCGTTTATTTAGAGCGGAAGTTATAGCCAGGACAGAAACTGGAGCAGCAGCCAGTTTTGGCAGTCATCAAGGCGCACTAAGCACAGGATTAGAATTTGATAAGGTTTGGATTGCTATTTTAGATAAAGCAACAAGAGATAGCCACAGGTTCATAGCTGGCGAAAGGCGCAAATTGCGACCAGACGAACCATTTAGCAATGGGCTATTATACCCAAACCAAAAGGGCGCACCGGCAGAAGAAGTGATTAACTGCCGATGCAATGTCGGCTACGTTAGGCCGCTGTAGTTATCCTTCCCTTTTTATATACTCTTCAATAAGCCTTCTGCCTTCAGAAGCCATCGATTGATTCTTGCGAGTACATATCTTTTTGTAATCCTCCCACATCTGGTCTGTTACCGTAAACTTAATTATTGGCATTTGCCTCATTGGTCTGTTTTGGTGCTAATATAGCACATTTGGCATTTTTAAGGTATGATTAGATTTAATTTTGGTGCAAATGTTTACCGATACAATGTCAGAAAGCGACAAAGACGTTAAAAATAAAGGCAAGGTCATAGACTGGAAAGAAGTCTTAAAGCGTCATAAAGAAAAGATGGAGGCTAAAGAAAAAGGCGAAATTGTAAAAAAATGATTTTAAAAGAACTGGAAAACATAGATAGCCCCGAAGAGCGCAAAGCCTTTATTATTGAAAATAAAGAGGATATACTAAAGGCTAAAAAGCGCGAAATCAAATGGGCCGATCCAGTTTACTTTCCTGCAACCATCAGCAAAGAATCAGCTAATAAAGTAGAAGCCTATAAAAGTAATATTTTTGAGATAGTGGGTAACTCTGCCGGCTTTATGGATAGCCATATGGATGTTTCAATTCGTGGTAGCTATGATAAGACAGTACAAGAAGCAGCCAAATACGCACCATTCTTAGAAAACCATAACCACACACCAAAAGGTATAATAGGAAAGAACCTGGGCGTAGAAGTGCGAACAATGCCTATTAAGCAGTTAGGATACGAAGCCGAAGGCACTACCGAAGCATTGGTATTTAAAGTAGATCCTTGCTATGATGCTAAAATGAAGATGCTTTATGAAGAGGGCGAAATTAAGCAGCACTCTATCGGGTTAAAGTATGTGAAGATTGAAATGTGCGTAAATGACCAAAAGGATGAGAAGGGATATGCAATGTGGGAAAAGTATTACCCTGAGGTCATTAACAAAGAAGAAGCAGACGAAGCAGGGTATTTCTTTGCAGTTTTAGAGCAAAAAGTATTTGAGGTAAGTGCGGTATTATTTGGTAGCAATAGCTACACACCGCCATTAAATAAAATTAACTCACTCAATAAAGAAGAGCCGCATAGCACTCTTAATACCATTGAGCCGAGTTTTGTGATTGAAGGATTTAATAACACTTTTAAACTGAATTAAAATGTCAGATTTTGATAGCAAAAGCCTTGGCGAAAAGCTGGGCGAGGAACTCAAAGGCAAGCTGGATCTCGCGGCTAAAGCCATTGAAGAAAGAAACGAAGGCCGTGTAAACGACCTTAAAAGCGAGATTGATACCCTTTCTAAGAAGTGGAAAGAAGAAGTAGAGAAGATGCCAGAAATGCAAAAGCAACTGGATAACATCTCCAGCAAACTTGCTACCGCAGAAAAAGAACTGGGTAATAAAGCTGGCGCAATTAGCAAAACTGCTGCCCAAATCCTTAAAGATTCTTTTGAGGAAGACCGCAGATTATTTGAGCAGCACCAAGCACACGGAACAGGTCTCGGCACTAAGTCATACGAACTCAAAGCAGTTGCTGATATGACTTTTGCAAGCAACGTAACGCAAACTGCTGCTGCTGTTGTTGATCGTCAGTATATTCCTGGAATCTTTGACAACGTACGCCGTAGAGAGCGTATTCGTCAATTCATTCCTTTTGGAACTATGATTGGTGATAAAGTAGTATATCGCAAAGAAAGCGGAACAGGCGAAGGTACTGTTGTTACTGTTGATGGTGCTGGTGCTAAGCCACAAATCGACAAGGACATCATTACTGCTGTTGCTCCTGCTGTTAAGATTGCTGCTTATAGCAAGATTTCAGAAGAGATGCTTACTGACCTTGACTTTGTAAGTTCTTTTGTTACTTTCCAAGTAACTGAAGATGTTTACGACAAAGAAGATCAGCAGCTTCTTTACGGAACTGGCGGTACTGGCCCTCAGCAAATCGAAGGTCTATCAGTAGCAAGTGGCGTTCTTACTGCTGCTAACTTGCCTTCTGGTTTGACTCTTTCTAACGTAGATCATAAGATTGATGCAATTATAGCTGCTGCTGCCACTCTGGCTGCTTCTAATTATGTTGCCGATACTATCTTGGTTCATCCAGTTGATATGTACGACATCATGCTTCTGAAGGATACCGCAGATGGTCAGTATCTAAACCGCATCAACTTTACTACTGATGGCCGTTTGGTTATCGCTGGTTTGGTTGTAGGTCAATCTACTGCTATTACTCAAGGTCAGTTCTTAGTTGCTAACATGGCTCGTGCCGCTCAAGGATTCCAGAGAGCAGGTCTTTCTGTACGTTTCTACGATCAAAACGAGGATGATGCTATTAAGAACCTTGTAACTATCGTTATCGAAGAGCGTTTGGCTCTGGCCATTGGCCGTCCAAGCGGTATCTTCTACGATGCTTACGCAGACGTAACAGCAGCAACCTAATAATGATTAATTGAACTTGGGGAAGTTCAACGGTGAAGGAAGGGGGCGGTAATTCTGCCCCCTTTTTTTTATTAATTTAAATGCGAATAAAATGGCAAGTATGGAATTGGTAGTTTTAAAAGAACACGCACGAAGCGATAGCTATGGCACTTATAAACCCGGAGAGCGATACTTTGAGAATCCTATCCGCGCTCAATTTCTCATTGATAGGGGATTTTGCAAGGTCTATGAAGTTGCTAAAAAAGTAGAGCCAACAAAGGTTGAAGAAGCACCAAAGCCAGTTGCAAAAAAGAAAGGCCGCCCATCTAAAAAGAAAGAAAATGAGAACGGAAGTAAAGGTAGTTAGTACAACCGGATCTGAGCCAATAACTGCTGCTCAAGCAAAAGCATACTTAAAACAAGAGTATGGAGTAATAGCCTCTGAAGATGTTATTATTGAAAGGCAGATTACTGCTGCTCGCCAGCTATGCGAAGCCTATATTGATAGTTCCATTGTAGAGAAAACAATACGCACTACTTTTTTTGAGTTTCAAGAATGGGATTATTATAGCGATGGCAGCGTAGTATTAGAACTGCCCAGAGGCCCAGTAAAGAGCCTAACAAGCGTTAAAAAGCAAGTGCCAGGCGTAAGCGATGAAACATTAACGCTGAATGGCAACTATTATAAATTAGGGCAAGACTGGCCACGAATAAAAGTAAGCGTAGCAGCTACCGTTACTACTTCTGCTGCTTATGATACCGATGGTTATTTGGTTGAATATGTAGCTGGAATGACCAGCGTAGATGCTCAATTGGTTGAGGGTATGCTAAAGACTATTGCTGATATGTATGTTAACCGCGGTAATGAAACCGTAGAAGGAAGCGTAGCACAGCTTACCTACGATGCTAAAATGCTTTGGAATCCTTACCGACAAACCATAAACGCATGAACCCAGGCAAATTAAATGAGCGCGTAAGGTTGCTAAGAATGGATGAAGGCACATCCGATGGTAGAGGTGGTTACACTAATTCCGGATGGGTTACTATTCGTGAAGATTGGGCAATGGTAGAGCAGCAACACGGCTCAAGATTTGAAAGTAACGGCAAAACGGTACACGAAAAGCCTTACTTAATTACAATGCATAGCCGAAGACCTAACGTGGCTGGTGATTATGATCCTAACGACACTAACCCAGCGGACTTTGATACTGCGGTAGCGTTAAACGAATTATCCGAGAGGTTTGCAATATATTACCGAGGCAGGCTAATAGTATTGCATAGCGTAATTGAGGAGGACAAAGAAGTAAATAGGATTATAGGATATTCTAAAAAGGTAGCATGGCAGCCAGCGACATCATAGGAAGGGTTGAGTATTATTGGGAAGATGCGGTTAGCGATATGAATTATTGTGATGAATGCGAAGAAATCATTTATGGCAAATCTCATTTACTGGTTTATATATGGTGGCAAAAGCATATGCCAGAGCAAAGAATTGTAGATTTATGCTTATGCCCTTCGTGCTTTGCTGAAAGCAGCGAGGATTATGAAATTAACTTTAATCCTTGGGATGAGGATGAAATTAATTTAAACTAATGGCGCAGTTAAAGGCACAGATAGACCAATCCAGTTTACGCCGTTTGCTTAAGAATATTGATAAGTACGGTAAGCATATCAAAAAGCAGGTGCAAGATGAAATAACCTATACTGCACAGGAGATAAGAGCAGAAAGTATAGTAGCAGCACCCTATAAAACGGGAAACCTTAAAAAGTCTGCATATGTAAACCACAAGCGCAATAGATTAGGTGCTGAGATAGGTCATAACGCCAACTATGCTTCCTTTGTAGAATTTGGAACAAGCAGACAAAGAGCGCAGCCATACCTAATGCCAGCCTTTGAGCGCAATAGCAAAAGAATGAAAGCTGAAATATTAAAGATAGTTAAAAACCGAAAAAAACCATTTAGACCACGATGAAAAAGCCTAAAATACTTTGGTATACTTGTATGCAAGGCCGGCAAGAAATAGTAGATATTATGCTTGCTGGGTTTAATGCTTGTAAAGAACATTGGAAGCACGATATAGAAATGGACATCTTTATAACAGCCTCAGAAGATGAAGATGTAAAGTTTTTAGATCAGCGCAATATCTACCATAGTCAAAAGCCAAATAATCCGGTAGGTTTAAAATTTAGCCGAGGTTTAAAAGATGCTTTGGTTTTGGATTGGGATTACATAATGATATTGGGCAGCGATGATGTAATCAGCCCTGAGTTGTTTGCTTATTACCTACCAGAGATACAAAAAGAAACGCCTTACTTTGGAACGGATGCTATTTGCATTGTAGATTATAGCACGCAAAGAGCCAAGAACTTCACAATACCGCCTAACAGCATTGCTGGCGTTTGTGGGCCAGGTAGAATGGTAAGCCGAGATATAGTAGATCATTTTGATGGTTATTTATGGTCTAGTGGCGATAGGGGGTTGGATATGTTAAGCAACACGAAGATTACAAGTTATGCGCCTTTAAAAGCGTTACATTTGCAAAGCGAAGATGTGCCTTTAATGTGGGATATAAAAAGCCCGGTAAACATTTGGGCTTATGATAAGATAGTAACGCCTTGGTGCGTGGAAACAAGTTATAAGCAGCAATTAGAAAGGATGCCCGAACAATGTAAAATATTGATTGATGAAAGACGTAAGCAATGTGCTGTATAGTGCGCTGTTTAGTTCCCTAAATGGGAACATCACATATCAAGGGCAGACAATACCTGTTTTTGAACTTGTGCCACAATCAGCGCAAAATGATTATATTTACCTCGCTGATTTAAACCTTAGCGAAAGTAGCGCAAAAGATAGGTTTATGCAGAATGGATATATTAATATCCAAGTAATTACAAGGCTGCAACACGATGGAAGCAGCAATGTAAAATTAGATAATATTTGTAACCAGGTTAAGCAGGCTTTGAAGCCTACGATAACGGCCGTTCCTTCACTATCCCCCAATTTCAATTGTACGTTCTTTTACCTTGAAAATGATATCAAGGATTACTCGCTTGAAGATGTGGAGCAAGTAACCCGGCGCATTTTAAGGTTTAGAATAGAAGTAGAAGAATTGTAATTTTTAAATAGTAGATCAAATGGCAGTTTTAAATGGTGATGTAATTCTAATTAGTGCCAACGGCAACCAGCTTAAAGGTACGGTACAGGCAGACATGGAAGCCTCAGCAGATATGATTGACATTACCACTAAAGATAGTGGTGGTGATAAAGAATATCTTAGCGGTGAGCGCGACCAAACATTTAGTGTTGAGGGTAAATGGGATCCTTCAGACACGAACGAAGGAGCAACAGATGCTTACGATGATTGGGCTTCAGGTAGTACTGTAACTGTTCTTTTTGGGCAGCTTACTTCCGGTGGTACGCAATGGTCATTTACTGGTCGTTATTCAGCGTTTAGCTTGAGTGGGCCTAAGAATGATGCGGCTACTTTCAGCTTAACCATTCAGCGTACTGGTGCTACTACTAAGCAAGTAGTAACTTAATAATTATTTATGATAAAGATCAAAAACAAAAGCTACAATGTGGCCTGGGATGCCTTGGCTACTATTGAATTTATCGAAGCTTGCGGATTTAAATACCTTGATGAGGTAAATGATTTGCGAGTTTTATTTGGCATGAATGGCAAGGAAGATGAACGCATTAGCACTACTGCTATGCGTAACCTTGTTCATTTTTGCCACGTTGCGTTAAAAACGGCAGAGCCATCATTTGCCCTTAGTTATCGGGAGTTGTTTAATGAGTTGAACAATGATTCTGAATTAACTAAGCAGATTATGGCTGAAGCGATGGATAAATACGTTTCTGCCAGTAACGTACCAGTTGAGGAAGGCGAGGGAAAGGTGATGGCCGTAGGATAACAATCCCCGACCTTTTAACCTTTGCGGCAGAGGTAGGCTTACGGCGTAGCGATTTAAGGGGTTTAACGTGGGAGGAATATCATTATATAGCCAAGGGTTATTTAATGCGTATGGCAAGGCAGGAAGCGTGGCATAGGAACATAGCTGCTTCTATGGCTGGCAGAAAAGTATTTGATAGTTGGAAGATTCCAGAGATTGACGAAAGGCCAGCGAAGGAATATAAGCCAATAACGGATGAAGAAAGGCGCATAGCTGATAAAATTTGGAAATTGAGGAAAACACAATGACCAACCAAATAGATAAAAATACTTAGATATGGCTATGACTGTTGGCGAGTTGAATGTGGAGATAGGCGCGAAGCTTAATAAGCTTGATCGTGCCTTAAATGAAATGCATCGCAAATTAGCCCACAGCAAAAAATCCGCAGATAACTTAAATCAAGGTTTTAAGAATTTAACCACAAGCGTTAAAGGTTTTGCCGCTGCTGCAGGTTTGGCTTTTGGCGCAAGGGAAATCTTTAATTTTACTAAGGAATCTATACGTTTAGCTGGTCAAATGGAAGGCGTTAGGCAAGCTTATGAGAGATTTGCCAATCCTACTTTAATGAATAGGCTAAAAGAAGCGACAAGAGGTACGGTTACCGAACTTCAATTAATGCAAGCTGTAACTACTTCTGCTAATTTTGGCATTGATTTAGAACAACTACCTACACTTTTAGAATTTGCTCGCAGAAGGGCAAAAGATATGGGGGTAGAGGTTGATGTTCTTACTGAAAAGATAGTACGCGGTATTGGTAGAAAATCAGTTTTAATACTTGATGATTTAGGTATATCTGCCAGTCAAATTAAAGAGGAATTAGGCGGTGTAGCGGTAGAAAGTGCATCAGTTGCTGATCTTACAAAGGCTATTGGAAATATTGCTGGTAAAGCCTATGATGGTTTTACCGAAGGCGCAACAACTTCAGCGGAAAAAACAGCGCAATTAAATGCAGAATTAAAAAATACTATGGTTAATATAGGTCAAGGTTTAACACCTGCCTATAATAAACTATTAGAACTGACTAATTATTTTTTACAAAGTTTTACAAGTTTAAATAATGAATTAGAACAGTTTAATACAGGATGGGATATATTGCTCACCGGAGGTCAAAAATCTAATAAAGTATTAAAATTATTAGAAACTTCAACCGGTAAAAGCGCATCAGCTTTTGAAAGATTTAGAATCCTTATGTTTGGTTTTAGTGATGAACAAATAAAAATTGCTGAAGAACAAATAAAATTAGAAAAAACTCAAAGGAATTGGACTGCGGAAGTACAAAAATATACTAATGTATTAGAGCAAGGGGCAACACCAGCCACTTTCAACTTCCAAAAATCTATGGAAGATTTATATGGCAAAATACCAGAGGAAACACAAAAAGATTTAATTAAAGGATTAATTGAATACAAACAAGAACAAGATAACGCAAGCAAATCAACAGAAAAGGGAGCAGATTTAATACAAGGTGCAACTGAAAAAACAAGAGATTTTACCGATGCCACGTTAGAGCAGTTAGAGGCTATGCGTGATATGGGTAAAATGGCAAATTTAACCGAGAAAGAATTAGAGAATTTAGAAAAAAGACTAACATCAATATATGATTTGCAAGGAGCGACAAGAGCGGCAATAGATTTCGCTCTTTCTCCAGATAAAAGAGAAACAACTGATGGCACAGACAGAGATGCTGGAATGGCTTTTGAAGAAGAAATGTCTAATGCTGAAGCTTCAGTAGCAGCTTTTTTGGAAACAAATAGGGGTTTATTAGAAAAGTTAGACCAAAACAGACAAGCAGTATTTCAATTAGCCTCTTCTATTAGCGGTACTTTAGGCAATGCTTTTGCTTCCGCTATGGTTAATATGAAGAACTTTGGACAAATAATGCTTGATACTTTAAAAGGCATATTACAGCAGTTAATTGCAGTAGTTGCACAAGCTGCTATTTTGGCCGTTATTATGAATATTATAAATCCTGGTTCTGCTACTTTTAAAGGTGCTTTTAAAACTATTTTAGGTTTTCCTGGAGGACTGGAAGGCCGAGCAAGCGGAGGGCCAGTAAATTTTGGTCAAGCATATCTTGTTGGCGAGCGAGG
>OCRE01000004.1_pt1 | contig 27585 bp, 44 predicted proteins | sample 1494271 | NCBI WGS metagenome assembly OCRE01 (sample SAMEA3275604, study PRJEB22092) | marine metagenome | biome: Marine near barrier island; feature: Surface water influenced by Mississippi River output; material: Seawater | collected 2014-06-21T14:00:00+00 | depth 0 m | reverse complement strand
CATCCCGCCAGGGAGCGTCATAGTCGAAGAAGTCAGCCTTGCTAGGCGGAACATCCGAAACGTACATGATCGGCTCAGTGTTCGACTTAGCCGAATCGAGGATCGCCTTACCTCCGTAGCGGAACTCAGCCTCACCGGCACGACCAGCCAGGTACTCCCCGCCAATGACACCATTTTCGGTCATGTAGAAACCTGGGCCACGGTAGTTCTCCAGGTTGGCCTTGCTGAGGTTAATCTCCTCATCGACCACGTCGCCAGCAATGCGGCGACCAGTCGAATGCCACATGAACTGCCCCTCAGGCAGACCATCGAGCATCTCAGCCACCTGTTGGCGCAGAATCTCAACCTCGTTCAGGGTGTCGATCTCCGACTTGGCGGTTGCGGTAGCCAAGCCACCGCGAATGTTGCCGATCCGCTTCGACAGTTCCTTCGACGGAATCAGGACGCCACGCTCATACAGGGCACGACGCACAGGTGCAGGGAGCGACGCCGCCCACAAGCGGCGACTCAGCGCCTCCATGATCTCCGGGTCAGACTCCGCATACTGAAGGATGTCGCGCAGTTCCTTCACCCGACGCCACTGCTCCTGCGCTGAACCCGCAGCAGCAGTCAGATCCTCCGGGCGATCCGCATTGTCAACAACACCACGTGCATCCTCAAAATCACGCCGTGTATAGAGATCATCGATCTTGTCCATCTGGGACTTGGCTCCACGAGAGGGAACCCAGTCCGTAGTGGAAATACCCTGCCTGGGCTTAGCCTTCCCTTCAGCGTGATACCAAAGGGTGTACTCCTTCACCTCTGAGCCACTCAGGCTCTGGTGCGGGTACACCTTCTTCCCCGACGATGCCGCTGCTTCGATATCCGAATTGCGGAAGACATGGATGACAGTGCTGTCACCGATGTCGCTATAATCCGCAGGAGTCTTGAACGACACCGAATCGGGGTTCACGCCGTTTCGAATAATGTCGTCCGACATTGAATCGACACTCGTCACATAGACAATGTCCCGGTCGAAGCGTTGAGTGCCACTCCGGTTTGCGAAGACAGTGCGAAGCGTGTCCCTGTCTGCGACAGGGCGAGCATCATCCATTCGGAAATAGACTTCGCGTTCCCTGCGTACCGTGTCCCCCCAACGAGACCAGTAGTCAGGGTTACGCGCATACTGAACTGCTTCAACGTCGAACATGATTCGCTCACGCGGAACGCTGTAGCGAACCTCGTCGCCGTTGAAAGTGCCAAGGGTCTCTTCCCGGATGGTGCCAGAAACCAGATCCTTATTGGTGGCGGGGTTTCCTGCACGCCACGTCAACACTTCCCGACCCAGACCACGCGCTTGAAGATATTCTTGCGTGCGGTAATACCAGTCCGACGTGATCTCACGGGCAATCTGCATTGCCCACTCGTCACCACTGTCGAGGGCATTCATGAAGTCCTGCGCGTTCATGTCACCAGGGAACGCATCAGCGTCCACAAAGGAACGCATAGTGGACGACTGGGGAACATTGTCCGTGTAGCCCATCACCCGACGGAACAGGTACTTCGCCTGACCGGCAAGAAGTTCCTGCTCAATCGCATCCTGAATGGAGACCGCCTCCGGCGACATCTCCAGTCGCGGAGGAGGAGCGAACTCAGGTAGAGGCTTAGGTTCCACCGCTGGTGCACTACGCGGAGTGACGACACGAGCATGCTTCTCAGGGTCCAGCACCAAAGCGCGGTACGCCTGATCGACAGCGCGAGCAGCCTTAGTCTGACCACCCTTGGGTCCAGTCAGGTCTCGCCGGAGAACACCACCAATGACATCGAACAGGTCATCGAACTCGCTATTGTTGAAGCGAAGATCGAGCGTCCTGCCGTATACGGTGGAACGCACCGCCAACGGACGGGTGCCCTTGGGGATGATCACCAACCCGGCAATGCCGTCACGCTCAACAAGGTCAGCGGGACGCATGTCCCTGACCGCTGCCTCAATCACAGTGTCATGGTTACGGACACGAGTGTAGGTTCCGTCGCCGTTGATCGTGGCAAGCCAGTCACCCTTGGTGGCGTGGTCACGAGCAGCCAGAGTGCGGTCCTTCACCAGAAGGCGCTGCCACTCAGTCAACTCTTCCGGCGTCAGGTTGCCCTTCGCCGTCAACTCATCGAACCGCTTACCTTCGACGGGGTTGCGCAGGAACGAACCAAGATCATCGGCGCTCTCGTACGACACAGGTGCACGCTCACCAAGAACGAACCCTGTCGTTTCCGGCGGTGCATCACTCAGGTCAATCGCACCCTGCTCATTGAGGGAACCAACGCCAGTCTTGCGTGTACCGAACGGCTGCGCCTCACGCGCAGGCACATACACAACGTCGGCATAGTCGAGGACCGCTTCGCCTACACGAGCGGAAGCGTTCTCAGCAACATTGTCCCACGTTGCAGATTCGCCCAGCGCCCACTCGCTCTCCATCTCCTCAAGCCTGCGCTCCATGACGAGCGCACGCTCACGAGCCTTCATCTTCTCGATCTGGTCATCCGTGACCCCCAGGTCACGTCGGGCGTTGGCTGCACGCTGCCGATTGGAGGCAGCCGTCGCCTGCGCACCACGGATCTTCGTACGCAACCTGCGTGCTGACGGTGTACGCCAGTTACGAATACGGTTACGAGTGGAAGCCAAACGCCAACCAGTGTTCGCCATGAAGTTGTTGAAACCCTCAGCCTTCCAACCCATCTCCCCCACGCTGCCGAAAGCAGCGAGGGAACGCAGGCTCGACTCAGCCAAGTTACGTTGCGTGTAACCCAAACGCATCAGAGCCAAAGGTCGCCACACCTGATCGAACAAGCCAACCAGGGCGATAGAACGCTGCCGTGTCGCCTGACCTGCACGCCTAGCGACACCATAGTCAGAGGTGCGAATCACCATCTCAATGAAGTCCAGGTTCACGAACTGTGCTGTCTCAGCCAACTCCGACTGAAGTTCCACTCCAGCCACGTTCACTGAACCGTCCAGGTCACGCACCCAACCGCGCTCCAGCAACTGCTGCTTCACCCGATTGCGCATGTGCTTGTAGTTCTCAAGCAGATCCATGGCCTCACGGATATCAACGCCATAGTCCTCAAGCATGCCCATAACAAGGTCCTGCTCAAGTTGCTGAACAAAGTTCAAGCGAGCAGTGGCAAGCGACTGCGTGTCGCTGCCACGAAGCGCCAAGCCCTCATTCATCTTCATGCGGCGATACTCAGCAACATCGACCCGAGTCCTGTAAGGCTGACCGTCCTCACCAATCTTCGTGATGGTGATGAGTCGGTTGCCATCCTCACCAGTCTGTGCGCCCTTGCGACGCAGCCACTTCGTTGTGGTCAGCGTCGAATCCAACTCTGCTGCGAACTCAGCATCATCCGTCAAGCGGAACATGCCAGTCGCTCGCGTCGTTGCAGGCTTAGCGCCAGAGGACTGGATGAAGCGGATCGCACGACCCATCGGTGTCATCGAGAACGACGTGACAGCCCACTTCTCACCCGAAGCGCGAGCGGCTTTGCGCTCAGCGCGAGCAAGATTGCCCAGATTCTTGGGAACATCTCGCAACGTGACAGCGCCACCGTTGAACGCCGACCACTCATCGATCACGTCCTGCAAGTACTTCACTTCATTCTCAGAACCAAGCACCCGCTCAGCCGCAGCACGGCGGCGAGCGAGAACCGTTGCAGCCTTCAACGTCTCAGGGGCATCGTCCAGGTTCGGCGTGGACTTCGCTACACGCTTAGCCGCATCACGATCTCCACGCAGCATGCCCAGAACATCTTCAGTCTTCGGTGGCTTAGCACCCGTGTAGTCCCACATATCCGCAGCATCTTCGAGGGCTGAACGCAGATCATCCTCAGCGCGGTAACTGTTCAGCAGCGCATCACCAGCAAGGGGACTCTTCATTGCTACACGGGCCGCAGCATTGCGGTCCCCCGCCAAAGCAAGCAGAGCGTCTTGAGTTGACTTCGGGTCGTTCGTGCGACCAAGCACGAACGCCACACGCTCAGGATCATTAGACAGGCGAGCGATACCAGACTTGCGAATCGCGGCAGCATCCATCCCGGCGAGACGCTCAGACATCAAGCCCCACTTGGTGCGCGAACCGTACTGACCATCGGTCATCTTGTAGATGTTGAAGTCCATCATCTCGCGTGCCATGTTGGCGCGAGCGCCCCGCTGAGTCATGTCATAGAACCGTGCAGACCTCGCGCCAATGCCTAGCGCCTTAGCGCCAAGCACCTCAGGTGCAGCATAGAACTGCCAGGCAGCATCAAGGAAACCTGACGACAACTGCCAGGGACCCATCTGCGCATAGCCAGTCTCGCGCTGCTCTTCATCCCAGATGTCGTAATCCTGGTTGTACACGTTCCAGATGGAACCCAGTTGACGCTTATTGGAAGGATCAGTGAGGCGTTCCGCGCTGTTAGCAGCAGCGAACGCCTCAATGTTGGCCCGGTTCTGATCGCCCCAACGGGCGTCACCGGACACAAGATTCAATGCAGTGTCAACCGCGTTGCTCGTGGTAGTGATCAACCCGTTCATGGCCTGCTGACCCAGAGTAACGTCGTTCTCGAACGGGTTGAAGATCTGATCCAGATCGTCAAGCGACAGGTTGCCGTCACGCATCAAAGCGTTAGATGATTTCGACCAATCGAATCCACCCGCACCGGCAGACATCAAGCCCCAGGCGATAGACGCCGTTCCACCAACATACGTGTTAAAGACACGAACGCCAGAGTCGTACGTTTCTATGACATTGTTAAGCGACAGCCCAGCAAGCGTGGGCCAGTTCGTCGGCTGGTACAACTCCATATTCGTCTTGGCAATGTCGTTCCAGAACGAACTCCAGTTGATGGAGCCATCAGCGTTCGCAATGTTCGGCTTGTTGGCGTAACCCAAAGGCCGGGAAACATTGTTGTACCAGAAGTTGGTGGTCCAGTTGAGAGGAGTGTCCCACCAGTTGCCACTATCGAACGGCTTGAAGATGATGTCCTCAGTGAACGGACGACCGGGAGCGGTCGGTTCACTCACACCCCAATCGCCACCACCGAAGGTGGGGCCAGTGGCACCCATGTTTCCACCACCGAAGGTCGAGACTGTCATGTCTGACCTCCCTGTAGTTGTAGCGCAGCAGCCGCTTCGCGCAGAAACTGGTCACGATCATCAGCGGATTCCCACTGCGTGCGTGCCAACACGAACGCAGTCGGTGCCTGCTCAAGACCCAAGATCTCTACGGCAGCCGACAAGTTCTCAACAAAGCCAACATCGGAAAGGCTCACCGATACGACCTCAACTTGAGAATGAAGGACTGAAACGTCTTCGGCACTTCCTCCATCTGAGCCATCGACTCAAGCATCGGCAGATACTTGGAGATCGTCTGCATGTCCTTGTCATAGGGGGTCTGCATGTCTGCCGGTCCCGGCATTCGACCGGGACCGAACGGCATACCTGCCGTTGCCGGTTCACCGGGACGCTCAGTGGGAGCATTCAGTGGAACAGGTGGAGTGGCTGGCGTGCCAGCCATAGGTGCACCACTTTGAATCTCAGCGAACTCAGCCTGCTCGCCGTATCCGGCGTTCGGCATATCCATTACCGGCTGGGTGGGGCCACCATCGGTGCGCTGAGAAAGAGCGCCGGGACCCGACACCATTGCCGGATTATCCGGGGGCTGGTAACCACCTTTACCTGCCATCTTTCTCACCACCTTCTGGCATAGCCTTGAACAAGTCAGTCACTGACTTAGCGAAATCTTCACGGTCCATCTGCGCCCATTCGTGCGCTGATTGACCTAGCGCCAACTGCGCCATGTTCTGGAAGAACATCGTCAATCCGGCAGCGGTGGCGGCACCAAGAGCCATCGATGCCGCCACCGTGTCGGCGTTCAACCAGGGAGACGGCGGGATAGCGGCATCATCTTCGATATCGATATCGAGATCATCATCGTCCACTTCCTGCCTCCACTGACTTATCGACCCTGACGGACAGGGTTGCTGTTGTTGGGTGACCACGTTCCAGGTGTGGAAACCTGGACGCGCTCAACTGGCGAAACGGCGGAAGTGCCGCCCGTCACGTTGACCTCACGGGGACCCACGGTCTCCCCCTTGGCGGGGGCTGTCTGCGGTGCCATAGCCATCTACTTACCTCCCTCCAATGTCAGATCTGCCGCTGCTGCATGGTTCGAACAGAAGCAGTAGCGTTGCCGCTACCCGTCAGTTGGCTCAGCAACTGCTGCATGCCCTGCGGGGGAGGCGGTCCTGATGGGATACCACCACCCGGCGCTGCCGGTTGGCCCTGGTCATTGGTCAAAGATTCAGGTTCTTGGCCCTGACCAGCAGCCCCAGGTGGTGGCGGCGGCGGTGCGAAAATCTCGCTCGCCGCCTTCTCAACCGGAATGCCCTTCTTGCGTGCCTCAATGAGATCCGCAATAGCGCGAACCGGCCCGGCAGCATCCTGACCGGATGCAGCCAAAGACGGGATCGCCTGCGCGTACGCCGAAACGGACGACAACAGGGAATCCCGCAAGTTCTCTACATCAATGACCTGCTCCTCATGCGCAATATCCAGCGACACGGGCAGGTTCTTACGGATGAACGACTTCGAAGTGAGACCAGCACCCAAGGCTTGCAAGCCCCAGATCAGCGCCCTGTTCGGATCAAGCCCAGCCATCACGCCGTATTCGGCGCTCACCTGATAGGAACCCTTAATGTCCTTCGCAGGCGTGTACTTCACCGTGTACGGTGAACCATTCACGCTGCCCGTGATCTCCTTGGACTCGTTAGGCCACACCTTCTCATCCAGTTCGAGAGCCATGCTCATCGAATCGGAGATAGCCTCACCCATCAGCGACTGGTAGGTGCGGATGCGGGTATCGAATCCACCGAGCAGAGCCTGAACACCACGCCCTGTCACCACTGACGAGTCAGTCTCACCCATGCGAACATCGGGCATACGGCTAGATAGACGCAGTTCATCCTGCAAGGTGCGCATTTCCATGAACGCTGACTGCGGAACTTCCATCGGAATGCGACGAATACGTTCCGGTGTCTGGCTACGCAGGATCGAATCAGGTCCGAATGCCACTTCCTGCACGTCGTTCGGCAGCGCCAGCGGCGCTTCCACCGACTTCTGGGCCGCTTCAATGTTCAGCAGGGCCATGCGTGAACGAGCAGCGAACACCCACAGGGCGTCATCGAACTGTCCACGTGCCTCACCGTCAATGGTGGGGCGCTGGGCAACCACAATCGGTACACGTCCCAGCGGATGCTGGTACACATCCAGCACCAGATCGGGTTCCTGCTCCACCAGGAGCATCGTCACACCGTCAGCGTCAACGAACTTGATGAGTGTGAGGCGACGAGCGGCGTCACTCGACGCCCACATTCCCTTCCCCAGCAGGCGCGTGGCATGCTCTGGGTACAGGTTCGCCAACTCTGCGGCGGTGCGGTAGTAGGTCTTGAAGTACCCCACCACGCGCTTGAACCGATCACGCTCGACATGCGCCCCCAGCGGGGAATCCACATGCACGAACGGAATACTGCGGTCATAGTCAGGTTCCACCCGCAGGATCGCCTGACCGTAAGAAGCCAAATAGTCACCGGCAGTGACCAGTGACGTACCCAAACGGGTCTCGTACGTGTAGGCGTTCACGATCTTCGTCAACTTCGCAGCGCGTGAACGCTGCGATTCATTCAACGACTCGTCACCAAACGCCGTCAAGGTGGGCATCACGCCCACCATCTCAGCCGTATCCGTGGCAGCGATATCGATCATGTTCGCAATCACAGGCTTGGGCCACGATTCCGGGAAGATATTCCCGAACACCTCATTCGCATGCCCGGTGCGCACCAAGCCCACCGCGTTCATGCGGCGCTGTGCGTCAGCCTGCTCCTGACGGACACGCCGAAAACGATCAAGCGCCTTCTCTGCTGCCGACACAGCCACCTCCCTTACCAGCCAATCGCTGTCGATTGATCTGCATAGTCAGCCAGATTGACCACAACCTGGCGTTTCCTGTCACGTTCAGATAGGAATTCGTTCGTAGCGAAGGAAGCGAATCTCTTCCCCTTCGCGTTCTGGATGTAATCCTGCGAGTGATACACCGCCATCCACAGCGCCATCACGGCGTCGTCCCTACGACGGGTCTTCTTCACCGTCGGAGACCACACAATCAACTGCTCCACCAGGCTCTTCGGCCCAGCAATGCGCGTGTTCGGGATGTGGATCGTGTTATCCCCGGCGTGCACGAGCGTCGGCTGACCTGGAATGTCAGCCTTCATCGAACCAAACAAGGGTGCCATGGCGGCGACACCCATATCCTCGTCCGTTTTGTTTCGGTTCGTTTGATGCGGGATGAGTGCTATTCCATGCGCCGCCATGAACCTTAGAAGTTCTTCGTCCTGGGCTAGGAAGCCCTGGAAGGCGTTCGTCTCAATGACGAACTTCGTTGGCTTATACCTCTCAGAGAACCCTTCAATCAGGTCCCTGATCTGTGCAGGCGTCGGGTTTGCCACCTCTTGCACATCGAGAATCCACCTGTGCCCCGTGTTCCTGTCCACACTCAGGGCCACCACTGCCGTGGTGCCAGCAATCGCTGGGTCCATGGCGCACACAGTCACCATGCCACTCAGGTCTGACGGAACACCAGCCATGTCGGGAACAAGTGGACCGCAGCGGCGCACCTTGTGCACGCTGCCGTACACCGCCAACTGCGGGAACACCGCATTCTCTTCCACATCCTGCTGCTGGTACACGAGCGCCCACTTCGATGGGCCAATCTCGTTACGCAACTGCTGAAGACGTTCACCGTCCCAACGCCGGTACAGGCCGTTCTCGTCAGGCTTGTCAGCCTCACTCAGAGGCTCTTCACTCTTAGGCCAGAGCGTCTTCCAGTCGTCAGGCTCTTCCGCGTACTCCAACACGGCAGGCATGGACAGGTACGTCCACGGAATCACCCCATCGGCGTAGTGATCCGGGTTACGCAACTCCCGATACAGGTCCACCGGGGCAACGCGAGTACCCACCACCAGCAACTGGCCCTCCGGGCCAAGACGTGTCGCCACTTCCTGACGAATCCAGTCCTGCTGCTTAGGCCACTCCCCCGAATTGGACAAGGTCACGGCGTCGTCGATGATCACCAGATCAGCACGAGCGCCATACACCATTCCACCGATCCCGAGGGCTTCAACGGAAGGGTCCTTCTCCCCATCGTCACGTTCCAGGTAGATCTTCGTCTGCGACCATTCGGTCGCCGACGCCTTCCAACCACCGTTAGGTCCGTACGCCAACTGCATACCCGCATATCGGGGATGCGTCAATCGGGTCTTGATCGAATACAAGAACTTCCGGGCCATGTCCTGGGTCTTGGAGATGATCAGAACCCTCAGGTTCGGATTCATCATCAACCGCCAGGTCACATAGTTCACCGTCATGGTGGTGGACTTGGCATGGTTGGGTGGGATGTTGATCAGCACCCGCTCATGGCGGCGTGCACCCCACTCGAACGTCATCGACGGGTGCATCCACTGAGGTTCCCGGTTCGACAACACATCGACCATGTTCATGCCGTGCGGGTGCACGGTCTGGAACAGGAACCGTTCAGAGAATTCAGGGAAGTCCAGATCCAACTTCTCGCGTGCTGAGGAGTCGCTGGCGGATTCGCGTATCTGCGTCGCCATCGCAGCCCACTCTGGGTCTGCGCGACGCTCAGCCTCATACCACGACACCGACCGGCCCAGTTCCTTCAGGGCCGCTGTCACGGTTGCGCCCTGCTTCAGGGCTTCGAGGAGGTCAGCCTTCACTTCCTCCTTCGGGCGACCATCGCGTTTCTTGTACCTAGTCAAAGTAGGAGGTCCAATCCATCCGCGCCATGTCGGCGCGGGACGGGCCAGGGAAGACATCCAGGTTCTTCGGCTCGTCGGTGGGTTCGATGTAGGAGTGCTTCCATGAAGCCCTCGCTCGCGCCCGGTTCTCACGCCAGTCGTAAAAGCGTTCGGTGAGGGCGTCGCGTGCCGCGTCCGTCGAGATATCTGGGGCCACCCACGTGTGGCCTACGCCTTTCAGGATGTACGGCATAGCGGTGGTCCTTTCGAAGGCGTGGGGGAACCTACGGAGGGGGCTTTGAACTCGTCTAGCCCCCTCCGATCAACCACTCGCCTTCAGCGAGTGGGGGATCGGGAAGAAGTTTTTGTGATCTACCCCGATAACCGTTTGTCCGGTTATCGGATGTATTGAAGATCTTCTATCAAGAGCCTGAGAGCCTTCTCGCTGAAGGCTCGAAGGCTCTTAAGATCAAGAACTTCAACTTTCAACTTCTTTTGGATACAGTTCACCTAGAGGATCTGCGTTTACCCCGCACTGGATGTGCGGTGAGGGCGTCGTCGGGGCCGCCTAGGATGTCTGGCAGACGGTCAACCGGAACCGGGTATATCAAGCCCTCCCGGTGAACCCAGGGCTGTATGAGAAGAACCTATCAATCGTCACTACATGACACAAGCCCGACACGCTGCTACATATCCACAGAAGGATATCCACAGGGTGTGGACAAAGGGGGTTCCTGGAGCCTCACACACGCCAGGAAAAACTCCTCTCACCCTATATATGGCACTTGCAAGCGGCGGAACCGCAAGTGAAGCCGCCAAGAAAAGCCAGAATTAGTCAAAATTGACCTGTTTTCCCACGTCAGGTAAGGGCATCTGGGAGAAATTTTTGTGTTGAGAGGTATACACAGAGGAGGGGGACTTGTAACAACCACCGGGTCGATTGTCCGATTTGACCTGATTTTTTTGAGTATGAGTTGGGGGCAACTCAAGCCAGGTTCGAAGAACCTACACGCACGTACGCCCACAAAGCGGAGGTCCCCTCCGCTCGCAGACCACCCTTATCCCCTTCCGGCCCCTAGAAGGGGCCGACCCTGCCTTATCCCCCCTGGCACCGAGGGCTGATCGACGGGGCTATAGTCTCCCTTACGTAACAGGTCAAGTCATAGACTTGACATGTTACTCCAGGGAGACTTAACTGGAATTGCTGCCGTCAACCGGACGGCCTAACCGAAAGGCACAACGATGCAGACCTCCCGAAGCATGACCTACCTGGACACACTCGCTGCTCTCAACGAGAGCCGTGAGACTGGCATCCCCTACACCCAGTTCACCAAGGGTGAACTGACCCACGTCAAGTCGCTGTCTGCCGAAGGCCACGTGGCCTGGTTCACGGGAGACGAAGTCTCCTACGCTGATAAGAACGCTGTAGCGTTCTTGACTGTGCAGGGCGCTGACTACGTCAGCACCCTGATTGAGGCTGGCATCGTCGTCGAGCAGCCCGAGCCGAAGGCTGCACCCGTGAAGCCGAAGGCTAAGCGCCGTACACAGACGCCGAAGCCGAAGGCTTCGGATGACAGCGTCGATTCGATCCTTGATGGCGTGTCGATCCCGAAGGGATCGGTCAAGACGAAGAAGGTTGCCAAGCGTACGGCGAAGCCGAAGGCTTCGATCAACAACAAGGTGAGCCTGGAACTGTCGAGCGTAGAGGCTGAGGCGCTGCGCAGGTTGCTCAGCCTTGCTGAGACGCAGACCCTGCTTGCTGGCCCTGTCGCCGCCCTGTAAAGGGCGGCACGGGGGGACCTACACATACTCATACTCACGAGATTGGAATACCGCTATGTCCTTCGTCGCTTCTATCTCCACCTTCGACCCTGAGGCTGCCGTGATTATCGAATGCTCTCAGTGCTTCGGCCTCTACGCTCACGGGTACTTTGAAAGTACCTCATGCGCCGAGGCCGTGGAATTCATGAGTACACACATATGTGACTTCGAAGAAGTCCGGGCACTTGAAGAAGAGGACGATGACTTCGATGACGGTGGTTGTGCCCCTTCGGGGGACTACTACCAAGAGATCATCGACTGGGATTCCCCCGTGGCTTGCTCTTTGAGCAAGTGACACACCTATACACACAAACACAAACACACTCACAGATTGGAATGTAAGATGATGTCTTTCGACGATATGCGTAATGCCGTGGAGATTGATCCGTTCGCTACAGCACTCGAAGAGTGCTGGTCGTGCGGTGCCTTCGGCAAGATCGAGGACCGGGCGTTGTCTCGTACTCACGAGGCACGCTGGTCTGAGTGCACCACTTGCGAGGGTCACGGCTTCCTCGTCGTCTTCGACGACGGCGTGGGCACTCTCACCGATCTTCTTCAGTCGGTGTGACCGGAGCCTGCGGCTCATCCTTTGGGATGAGCCGTGGGTGCTGGATCACAGCGAACACATACTCACGAAGGAGTGCATCTATGTATAACCTCGACATTGTCATCGTTGTTGCCTTGATCATTGCCCTTGTCTGTGTCGTTGCCATTGCCCTCGACCAGAGGTCGCAACTGAAGGCCACGCGCCGTGCTTTGCACTTCACGCAGTCCCTCTACAACGAGGCACACGACGAGCGTATGTATCTGCGTAGTGCCGTGGACCGGTCTGCTCCGGCGGAGCGGTGGGCATCAGGAATCTGGCAGTCAGACCGTCACACCCTGTAAGGGTGTGAATGTCACAGGTTGACAGCGCCGCTATACTAGTAACGAACCCGCCGAACAACGAAGGGAACATGCAATGAATCGCAACGGCGTCGTAGTGTGGGAAGGTGAATCCCCTGTGGATGGTGCACCTATCGCACTCATACTTACGGGACTCGTAAGCCCGTCCTCCAATCGGAAGACGGGACCCATGCTTCAGACCTGGATCTTGCGTACAGACATGCCTCCTCTGGAGGCTGTGCGTAACGACCTTGACTCTTCGATCTGCGGTTCGTGTGTACATAAGGGTACACACGTTGACGGCAAGCGTGTCGGTCGTTCCTGTTACCTCAACTTGGGTCAGGCACCGACCAATATCTGGGCGTCGTACGCCGCCGGTATGTATAGGCACGTGAGCCTCGAAGAGGCCAGCGAGTTGGTGGCTGGTAAGGCTGTGAGGCTGGGTGCCTACGGCGATCCTGGCATGGTGCCGTGGGAGGTGCTGTACCGACTGGTGCGCTATGCCTCTACGTACACCGGGTATACACATCAGTGGCGGTGGATCGACGATATCTATGCCACGCTCTGCATGGCCTCAGTTGAGACTGAGGCTGAGCGTGAGCAGGCACATGCCCTTGGGTATAGGTGCTTCTTCGTTCGTCCTGTCGATGCTCCGTCACCAGATCATGCAATGATCTGCGCCGCTGATCGTGACCGTAATCCGTTGAACTGCATCTCCTGCGGTGCATGTGCAGGTACGAAGCACGGCACCGTGACGGGTGCCGTGGATGTGTACATCGAGGCACACGGCGCTGGCAAGAAGCACGTCGTCGATCTCACCCTCACCACACCTTCGGTGTGATTGTAAGCATTTGACATCTGTTGCTATACTAGTGACGAACGCACCACCCCAACCAACCCAACCGTTAGGAGTTACATCCCATGCAGTTCGATCAGATCCCCCCGACCACGGTCAAGCGAATCGTCCACTCAGGTACGCAGTTCGAGCAGGTCAAGGCTGCCCTTATCGAGGCCGGTGCCAACACCGAGAACGCGAAGCGTGAGGTCGAATACACATTCGGTGGCAACACGAACGTCGTGTTCTGTGAGTACGACGACGAGCAGTACCGTGCCTACGTACCGTTCATGCGGTACTTGGCGAAGACCCAGCAGATCAGGGATCATAACCGAATGATCGCTGATGTCGTCCAGTTCGTGGACCACTACATCTCTGAGCCTGCACGTGACAACGTCACCGATGACGGTGACGACACGACAGTCACACTCACGTTGGACCAGATCAACACTCTGCACCGCTTGCTGGGCATGGACGAAGTCAGGCCGGAACGTGAGTACAAGGTCACGGTGAACGCGACTGCCACCTACTACGTCACGGTCACCGCTGGCAGCGAGGAGGACGCTGCTGACGAGGCTTACTACCTGATCGAGAGCGACTTCGATTCCGCCGCAGACATGTCGCACACAGACGGCGCGTTCTTCGACGGCTCGTCTATCGACGTCCTCGAAGTTAGCGAGGCATGAGCATGCAGCAGGGCGATCCTGTCAGTGCATACGAGAGGTCATCGACTGCCCGTCTCTACGGGGGGGACGGGGTCGGTGACTTCGATTGGTCTATGGCTTTCATCGTCGGCGTCGTGCTGTTCTTCGTCGGCATCTTCGTGTGGTTCCTGGTGTCCACGTTCACTCATGCTCCTAAGGGCATCGAGTACACGGGACCGAAGGTTCCACCCTCGTGTGGCTCTGCCAACCAGGCATGGTGCGACACGTTCAATCAGTAAATGCGTTGCGACACAACAATTTTTGGAGGATAACCCCCGATGAGTGATCCGTTCAGTTTCTCAGAGTCCGACAAGGTCGAACTCCTGCTCGCTCGTGCTTTCTACCTGTCTACCTGTATCTACAAGGAGCAGCAACCATCCCAGAATCCGCTAGATAGTGGGCCGGGTGTAACCCGGCAGTATGCACGGCTCGCTATCGATGCGCTGGGCTTCGACAGCGACGCACTCGACGGGCTGTTGGAAATCAACGCCCGTCTCTACAAGACGGCAACCGACAACTACGCACAGATTGGAGCATGAACATGCCTGCAAACATCGAGAACCTGTACACCTACCGTCAGCCTGCATGGCACGGCATTGGATACGTGGCACAAGAGGTCATGGATCTACCTGATGCCCTTCGGGCAGCGGGGATGGAGTACGACTTCGACCTGGCTCCTATCCAGGCGACACGTATGACTCTCGACGGTGTCACCGTCGTCGAGATGCCGAACCGTCGTGCGGTGCTTCGCACCGACCGCAACAATCCGAATGATATTCGTGCTTATGGCCCCGTCTCGGACAAGTACGCCATCCATAGCATCGAAGAGATGTTTGGCTTCGCCACCGACATGCTTGGCGAGGGTGCTGTCATCGAAACCATCGGCACCCTGGGTGAGGGTGAGCGTGCATTCATCACGCTGACCCTGCCTGTAGATGTGAAGATCGCCAACGACAAGGTCGGTCTCATGATGACCGGCACTACCTCGTTCGATGGGTCGGCTGCTACGCAGTACGACATGACTTCGGTTCGGATTGTGTGTGCCAACACGTGGGCTATGGCCCACGACCTGTCGGCTGCGTCGATCAAGTTCCGTCACACGTCGATGCTCGACGAGGCTAAGCAGTACCGTGCTGCTGATGCGCTGGGCCTTGCGGCCCAGTTCGCTGAGGTGTTGGAGGCTAAGGCTTCTGCCCTGCTGGCTACATCCTTACGGGGTGAGGATGCAGCGCAGGTCATCAGCACGCTGTTCCCCTTCCCTGGCGCTATCGCTTCGCAGATTGAGGGCGGCAAGTTCAACATCGACCTCGCTACTCCTGCGGAGAAGCGTGCAATCACGAAGGTTCAGGAGAACCGTCGTGACGTGTTCAACCTGTACACCTCAAGCCCCGTGAAGGCAGAGACAGGCACAGGATGGGGGCTGTTCAACGCAGTCACGGAGTGGGCCGATCACTTCGCACCGATCCAGACCAAGGATGCAACGGTTGCTAGCGAGCGTCGCTTCAGCCGCATCACGACGGGCCAATTCGACAGCCTGAAAGACCAGGCTGCTGAGTTGATCCTCGCTGGTATGTAAGTAGGTGTCGGGGACGTGACTACATGTCACGTCCCCGGCCCAGACATGGAGGTAAGCATGCTGTTCGCAAAGACGAACCGTGCCCACATTGACAGCCGCAGCGGTTGCGACTGCTGCAACGCCAACCTCACTCCCGGCAATGTCAAGAGGGAGAGGCGTCGCTTGAAGCGACGTGAGCGAATGACCTGGAAGAAGGAGGCGGAATGCAATTCCGTTGCAGTTACTGCGGTTTCTTCGTGGAACTGGAAGGTGACAAGTGGGTCACGTCCATGTCCGGCGATGACGGTGGCACGTACGACATCTGCGTGTCGAGCAAAGACAAGCAGCACCATCCCTACTACTAAGGAGAGTGAGCAAGTGAGTAACACAACTGTGGGACCTCGTGTCCCTGTGAGTACACATGAGATCTTCGCCTTCGGATTCCTGCTGGGATACCTGGGCGATGTACCTGACTATATGTTCGAAGCCTACGACGCCACGGGCGAAGGCATTCAATCGATCATGGAGGCGCTGGGCGACATCATCCCGCTAGAGCAGATGCTCTACTTCGCTCGGGGTTACGAGACTGGCGTGGCTTTCTACGCAGACCATGCGCACCCTGAGGAACGTGAGTAGCCGTGCCTAAGCCACGCATCACTAACGAGCAGGTTGATGCCATCCTTGCACCCCTCAACGGGGTGCGGATAGGCGACGTGTTCCTCAAGCCTGTCGGCAAGAAAGGTGTGAGGGAGTCCTGTGTCCTCGTGCGCTGGGCTTGCGGTCACGAGGTAGGGGTGCAGTGCGGCAACCTCAAGTCAGGTAGGACGAAAGGCTGTGGGGTGCACCCATGTGTAAAGGTGAAGCGTTCTGCTGCTGCGTCTGCATCTGCTACTGCACAGCACGAGCAGAAACGCCTCGCCAACTTCGCTGAGGCGAAGGCTGAGGCTGAAGCGGAGGGCTACACCCTCACGCTGCTGCCAGACCTGCGACCTGAGGGTGGTGGGCGCAAGCCAGGTGGCATTGCCATGCTCCCATGGGTCTCATACACATGCCCCGAAGGGCATTCGCATGCGATGACGCTGCACAACTGGCGGCGGGGCCGACGCTGTCCTGGCTGCGCCGACTACGGCTATCAGACCAGCAAGCGGGGCACGCTGTACCTATGCCACCGTGACTTGCCCGGTGAAGTTCAGCGCATGTATGGCATTACCAACAATCCAGCCAGGCGGCTCGCTAGCCATCGAAGCCGTGGCTGGGTGCTGATCGACCGCATCGACGGCAATGGTCAGTTCATCTTGATCTGCGAGAACAGGATCAAGAAGTACATGAAAGCCGTTGGCCTGCATGGGTCTATCTACACAGGTGATGACGGTGAGACAGAGGCGTGGGCGTATGACGACCTGCCTATCGACAGCATCAGGCGGCTGATGCACACAGTTATGGAAGCGAGGGTGGCATGAAGTTCAATCGAGCACAGTTCGAGGAGATCGTCGAGTTCGCCCAAGCGACGCTCGACACCAACAACGACGCAACCTTCGACCTGGTACTGACGCCCGATGCGTTGTATATCAACGGGTTTGACTGCAACGACGAGGAGTTGACGACAGATGAGTAAGTGTGCGGAGTGTGACAGAGAAGCGACAGAGGCCAGCGGCCTGTGCTTCTACCACGCTGAAGAGTTGGCGGTGCTGCTGTTCGATGCAGCCATCGAGTGCGGATACACAAGAGAGCAGGCGATACGGACGGCCCGTGCAGCCTGGGAAGGAGCATGACAATGAGGTTCGAAGCACATGTTGTTCACACAGACCCGGCTGGTGAGCCGGTTCTGCACATCATCATGGATACGGTAGCGATGCAGGATCTTCTGGATGTCCTGAACCCTGCTCACCGTGGGTATAAGAGCGAGGATTCTATTAAGAATTGCTCGTGCTGCACCGTTGCTGAGCAGCGCCAGTACGAGGAATGGCAGGCTTTGGCAGATCACCTCGGCGACCACTGGAGTGTGTGGCTTGACGGGCAGGAGTCCTGAACGTGAGTAAACGTAAGTTGTTGGCAGCCGTGTTGGTTGCTGCTTTCGTTCTGCCGTGGGCCGGTGTGGCCCAGGCATACGAGGAACAGTTCGAGGTGCATCCCCGGTCGGCAATCGTCGAGCGGGGTAAGCCTGTGTGTAAGGACAGGCTTGCCCTATGGCTGAAGCAGGCTGGCTTCAGGGGCAAGAACCTGAAGGTTGCATGGGCTGTCGCCATGCGTGAGAGCAACGGTCAGCCAGGTGAATCAACCTGGCCCGATCTCGGTCTCTTCCAACTGAATTCACCGTCATGGCAGGGAAGCAAGTACTGGCCTGCCAATGTGTACGACCCGATCCAGAATGCACGTGCCGTGAAGCGCATGGTCAAGGACATGAACTGGCAGCCGTGGGGTATGCGTGTGAGCAAGGGCCGGGTGTCTTACGACTATTCGTCGTATGGCGGATGGTCTCAATGGCAGCGGTACAACTGGATCGTTGCCCCGTATGAGCGTTATGCCGCTCAGTTCCCACGGAGGTGTGGCTGACATGGGTCGTCGGAGCAAGGTGATGGCCGAGAAGGGTATGTGTGCCAAGGGATTGCACCCATGGGTGGAAGGCCAGGTCACATGCCAGGCATGTCTATCGAAACGGATTGGGCAGGAGCAGCCAGCACCGGCTGCCTCCGTTCGTACGACTACACGAAAGTGCGGTTACTGCCTCACTGGTGATCACGACTTGTGTTCATCCGGTCACACGTGGGGTGTGACTGGCATTACCTACATATGTCCCTGTTCGTGCGAGAAGGGAAAGCCTGATGCCTAGGTGGATGGAGAACGCTCTACTGTGGGCCTCTGACAAGGCGCTGAACTTGGTGCTTGGCCCACCGTATGACCACGGAGTCTGGGATCTTGAGGAGGAGGACCTTCCGTGACCAACAGGTTCACGTTTGTGTTCGACGAGCATGACCTGTGCATGCTGATCGAAGCGACTGAGGTCGCTGTCGAGAAGCATTACGATGAGTGCCACTTCACACGTGAGCAGTTCGCTGAGATGTGTGCACGACTGAATCAACGGCTCGACTACTAGGAGGTGCTGCATGCACGGCAGTGGTATGCCCCTGATGTGGGCATTCGAGATTGAGAACGCGAACTGGGAGGTCCCGCTATGGATAGGCCCATACTCGCAGCGTTACACGGCTGAGCGGCAGGGCGATGCGTTTGCCTTCGCCGTTGCGAAGGCTAACCGCACGCTAGGTGATCACCGTAAGTACGACCACTTCAAGGTGACGCTTCGCCAGGTGGATTGGCCCACCTGTTGGCCTTTGGAACCGGACACGTTCATCCCGGTCGAGGACTTCCACTCACGTTTCCTACAGGAAACGCTGGTTGAGATCAGATGAGGATTAAGCCTACGGAGGTGCGGCTGGTTTCGGACCTGCTGATGGAGCCAGCCGACTCCGTGGAGGATAAGGCCAGGGAGATCATCATGGCGCTCGACGAGAAGCGGATGTCAGACCCCATGTTCATACTGGGCACCATGCTTGGAGACATACCTCTGATCTGGGGGCCGTTCGCTACGGCGAACCAGGCAGCGAAGGCTGCCTCCAAGTTGGCTATGCCTGTGGCTCTGCCTGGCAGGGTGATGCAGGTCAAGCGGATCGAAGATGTGCCAACGTAAGTCGGCGTGTCGCTTGTGTTCTGCACTTACGCGCACTAGTGTTCGACGTGCCGTGCCTACGGCACCCCCTCCGAAGGTGGGGCAGGGAGTCTGGCCCTGCCCCACCTGGAGGATTACTGAGGGAGAGTGAATGTTCTATGGCGATGGCGACCTAAGGGTCGCCTATGACGATGGCAGCACGAAGATTGTGATCAACGAACCGGAGCGTGAAGCAATCGCGTGGATGGGTATGGACACGCAGGAACTGCCTGACATGGCTCGACAGATTCTTGTCCGTGAGGGGTACAACTACCTGAGTGATGAGTACATCGACGCTGGGCCTGGCGACGAGCCAGCCCAGGTGTATGTGTTCGTGACTGGGGATGACGCCTGATGCATCTGTCCAACTCGCAACTCAACGACTATGCCCGGTGTGGCAAGGCGTTCGAACTGCGTCGTATCCAGAAGGCACCAGCCACCTACTCATGGTGGCTGCTTGGTGGTATCGCTGTGCACGAGGCACTCCAGGCGTGGAATGAAGCCTGGCATCAGGGAGAGATCATCTCCGACATTCGCTCCCTGTACACAGGGATCTTCGACCGGCTTTATGCCGATGCGGTGCAAACACATGGCGACCCTGATGCTTGGCGTTCAGGTGGCAGGAAGACTGATCCTCAGACGCATGACTGGTGGAGAGAGAACGGCGTGCCCCAGGTGGCAGGCTGGGCGAACTTCGCTGTTGAGCATGACTACAAGCCAGCCGTCTTCGACGGCGTGCCAGCCATTGAGTTCTCTGTCGCTGCCCTGTACGGGGAGCATAGCCCTGTCGAGGTGAAGGGCTTCATTGACCTGGTTGCTCAGACACCAGACGGTGGTCTGGTGATGATCGACTTCAAGACTGGCTCACGTGCCGTCACGACGGCGCAGCAGATGGGCCTGTACGCATGCTCCATGGAGTTGCTGGGTCTTCCTCGACCTGCTGTTGGCTCCTACTGGATGACACGGAAAGACTCCTTCGGGTCTTTCTTCGACCTGAACAAGTACACGTACAAGTACTTCGACGAGACGTTCAGGCAACTGAGACTTGGCATCGAAGAGGGGATCTTTATCCCCTCTCTTGGTGACCATTGCCGCATCTGCGACGTGGCAGATGCGTGCTTCGCTAACAACGGGAAGGACTCGCACAAGTTCGACCCGTCCGATCCTCGTTACCCCGTTGGTAACAACCTGACAACATTGGAGGGAGTGCTGTGACATACACAGAAGCACCGATCTCGTTCACCGTGAAGGTGCACGGCAACCTGCTGTCGTTCCGGGCTGAGAGTCCGGTTGACTTCGTGTCTGTCGCAATCAATGCGACTGACAACCATGAGATTCACACGTTCCAGGACGCTGTGCTTGCCATCCAGGGTTTCGCGGATGGCGCTAACGGCATCACCGTCGCCACCCAGAAACTGGGTGCCACGGTTGTGGACACACAGACATCAGCGCCAGCCCCGGCTGCTGCTTCTGCTGCTGCCGGTGTCTACCGCACTGAGCCGTACACCTGGCGGAACACCGACCAGCGTGGCAACGAAGCGGTGTGGGAGTTCAACCGCCCTGACGCCCCGGCTCTGCCGGATCGACCGCACATCAAGTTCGCACTCAAGTCTGGCGTGAACGCCAGCGGCAAGTCGTACCGTGGCTGGTTCGACCCGGCTGGTGCATGGCAGCAGGGATTCCCGAAGGGCGCTGAGACTCGCCCGATCTTCGGGGACAAGGTGCCTTCGGCATGAAGACACTCGTCCAGTCGATGAGGGGCAAGGGTGCTTCGGCACCCTTGCTTCCTGACATTCACCCTGCTCTGACTGAAGCAACGGTGCGTGTTCGACGTGGGCAGATGATGATGGTGACTGCCACCCCTGGTGGGGGTAAGTCTCTGCTGGCCCTGTACTACGCCGTGAAGCGTAGGCCAGGCCGCACCCTGTACTTCAGCCTCGACACAGACATCACGACCATGCGGAACAGGACGGCAGCCATGCTGCTGGACCTGACGACCGAAGAGGTCGAGATGTATTCGATTGCTGAAGAGGATGGGTTCATTGAGGAGGCTCTTGATCCCCTGTCTGCGGAGATCAGGTGGTGCACCAATGCCCGGAACATGCAGGACGTTGACGATGAGATCTCAGCATTCGCTGAGGCTTTCGGGGATTGGCCCGATCTCGTCATCATTGACGTTCTCTTGAACCTCGACGGTGGTGGAGACGATTGGGCTGGCTCCATGCAGGTCATGTCGGACCTGCATGATCTGGCGCACACTCGTGAGATCGCCGTGATGGTTCTGCATCACAACGCTGAACGTCGTGCTGATCAGACCACGCCTGCACCACGGGCAGACATGATCATGAAGGTCGCCCAGTTCCCTGAGGTTGTTCTGTCGCTGGCTCTTGAGCCGGACCTGGGTGAACTGCGTGTCGCCACGGTGAAGAACCGCAGCGGCAAGGCTGATCCTCGTGCCAGTTCTTACGTGTCCCTACCTGTGGACATGGCAACGATGACGATCTTCGACTCTCTCGAAGAGCGTCAGCGCAAGCAGAAGATGGGAGAGTGGACATGATCTGTCCTGCATGTACATCCGGTGGTGTCCTCAATTCACTTGGTCGTATTGACGAGGCGAAGAAGGCTCACGAGGAATGTAAGTACCCGTCGTCTTGTACCTGTCAGCACGGTACTGGTGCTGGCTGGGTTCAGGGTGACGACGTTAAGGGCACTTCGTGAGTGACGACTACGACCTCGTTGACTACCGCTGGGTTGGTCCGGTGACGGAGTGCCCTGTGTGTATGTGCGAATGGTTCGACGTGCCGGTCATGATGGACAAGGAGTCGCAGTTGCCAGGCGTGATTGGCCTGGACGTTGCGTGCTACTCGTGCGGTGCACTCGTGAAACTGGCTACGCCTCTCGATGTGATTCATCGTGAGGCTGAAGACGAGGCTGCTGATGAGTGGCAGGAGTAGCAAGGCTAAGGGTTATGCCGGTGAGAACGCAGTCGTGAAATGGTTGCGGGACAACGGCTTTGCCTACGCTGAGCGAAGGCGTGCCGGTGCCGCAAAGGACACGGGCGACATTGTCGGCGTGCTGCCTGGCCTGGTCATTGAGGTGAAAAACCACATCAAGATGACCCTGGGTCCCTGGGTTGATCAACTGCGTCAGGAGATGAGCAACTTCGATACGCCTGCCTTGTCTGGCGTAGTCCTACATAAGCGTCGAGGTACGACGGATGTGGGTGAGTGGTACGCCACGATGCCTGCGTCGGTGTGGCTCGACCTGATTAAGCGGGTTAAGGAGAGCGGCTACTGATGTTACCCGGAGGGGAATGGAAGGACCACGCTGCATGTCGTGGTCAGTACGCGGACGACTTCTACTTCGAGAACGGCTCGCCGCCGAAGGCAATGCAGAACATGTGCCGCACCTGTCCGGTGCGGGAGGCATGTGCCATTGCGAGCGTTGCTGAGAAGTTCGGGTTCTGGGCTGGGACAGAGGCAGGTGAACGTCGTCGCCTTCGGAAGAAGGCGAACATTGTTCTTGAAGAGTTGGACCAGGATGTGCCTCGCTTCGCGGCGGCAGCCGACAGGGCCATGTACAACGGCGACAACGTCGGTGAACTGGCTAAGGAAGTCGGGCCTACTGCTGCTCTCGTGTGGTGGCGGGGTGTTATGCGTGTGGGATGACGAGTGGGCTGCTGAGGCTATGTCTGCGGTGTTCGATCACTACGGGTTGAAGTATCCGCAAGGCAGTACGGGACAGCGCAGCATTCACTGTCCTGTGCACGACGACGCTAATGCGTCGGCGACATTGAACCTAGAGAAGGGCGTGTTCTATTGCTTCGCCTGCGGTGAAGGTGGCAATGCGGCACACGTTGTGATGGCACGAGAGGGGAAGGACCTGCACGATGCATTCCGATACATCAAGGAAGTTGTTGGCGTTAGCGATAACGGCGTACGCGGAAGCGTACGAGGGAAGCCCGGCGGAGGAGTACATGGAGAGGCGCGGAATAAGCGCCGGGCATATGTTCCGTCTTGGGTTCGTCACCCCTGAGAATGCAGCGCCGGGTGATGAGCAGTATGCCGGGATGCTGTGCATCCCGTATCTCACGCCGACTGGTCCGATTGCCGTGAAGTTCCGTAGCCTTCGCCCTGATGCGTCCACGAAGTACCTGATCCCCACGGGTCAGTCCACTCATCTGTACAACGTGACGGATCTACACAAGAAGTCTTCGCAGATCGTTCTCGCTGAAGGCGAGGTCGATGCCATGACCTTGTCGATGCTGGGCATCCCCGCTGTCGGGGTGCCGGGTGTGAACAACTGGAAGCCGTTCTATCGCAGAGTGTTCGACGGTTACGAGGATGTTGTTATCGCTACTGATAACGATGCCCGTGACGATGGAGCCAACCCCGGTCAAGAGTTGGCTCGACACTTGCGTCAGGAACTGTACGGCTCACGTATCGCCGTGCTTCCCCGTGGGTATGACGTGAATGCTTTGTATGTCGAGCAAGGACGCGAGGCAGTTGTTGCCTTGGTGAGCCGTGGAGAGTGAGGTTGTCACATGGATACTGACGCTATTGAGCAGGGCTGGCCTGATCGTGGAGGACTACTCGATCCTCAGCGAGTCACGCCTTCGGATCACGCTGCGGATTCCACCAGGGAGGCGCTGAAGATCAATGCCTCTCGTCTGTACGACGAGCAGTTGCATGTCCTGCTTGAGAAGAACGTGGCTTACTCGCCACTCAACATCTCCATGGCTCCCTTCGGAGTCATGGAGGGTCTGGTCACACGCATCAGTGACAAGTACTGGCGCATCGTGAACCTTGTTGAATCGCCTGGTGAGGTGCGATACGAATCCCTTGAGGATTCGTTCGGTGACCTCATGAACTACGCGGCGATCTCAACCTTGTGCCTGAGGGGGCAATGGCCTGGCGTTGCCAGGGGAGGAGTGCGACTGTGAGACGTTGGCTGATCTACTCAGACAGTCAGGTCCCGTATCAGGACCAGAAGGCTATCGACCTTGTCACACGCTTCGGTGTAGACATTGGCATCACCGACGTAGCACACGTGGGTGATGAGATCGACGCTCCATCTCCATCACGTTGGACCAGGGGACGAGCGGGTGAGTTCGCACACACACTTCAGCGTGACATCGATGCGACTCGCAAGATGCTGGCTGGGATCGTTGATGCGATCCAGCCAGATGAGGCCCACTTGATGCGATCCAACCATGGAGATCGCGTCCGTTCTTACATCAGCGAGAAGGCTCCTGCGCTCGCACCTCTGCGTGCGCTGGAGTGGGCTGACCTTATGGGCTTCGAGGATCTGGGCTGGACGTACCACACCAAGCCCTACGAGTTCAGCAAGGGCTTCGTGTTGGCGCATGGTGATGAGGGCAGCCTGTCGAAGGTGCCCGGCTCCTCCGCCATGGGGCTTGTGCGTAAGTGGGGCGGGGTGTCCGTCTTCTGTGGACACACGCACCGCCTGGGTATGCAGCATGAGAACTTCAGCCTGAACGGGAAGGTGACGAAGCACCGCTTCGGCATTGAAGTGGGACACACGATGGCCCTAGGCAAGGCGTCGTACCTGTCAGCACTCTCAGCCAACTGGCAGCAGGGCTTTGGCCTGCTGGAGGTTGACGACGCTGGTGTCGGCACGCCGTATGCGGTGCCGATTGTTGGAGGCAAGATCCGCTGGGGTGGAGAGGTGTGGTCGTGAGTACGTGGAGTGAGACGCTTGAGCCTGTCATCCACAAGGCCGTGGCTGTCGCCGCGTCCTCTGTGTCCAGGTCCTTCTCTCACTACATGTCCCGTGAGGACATCCAGTCGGAGATCTATGCGTTTGCGTGGAAGAACCGTGCGTCCTTCGACCGCTACTTGATGGAGGAAGAGAGTGAGAAGCGGTCATGGAATCACCTAGTGTCTTCACTGAAGCGTGCTGGTGAGCGTGAGGCTCGCCGTCAGCGAGCCATCGCTCTTGGCTTCGACCATCAGGATGAGTACTTCTATGACCGTGACCTGATCACGGACCTGATCTTCAGCGTGGGCAACGAGTATGTACAGCCACAGGTGGCTGACGAGTTGGAGGACAGGCGTAGCACCACGCCCATGGCGGAGCGTGGCAACTGGTTCGCCATGCTCACCGACGTGCGTCGGTGCCTGGATGGGCTGGAGCCTAAGGATCGAGCGATCCTGCTGATGCGGTTCGCTGACGAGATGTCAGCGACCGATGTGGGTAGGCAGTTCGATGTCAGCCGTCAGGCCATCGACGACAGGGTGGAGCGCAGCCTCACTAAGATGCTTGACTGTCTTGGTGGCCCTTCACCTTGGAGGGCTTTCTGACGTAGCCGTCTCCGTCCTCTGGGAGGCGGGGCACGTAGTAGAAGCCTCGTTCGCTGCGTGGCTCGTAGTGGACAACTGCGTCCTCTTCGTCGAGCCTGTTCAGCCATGAGTCCAGGCGTTCATCCTGGATCTTCGAGATGGGCAGCCCACGGTTCCTGCGTCCCAGGGTGCGCAGCATGGTCAGCGGGTACTCCTGGTTGTGGACGCTCTTGATCCTTTCCCAGGGCACTTCGTCTGCGTATCTAATCTTGTGAGTCTCCCCCGCTCTATGCAGGGCGACGCTTACTGCTGACCTCGTGACCTTAATGCCTTCGCGTTCGTATACTCTGTCTGCTATCTGCTGATGGGTGAGACCCTCGTCTCGCCACTTCAGCAGTGTCGAGTCGGAAGGTAAGTGTCGTGGCGCTGGCATGCTAACCACCTCCACGTTGCATGTTACATGTAACCGGATGTGGCATCAAGTCGGCATAGTTTCACCACGTCACTGCTACCGTCTGAGTTGAGCACGACTTGTTGTCACCATGATACAATGGATAGGCACGCCCACCGGAGGAGGATGAAGGACATGTTGCTTAGCGCAGCAAGCGATCTTTTCTATCTGTCCCGTAAGTCACAAGGGATCAAGCCAGCGACCATTCGCAACTATCGCGCTGCCATCGACCGCCTGATAGCGGTCGTGGGAGACAAGCCTGTGGATAAGTACACACGGGGAGACATCGACCAGTTGGTCACCACCCTCGCTGAGGGTGGCATGGCTAACTCCACCATCAACAAGATGGTGGATGGCCTGGCTGCCCTGTACCACTGGGCTGCCTGGGACGAGAGGCTCCAGGTTGCCCGTAGCCCCATCCAGGGGCGACGTAGGCTGCCTATCCACAAGCGGGAGAGGCTTCGTATACCTGCTGAGGAGTTCGGCTCTCTCATTGCCGCTGCGCCCCATCCACGGGATCGCATCCTTATCGCCTTCGGCCTGATGACGATGCTTCGGCAGAGCGAGATCCTCACCCTGAAGATCAGCGACCTGGACATGCACGAGTACGTGCTAAATGCACGTATCCACAAGACCAACGGTCTGGACAGGATGAAGATTGCACACGAACTGCGACCTTACATCCGTGAATGGCTGACCTTCTATACCCAGGAGGTTGGGCCTCTACACCCGGACTACTACCTGATCCCGTCTAAGTCTGCGCCGACCCACGGCGACAGGCTTCAGCCAGCGAAGCCCATGAGCCAGGTGGCAAGGATCATCAACAGCGTCCTTGACGAGGCTGGCTACCCCACAAGGGACAGCGAAGGCAATTCTCTGCGTGAAGGTGCACACACGCTGCGCCGAAGCGGAGCGTTGGCGTTCTTCAGGGCACAGTCGCAGAACGGGGGCATTGATGATGCGCTTCGACTGTCGTCGTCTATGCTGCACCACAAGTCAAGTAGCACAACGGAGAACTACCTGGGCTTGAAGTCGGAAACGGAACGCAGAAACAAAATACTAGACCAGGGTCCCATGTTCCCCGGCTTGACGGGGAAAAATGTTCACAACATGAGAGGCGGGTACCATGGCGGTCATCAAGAAAAGGCAATGTGACTCGTGCGGACGAATCTCTAACCCGAAGATCGTAGTGGCAGAGATCCGCATGACCGATGACTTAGCCAACAGGTACACAGTAGACCTATGCAAGCGATGCTTCGGGGAGTTAAAAGACGAATACGGGGTGGTAGCCATAGCCACCACCCCGCGTCGTCAGTTTGAAGTTGTCAACCTGGAAGATATTGAGATCCGCGACTGATGTGAAGAAGGTCGATTAGATCTTCTTCAATCAGGCCAGTCACTTCCATGTTGAGCCTGATCTGCGCACCACGAATGTGCGCAGCCAGGTCTGTCGTGAATTCGTCATCACTCGGTGCGACACCCAGGCGGCGCTTCACCGCCCCCACTA
>OCRE01000003.1_pt1 | contig 35095 bp, 43 predicted proteins | sample 1494271 | NCBI WGS metagenome assembly OCRE01 (sample SAMEA3275604, study PRJEB22092) | marine metagenome | biome: Marine near barrier island; feature: Surface water influenced by Mississippi River output; material: Seawater | collected 2014-06-21T14:00:00+00 | depth 0 m | reverse complement strand
AGGCTACTCAATCCGTCTGACCGACGGAGAGTACGAAGCGCTCCAACATCTCGTTGAGCTCGGGATCGGCGACATGGAAGGAACCGCCGACGATCGTCGCGCCAGGCTGACCAACTGAGGAGCGCTGAGATGAAGTTCCCGAGACACGTCGAGCACTTCGACGACGAGCGAGCCGCCGGAAACAGCGTGATCGTGACATTGCGTTATGGCTGGTCGTTCGAGCCGCACGCGCACGAGGGAGTGCGCGGCTTTGACACAATCAAAGAGGCCCTCGCCGCGTCAAGCAAGCGGGAGATCTACCAATGCCGGTGTGACGAGTGCGTCGCCGCCCTGGCCGACTGAGAAGCCTCAGTCGTTCCAGGTCATCGCTGGGGTCATTCCAACCTCAAGAGCATCAAACGCCCAATCCGCCCAGAAGACAGAGTTAAAGGGGAGGATCGAGCGGGCAGCCTTCACGTCGTAGTAGTCGCCAGCGCCCGTCATCGTCATGCCCAGACTGTTAAGCGCGTTGGCGTAGATCGAGCCGCCCGGGCCAAGGGCCGTCCCCACCTTCGTTTTCCAGCTGGTGTCGTAGCCCTCGACGCCCAACAGAGGCCGAGCGCCAAACGCATAGTCGGACAAACGCTCTATGGCGTTGTTGCCCGACATGAACCAGCCAAGAATGCCCGACCGGTCGATGGCGTCCACAAGGTCCGCCTGAAACGGCGTCTCGCGCTCATCGCCGTGCTGCACCTTCTTGATCTCGTTCACCAAGAAGCCCAGCCCAACCAGCAGCACAGAGCCAAGGAAGAAAGCCCCTTCCCTCTCCTGCAAGCCTGAGATGAGCACGCGCGTCAGAGCCGCCTGCCCAAACGACTGGAACTGCGTGAGCGTCGATCCCCACTCGGTCGAGGTCCACAAGGCCCGGTCGCCGGCACCAGGGGTCACAATCACCCGGTCAACTTCCTGGCTCAAAGCGCCACGGAACGCCCGCACGGCCTCCACGTCGTCCCAATCCGCCGTGTTCGGCAGGTTCAGGTCTTCCTCTCGGGTGCCGTACTGGCGGAACTGCTCGCCAATGCGCCGCGCCATGTCCTCATCGATGCCCGACCTGGCCAGCTTCGTCAGCTCAAACCGCTTGATTGAGCCGTCGAGCACAGCCAACGTCGAGTCCAGCATCCGCGTGGCGGTGATCGTCCCAGTGATTTCCTTGAGGCTCTGGTTCCACCAGTTCATCCCGTTGACCAGAAACATCACATCGGTCGCCTGAGTCATCTGGCGCTCGAACCCGTAGCGCCGCCCCATCACGTCGCTCATGTCCGTGAACTGCGCCGCGCGCATCGACAGCGTGAGATCAACCGCCTGACCAGCAAGACGCAGTTCCTTGGTCGCCATTCTCCGAGCCGCGCGGCCCGCCGCGGAAAAGAACGGCTTCAAGCCCTGCTTGAACGTGCGCTCGAGTCCCTCGGTCATGATGGGGCGAGCAAGATCGGGAACCTGGGACAGCAACGCGCCGCCCATGAACGCCAGGGTCGAGAGTTGCTTGGTGATTCGGTAGAACCGAGACAGCGGGCGGTAGGGATCGTCCGGCTGACCAAAAGTGCCGCGCAGCCGATCGCGCAACGCCCGAATGTCCTCGAGGTCTCTGGCTTTCTGTTTGATGGCGCCGGCGGCGTCCCCCCCAACAGCCTGTAATTGAGCGATCCGCATGTCCCAGTTGTTGGCTATTTCCTCCAGCTGCTCCACCATGTCGATGTCGCCAAAACGGCGCGCGAGCTCGATATCCATGCCCATCGTGCGAACGTGGAACCGCATGACCTGCTCGATGTCGTTCTCAAGCCATTCCTCAAGCTCGATGTCCTCGATGTCCCATTCGCGCAGCCGCGCGCCCGACGCTTGCCCGATCTCGTCCGGGCCCATCGGCACAAACGGACGGTCTTGAACCAGCTTTTCCGCGAAGCCGGTGGCCTTAGCCACGTCGTCCTGGATATTGCCGCTGAGCATTCCCTTCCGCCGCATCCATGGCAAAACCACTTGCGCGACGAAGCGATCCATTTCGGCCTCGATCTTGTCCAGGCGGAGCATGCGAGGAACGTAGCTCTGCGCCGTGCTCTGCTGCGGCCCGTTTTGACGGATGTTGTTTACGATATCCTGGAGTTCGTCGATCCGGTTAAGCACTCCCTGCATTGCTGGGTCTGTATTAGTCAGACCCGCTGCTCTTAACGCATCAACTTCGCGCATAAGACGCCGGATCGCCGTGCGCTGCTGATAGGTGAAGAAGTCGACTTCCATGCCGTCCTCCTTCAGCTTGTCGGTCACTCTGCGCCACGCGCGCGCTGCTTCACGCACCTCTGGGATTTGATGATCGTCACCCCGGCGCATCGCTTTTGCGATTTCCTCACGGAACTGAGTCGGCGTAAGAAACTGAGCGTTCGGATCAACCCACTTGTCCGCGATGTTGCGAACACGGGTGCCAATGGTGTTTCGCGTCACGCTCTCGGTGGCGTTCAGGCCGCGATATCTCGCGTAGACCTGCTCCATCACTTGCAAGCCTTCGATCAACTGCGGCATCCAGCGAATGTTGAACTCATGCTCGACCGGGATCGGGCCAGCTTCAATGTCGTCGCCGATGTTCTTGTTTCGTAGCAACCCGCCCGACGACACCAAGTCCTGCACGATGTGCCGCGATTCAAGCTCCGCGCTTTTTGCCAGCCGCGTCACCGGATTGATCGGCAGCTTTTCCAGTCCCCACGCCGAAACAAGCCCCTCTCGGGCCAGTTCCTCTTGATAGGTCCACTGTCTCGTGCCCGGCGCCGCGGCAGCCGACAGATTGCGAACGGCCTGCATCGCGTCTGCCGGCGTGACTTGGCCGGCATAGACGCCGATGTCTTCCGGCCGCGGAATGCCTGCGTCACCCCGGTTGTCGTTCGCCATTGCTCCCAGACGGCGGCTCTGGCTTCGACCGTTGATTGCCCGGACGTAGCTGTAGCCAAGGCCCGTCAGGCCAGCCAGCATCGCGGTGTTCATCACCGTGTCTTCCATGGCGTAGGTCGGCCCGCCCGCGTGCATGGCGATTTCTTCTGCCGCGTAGACTGGGGCGAGCGTCGCCGCGGTAGCGCGCAGGCTCGCGATCCCTCCTCGTGAAATCACAAGCGGAAACATTCCGGTAGGCGCCGCCGCCGCCCCCACAAACGCGCCAACGGTCGAAGCCATAGGAAACAAGCTCATGTCTTCTTCCCGGCGCAACGCTCGCTCAAGGCTTTGCAGACGCTTCCTGGTTTCGTCCGGGGAGCGGCTTGTAGCAAAATGCTCTCGGAACTGGCGGTACTGCGCGATTTGCGGGTCTTCAAGCGGGTTGTAGCCCGGCACCGGCTCAAGGCCACTGATTGCGAACTGCTCGCCGGCATAGCGCGCACCCGCAGCGATTGGGTTGGCCGACGCAACCCCGGCCGTGAACGCAGCTCCAGCGTTGTTGAGCGGGTTCGCTTCCAGCATCGGATCCGGCATCGGGTCCATGAGGCTTCGCGCCCGGTCGTACTCCGCGTTTGAGTAGAGCGTGATGCCCCGCCTGGGGATGACGGCTTCACTCATCGCAGCGGCACTCCAAACCGCTGAGCCGTCATCTCACTGTGAAGTCCCGCAAGAAGCTCCGCCTGACCTTCGACCGTCCGCGAAAGCTCCATCCAATTATTCAGGCGCTCCTCGTACTCCTCTCGGGTGATGTCCCCGGCATAGATCGCCATCTCCCGGCCTTGTAGAAATTTGTAAACGCCTTCCTGATCGCCCCTCGGGAACTCCTTGGCGATCGCGTGCCTTCGCGCCTGCCAGTCGTCAGAACCAGGCCGAAACATCCAGTGCGATGTGGCTTCACCGCCAGGCCCGGCTGCCAACTGTATCGGCACGGTGTTACCAAGCTCGTCACGATACACAATGCGGTAGGCCGGAACGCCATTTGGTACGCGCTGCTCGTAACTCATCTGTATCCGACCAGCCTTGAAATCGTCGGCAATGCTGCGATCACCAAAAAAGTAGTTCAGGCCCCGCATCAAAATGGTGTCCGCTTCGGCCTCTCGGAATGTGTCCTCCCGAGCCGCTGCGACGTGGCGAAGGCCCTGCAAGATCATGTCGGTATCGTCCGCGCCAGGGCCGACGTTATAGATTGGGTTCATGTGAGCCGACTCGAGCGGAAACCGGACAAGCCCGCCGCCCGGTATTCCGGCCAAGGCGCTAAAGCCGATCTCGCCGCTTCTTGACGCGGTGATGAGCGCTTGCCGCATCGCCGCTTCGTCCCCCATGCCAGACGCTTTGTTGGCGCGAATTTTATCTATCAGGAACCTACGAGCCGGCTTCGACAAGCGATCATGACTCCACTCCACATCCCCACCAAAGAACGTGTTCCACCACGTTCCATAACCGGGCGTTTCAGCAAGCATCTGACTAAGTTGTGGGGAGCGCAGCCGGAATATGCTGTTTGCCAGATCTTCATCGTCTTCCACCATTTCCATCAGCGCGTCGACCACCGGGTCTGGGCTGTCTGGGTTTCCCTGGCGAACACGGTTCTCGAACGCTTCAAAATCCTCCTCTGCGATCTGCTCCATGGTCGAGCGAACCGTCTGGGCATGGTCGGCGATCTGCTTCGGCGTGGCGCCGGCGGCGACATTTCCGAGCCGCGTAAAAAACTCGTAGGTCTTGGCATTGAACGCTGCGTTCAGCAAAAGCTCGCCGCCGTCCGCGTTTCGGATGCGCTGGAACAGCGCATTGCCCGCGGCCAGCTGTAGCGGATCGTTGCTCTGAACAATCGACGTCATCTGGCTCTTGAGATAGGGCATCATCTGCCCCTTCTCGAGCACATGCGAAACAATCGGGGCAAGGTGCTCGTTGTTCTGCACGTAGCGAACGACCTCCCCCTTCTCATTCGTTTGAGATTGGATCGTGCCGGCAAGAGAGAACGCCTGCTGAAACTCAGGGCTGTCGTTCGCAAGGTCTCGTGTCGCCTGCTCGTAAGTCGGGCCCGCCACGCCCGAAGCCGTGACTATCCCCAAGTTCTGCGCCATCTTGTTGGCCGCTTCTGCCGCCGCTTTTTGCCTAGACGCCAGCATGGAAATAAGGCCCAGCGCCTGCCCCGGTTGCAGCTTTTCGGGATCAGTCGCATCGGCGCGACTAGTAGCGGTCATCGCCATGATCCTGTCTTGATCCCATCCGCCTTCGCCCCTGGCGACCTGGGCGAACGTCTCGAGGTAAAGAAGCTGACTCGCAAGGTAAGCGTCGGCTTTCTGTTGTTTGTAGAGGTTTGCACGAAGACCAAGAATTTCCGCCGGCGACAACCCTTCGGCTTCGATCCCGGTGATATCGGGAATGCCTCTTTCGGTCAGACCGGCCAAATCGGCCTCAGTTAGCAGGCCCAAGGCAGACTTATACTCGAGCTCGGCCAACAGCTTGTCGTTCTCATAGGCAGCTTGGAGTTGATCTCGGGTCAAGTTTTGCCCGGAAATGACGCTGGACAGACGCCCAAACTCAGCCACCGTCAATTTGCTAGGGTCCAAGATAGGCGCGTTTGACCAGTCAACCATTTCGGCCAGGCCCGTTATCGAAAGCTGCCCTCTGATCAACTGATCTTGAACCTGCGCCATGAACAAGGCGCGCTTGCCGGCGTTGTCCCTGTTCTGCTCGGCGACCGTCATGTTGTGGATGTTGGCGAGTTCACCCATCCGCTGGCGGACGCTCGCCGAAATAGTCGCCCGCTCGCTCGGGCTCAGATTGTCGATCTCCACTCGACCAGTGGTGCCTTTACTGATGGCATTGGCGAACTTCAAGGCCGCGTCCTGGTCCAGCGGATTGAACGACCGTTCGGCGATGCCGATAGCGCCTTGCAGCCCGATGGTCATTTCGAGCTTGTCGATCATCCTCGTGCGGAAGGCTTCGTTGACCAGTCCGGCATCAATGAGGTTTTGCATATCTGCCGCCATGCGCTGACGCAGCGTCAGAAGCTCCTCGTTGTTGGACTGCGGCCCGTGGACCCGAGCCAGATCAGAGATGTCTTTCACGTGCGCGTCGATCGACGCTACCCCCACATCGAGCTGCTCTTTCCGGGTCGCTTGATACTTTTCCTCGACCAAGCGGCCATAGGCCTGGGCGCCGTAATCCGCGATCGGCACACCCACGGCCATCGCTGCGCGAGGATCGATGTTGTCGAGCGTCGCCGTCTTCCAGGCGCCGTAGGCAGCCTTGAACCCCTCCGGGTCTGAGCGAAACTCTTGGGCGAGCTTCTGCGCCGTTTCCCTGGCTTCAAGGCTGATCGACTGCGTGTAGGAAGTCAGAGCGCCCCGGTTCCAGGCTTCTCCCGCAAGGGTCTGGCTGCCAACGAGGCTCGGGCGAAGGCGCCCGTTTTCATCCCGCACCGTGCCGTTGGCGATACCGTCCTGCAGGGAGGCGGTTTGCACGATGCGATCGTTCTCGTTCGACCAGAACGCAGAGGTGTTGCGCTGGGACGCCGCCGCCGCCTGCCATGGCTTCGCCGTGGCTTGCGGAACAGCCCCTATAATCCGCGTCGAAATCTGCGGAATGCGGCCTACCGGAGCCGTGCCAGACGGCAGGCCATAACCGGGCGACTTCCAGCCTTCGAGTTCAGCCATAGCCCCACATCACCTGCGGCAGTTGTAGCAAATCAGCGCGCGCATCGACGTGAACGAAGGACTTTCCAACGCCGACGCTCCACCGATTGGCCAGCGCAATTTCTACAAAGCGGCGACGAAGGCTTGCGTCCAGCATGTGAACGTCGACCGCGAGGCAGTCGCACTGGTACTTCGGGTTGTCGATGAGATGCATGGAGGCGGCGGCGCCGCCCACCCGCTTGTTGTGCTCCCGCGTGCGTGCTCCCGATGTGACCACCATCGGATGCCCATAGGCCACGCGCAGGGCTTCCAGGCGGTCAAGAAACCCGTCCTGAACTCCAAGCTCGGGGTGGCCCGGCGACGCGATCTCGTCCCACGTGAAATGCTCAGTAATCCGCACTGAACGATCCCCCCGGGTAACTGATCCCGCCAGTCTGCTTGTAGCTCGGCAACGGTCGGCTCGGTGCGGCCCACCGATCAATCGTATGCCAGACTTGCGGATTGACCCCGCGGCGCGCGTTGCGAGAGTGATAATCAAGCAGCGTCGCCGATCGCCGCACAGATCCCAAAGCGCGCGTCTGGCTCGCGTCCAGCCTTTCCGCCGCGCTTTCCACCCGCAAATCAGCTGCTTGGAGATTGGCGTCAACTTCCGCGATCTGAGCGTCCGCGAGGATTTGGTTGCCTTGCCGATACGCTTGGACCTTCATTCGGTAAATGTCTTGCTCGGCCACCGTCTGGGTCTGTCTTTGAAACGCAAGATAGCTGCCGCCAGACACATCGACACCATTGGCGCCAATCGCCGCATCCTGCGTCGCCAGAACGCCGCGGAGAGCCCGACGCCGATCAAGCTCGCCCAGCAACACACCCAAAGTGATGTCGTGAGCCTGTTTCTTAATCTGCTCGGCCTCATAGCGGCCCCGCGCCTCGACAGCAGCGGCCACCCGATCTTTATGAGCCGCCGACATCTCAAGACTGGTCGCTTCAAAGTTAGCGGCCATTTCTTCGTACATGCCGGCCATCTCGGCAGCCGACTTCTCAAGCGACCGGAACGAGAATTCACTGGCCGCGTCGTAGACTTGGCCGAGCGTCGTACCGATGCCAACATTGCCAACGCCCGAAACCGCGCCAGCAATCGAGTTTACCGCGTCGAACGTCGTTCCAATGCCCGAAGCGATCGTTTGAAAATCGTCGCTCATTCGAACGCCACTTCCATCGTGAGGCCAAGGATCGTGATCGGAAGCGGAACCGGCCCCGTCACTTCGATCGTAGCTTCGCGCTGATAGCCGAGGTCGCGCACTTCACGCACCTCGGTCCGCAGCGTTGGCTCTACCGAGAAGTCGTCGTCCACCTTGTGCATCAGCACAGATCGGCCGTTCACGGCAAACACAAGGCCATCTTTCACCGGAATGAGCACCCGGTTGATCCGCTTGGGATGAAGCATCATCGGACGCCGCTCATCGTACTGCGGCTCCACTGGCATGGGCTGAATCGTCCATGTAAACGGCATCCCAACTTGGACGTCGTCAAATGTCTCCGACGTCACCACCTGCCCCGACGCCACCGCGTCCGTTCCCAGGTACCAGTAGCCCGACCGCATATCGACGGTCTCAGCTTCGAGATGAGACAGACCCGTCCAGGTGCTCGCCGGGCCCGTGACGTCTTTCGCGCAATCCATCGTCGCGTCGAACGAGAACTCCTCGAGGTAGTAGACCGTCGATGAATTGATCGTCCGCTTGACCACCACAAAAATCTGCTCGTCGAGGCAGCGAACCGAGACAAACTCCCCGTCGGTCTCCCACGGCACCCAGGCCCGGATATTCTCGGCACGCACCGAGTTGTAGACGCTCATCGTGCCGTCTGTGTTGACAATAAAGGCCAACTTTTCCGGCTGGTTCAGCGCGCCCTCGGTGCCGCTCATGTCCACCGGCGTCTTGATTAGATGCGACGCCAGTAAGCTCACGGCATCGCCGGAAAACTTCTCCTCAATCGCCGAATAGAGGTACTCGCGGACGGCCTTGCCGGTCTTCTGAACAAAAAGCGTGACGCCATCCAACACCGTTGGCCGAACCCGGCTGGACCCAAACTGCGTCTGGTTCCGCACGTTCATGTTGGCCGGCGTAATCGCCGTGTTGCTACCCGGCAGGAGCGAACGGAACTCTCCCTGATCCGTAAAAATCTGAAGGTTGTCCCGGCCAACCGCCGCCCGAATTTCGTTGATTTGCTCCTCGCCCATCACGACCTGGACCGAGTCGCTGTCCGCGCCCGTGCCCGCGTCGAAGTTGAAGAACTCGTTCGACTTCGACCCCCAGATACCGTCAGGCAAGGACTTTGATCCCATGAACCAAAGGCGCTGATCGTGAAACAGCGCGACGCGCGGGTAGCCTCGATCGTCATGAAACGCCGGCTCTAGCCAGTCGTGAGTGGCGCCGGTGCCGCTCAAGGCGTCCTTCACCACCGCGGTGAACGTCGTGGCGCTTAGGTACGTCTTCATGTGGACGTACTTGCCGCCGTCCATCTGGACGCAGTGCCCCTCCCAGGACGTCGAAAACAAAGCGCTCGAGGCCGTCAGCGTGATCGTGCCCGTGGTCGCCGATGGCGTCAGCGTGATCCCGCTCGTGTCGCCGTACCGATAGAACGGCTCGAACACCTTGGGGTCTGTCGTAGCATCGTTGTCAAACGCATAGGCCCCGTTCGAGAACGTCGTGGCGCCGGTTCGCAGCACCATCTGCATCGGCAGGTCTTCGTGAACAACGATCAGCGTATCGCCCGACTGCGCCCAATTCAGGTTGGGCAACATTGCCGTCGTCCAGGGCTGGCTCGTCAGCGAAGACAGATAGGCACCTGCCTCGCTGAAAGCATCCATGCGGGCATTTCCGAACGCCAGCATGTACTGCTGCGAGTCGTTGAACCGGAAGTCGATCAGCTTGGCCGTGCCGGGAAGCGTGTGGCGATAGTACGTGCCAGGGCGCCGCGAAACCCCGCCCTCGACGTGCAGGTACAAGTTCTTGAGCGACTGCGCCGCGACGTAGAACTGCCGAAGATCGATCCGCTGCTTGAGTTGCGAAGAGACCTCGCCAGCGGAGAAGTTCGCCTGAACGTTACGAACGGTTGCCAAGACGCGACCTCCTCAGCTTGCCGACCGGCAGCCGGCTCGTAGTCTGGCTCGCGCTATCCATGTTGCGCGCCATCATCCGCATGTTCTGAGTCTCAAACAGAAGCCCCTCGGCCAGCTTGGGCCGCTCGGCAATCGCCGTCGCAAAAATGGCGCCGAGCCGGTGAACAATTAAGTCTTCGAAATACGGCGGCCAGCTGGTCTCAGTCGCCCGAAACACATAGGTCGCAACGACATCAGCGTCTTCGTTGCAGAAGATTTTTGAGCCGAACCGCTCGAACGGGATCGTGTTGTCGTTCACCTCTACCCGCACGACGTTAATCAACTCGTTGGGCAGCTGCCATGCGTACTCCCAGGTGCTTGCCGGGGTGTCCACCAACAGGTTCAGCGCCGCTTGGTTCTTGGCAAAAGACCAGGGATAGAGCGAAAACTCTGTCTCTACCGTGCTGTCGTAGTGCTGGGTTGCCGCGATGGCTTCCGCTGTTCCGTCCGACAACGATGTAATCGGGTCGGCACCGATCATGGTCAGGGCGCGAGACGCCACGCTCACTTTGGTTCGGATCGCCATTCATCTCCTCCAAAAAAACAGGGGCCAGGGCATAGCCCCAGCCCCCGTTCTCGGGCCCCCCAAGTGTCAGAGGGTTACGACGGCGAGATCAGCAACGTCACACGGCATTCGCGCCGTCGGAAACCGCGTCCGCCCGCACGATCGACCCGGCCACGGGCGAGACTAGACTAAGCCGACCGTGGTAATGTTATCGCTCGCGTCTTTGCTGGCGACATAGCAGTTCGTCGCCGGGGTGCCGTCGATGTCGCCCGACACCAGGATGAGATCCCCGGTCTCGATGTACGTCGCGGCGTCGTTGAAGTAGTTCGCACCGGCCACCGTCGCGAGCGTATCGTTGGTGGCGTAGGCGTGGAGCTTTACGACCGTGCTCGTGGACGTCGGAGCGCCCAGGTTCATCACAGTCTTGAAGGCAGAGGCAGTGTAAGCCATCAGGTCATCTCCCTATCGCAGCTTTCGTTCAGGCGCGCTCAATTAGAGCGTCGTGGTGTTGTCGCAGGCGATCTCGACGACGCCCGTGTCGTCGATCCGCACCGCACCGCCCGAAAGCATGTGGTTGATGAAGTGCGCCGCGTAATCACCGTGCCAGGTGATGTCGGCGGTGATGTCTTGGCCTTCGCCCCAGCCCATCGACGACTTGTGCCACAGCAGGCAGTAGGCGACGTTCGAGACGATGGGGATGCCGGTGTGCATAACCCAGGTGGTGTTCATCCACACCCGCGCATCGGTGCCGCCCAGCCAGGGCTTGCGATCGCCGACATAATCGGCGTTCGAGAACTCGGTGATGTTCAGGAGTTCCATCCACTGGTGGGAGTTTACGAAGGCGTACCGCTCGCCGTCGTCCGGCACGTCGCCGCTGTTCAGCGTGTCAAACGCCGTCAGGATCTTTGTCTTGGTCAGGCCAGCCGAGCCGACCGCGACTTTCTGGCCGGCGCCCAACGACGCACGCGCCGCGGTGAACAGCAGATCATCGACCTTGCGGCCCAAAGCCGAGGCGCCGGCCTGCGCCGTCACCTTGCGCTCGTCGTGCTTGACCTTGAGCTCGTCGAGCTTGTCGCACCAGTCGCCGGCGTACCAGTCGCTCATGGTGCATTCGACATTGGTGTGGTCGATGTTCATGACCGGCACTTTGCCGTGACGGGTCTTCTGCCCAGCAACGCCCTTGCCGACCTTTTGAAAGGTGGTCGACTCGCCGACAACGCCGGTCTTGAGACGCACGGAACCGCGGCACTTGGAGCTCATGCGCTGGTAGGCCGCGTGAACGTCGCCCTCGTACTGCTTGACGAAAGCGGTAGAAATCGAAGTGGACATGGATTGTTCCCCTAGTTGAGACACACTAGCTTTCGCCGGTATGCCTCAACCTTGGGGATCGATTGCCTTGCGGGTCGCTCCCGCCCGGTTAGGGCCGGCTTCAGGACGCTTGAGCGTACAGCCGGTCGTAACCTTCGCTGACCCGCTTCACCGTCGCGGGATCACCATTCATGTATTCCTTGGAAAGCTGCAATGCACGCAATTCATCCAAGGTTAGGGATTGCGCCGGCGCCGCCCGGCTCGTTTCCATCGACGGTGCGCCGCGGTAGGCGATCAGCTTTTCGAGAGCGACCACGGCATCGGCCGACGATACGGCAAGGTTGATTGCCTGAATCTCGCCTTGAGTGAGGCCAGCCTTTTCGAACGTGGTGTTTACCTTCTCGATCCGGGTGACCGCGTTCTCGCCCAGCTTCTTCTGCTCTTCTTCGAGGTTGGGCATGCTTTCCGCGATCGAGCCAAGCCACCGGCTGATGCCTTGGCCGTACTGATCGTTCGTCAGCCCATGCTCAAAAGCGAACTCACGCCACCAAGCGAGCATCGGATCGGGAGCGTCCGGATTAAACTCGAGGCCTTCGGGCACGCCGCCCTTGTCGAACGTGTAGTCCTCGGGCTTCTCCGGCCGGTCGGCCAGCCGCTCCTGCATAAACTGCTCGCGAAGCTCGTTGATTTTGTCGCCTTCAAGACCAAGCGACTTCGCCAGTTGGGCCTTGTCCTCCGACGACATCTCCTCTAGGCGCTTGCGACCCACCTTCTCGAGATCGAGGTAAGCCGACAGAACGCTTTCGGAACGGATCGTCTTGGCTTCGGGGTCCCAGAACTTTTCCGGGATGTGCTCAGGCCGGCTCGCTTCCTGGGTCGGCGGGCTCTGTTGCTCGGGCGCGGGATCGGCGGGCGCCGGCGCCGTCGCGTCCGGGCTTCCCGGCTCGTTGTTCTCTGCTTCCGGGGTCTGCTTGTCGTCCGACATCAGATTTGCCCTCATCAATGCGTGCCTGGATCACGGAGAAAAGGTATCGCTGCCCTTCCAGGTGGAGCAGCGAATTGACGTTCGCGATGTTTGGGCCAAACACGTTGTTGAGCGTCAGCTTTCGCAGATAGTTCAGCACAAGATCGCCATCGTCAGAGGCAAACACTCGAACCATCGCTTTCGAAATCTTGCGGCTTTCCTCAGCCGACAGGCCCAGCCCGTCCTGCATCACATCCTCGCCGACTGGTCAGGACCACGGCCCATCATTTTACTTGGAGACGCATTCTGCTCCTGCGCCATCTGGCGTATGGCGTCGGTCAGTTGCTTTCGGTCAGTCCGGCTGCGGATGATGTCAGGCGGCACGCTGCGGAGTTTCGCCAGGGTCTCCGAGGCAACCTCGCCGTCGAGCATGAGATTGACCATCTGCGGGCCGAAAATCTGGCCGATCAGCATCGCGTATTGGGCGATGTTCTCGACCTCTTCGTTCTGTTGCTGCCGCGCCAGCGGAGAAATCGGCTTGGCTTGAACTTGGCGCCCGTCGATCAGCGGCATGTTCCGAATGGTGCCGTTCTCCGTGAGGATGTAGGCCACGCGCCGTATCACTGGAACGAGAAGCTCGTAGGTCAGCCGGCCAATCGGGGAACCAATGCGTCGCTGCAATTCCGACACACGCTGGACAACCTCAGTCGCCGACATCGGGGTCTTGTCGACTGGGCCGAGCATCTCGTCATAGAGCGCCCGCTTGATGTTGGCGCGCTGCTCCTCGAGGATGAGGTTCGCCACGTTGAAGTCGCCAGCTGCACCTAAAGGCTGGAGGCCCCGGCTGTTCTGGGCGATCGGAATAATCGACCCGGCCACGATCTGGACCGTGTCCGGATTAAGAACGCCATCGTCCGCTGCCTGATACATGCCGGTGATCGCCATTTCGGCATTGTCCAGGGTAAGCTCGATCACCGTGTTCGCCGTGCGGATCGCCGGCAAGGCGTTAATCAGCGGGCCGCGCCCATAGACCTCGCCAGCCGCTTTGGACCAACGCGCCGGGATCAGAGGGAATGCGCCCGGCCCGGTAAACTCGTACTCAAACAAGGGAACCGAGTCGTCCTTGTTCATATCCTCGTCGATGCAAACGTAGTGCTTCCACGACTCAGTGGCCTTGTTGCTGTAGTCGCGAACGTTCGCCTCGACGATCTTGCAATCCTTGTTTGGCTGCTTCTCGATTTTCTCTCGAAGATCTTTGCTGATTGTCCCGTCCGGCCACACCGTTTCGATGTCGCGGTACTTCTCGATCCGATGCCGAAAGATGCCGCCGATCGTGTCAAACGGGCCGCGCTCGAGATATGTCGCGTTCTGCGCCAGGGTCGAGAAATGGATGCGCCCGTCACGCTCCTCGCACAACAACACCGTGGTGCCCACGGCGAGGTCCAGATAGGCCTCGTACATCTGGGTGATGAAATTCGACTCGTTGATCGCCTCGAACACGACGTCTTTCACGCCGGCCAGCTGCTTTGACAGCGACTCCCGCTGGTCTGGCGGGACCATGGCACCTGGCACAAAGTCCAGCCAGTGCATGAACGGCGGGGTCAGGCCAAGCTGCATGCGCGAGGCAAACTCCGCGGTCGAGATGATTGCCGTCTCGTCGAACACGCGGTCCATGCGCTCGTCGCCGGGAGTGTGGGTCAGAAACCCAGCCCGGTTTGGGATCGCAAAGTCGTAGCAATCCTCCCACACCGTGCGCCAATGCCGGTGAAGCTCGGTCGCCGCGCGGTACCGCTCGTGCAACGATTTGATCATGTGCCGAGACCCTGGGTATAGCCGAGGGAATTGCGGGACAGCAACGACCGACGCCCAGCCATCCGTTGCATCATTGCCCTTCTGGCAGTCTGCGGCGCCGGCGCATCGTTGGGCACGACCGGCTGGCGGCTCTCGATCTCCGTGCGCTCGTCGCGAATGCGCTGAACCTCGGTCTCGTAGAACTCACGGTCGCTCTCGCGCTGCGCCGCAATGTCGTCGATTTGCCGCTGCGTCGCCGCGTCCGCTTCGTTCTGCTTGTGCGCCGCGTTCTGCTGCGCTTGCCAGTTGTCGTAGTAGCCTTTGCCGAAGTAGCCGGTGTAGCCCTTAGACCGAGCGTCAGCGCGAAAAGCCGAGACATCGTTCCCGTACCGGTCGTAAACGGCATCATTTTTAGCAACCCAGGCGCCGTTCGGGTCTCTTGGGTCGGCAACGTAGCTTTGCAGAAAACGGTTGTAGCCGCCGCCGCCAAAGTCGCCGAAATACCCGCGTTGGCGAGCCTCAGATCGCTGGGTCTGCTGGGCGATCTCGGTGTTGTGCTGCTGCCGCTCGGCCTCGCTGTACCAGACGGTGCCGTCGTCGGCCACATAGGTTTGCGGCGGCGCCGGCGGCTTTGGCGGCTTCAAGAGATCAATCGGATTGCCCATCACGAAACTCCCAACGATGAATAACCACGTGCATTGCTGGTGAGAAGCGACCGCCGGCCAGTCTGCCCAGTAACCAGCTTGAGACGGCGGCGCTGCTGCTGTTCTTCGAGCGCGCGCGTTTCCCGCTCCGCCGCCTGCCGAACAGCGGTCTCGACGCGGACGCTTTCTGCCTGCATCTCCGCCAAGCTGCGCTGCTGTATCCGGTTGAGCTCGTCCTGCTCACGCTGTAGCTCCAGCGCCATTGCCGGCGACGCGCTGACGCTCTCGCGCCCCCACGCAGCAAGCTGCTGGTTAACCATGTCGCGGCGCGCTGTTTCCCGGCTCTGAGACATGAGGTTGATTTGCTCACGCTGGGCGTCGTTCGCATTTATGATCGCCCGGTTGGACGCAGTGAAATCCGGCGTTGGAATGTTGGGTCGCTGGCGGCTCTGCAGAAAAGATGAGATGCCGCTCACAGCGGAAACCGCCGTGCCAATGCCGCTGATCACTGAGCCAATCGTCGGCAGGCCAGCCGCCGCTGTTGTGATTGCGCCTGCTGTACTCGTCGCGCCAACTGCGCTCGCGACCATTGCAATAGCTTCCATCAAGCGTCCTCCGTCACCAGCAGCAGGCGGTTATCGTTCAGGCCAACCCGGCAGATAAGCTGGCCGCCCAGCCGGCGCATCTCCGCGAACAGGCGATCCGGCGTAAAACAGCGCCACGAGTCCAGGCCGAGGGTGTGGGTCGCCAAGCTACAGCAGTTGAAGTGTGGGAAGGGCGCCGCCGCCGCCTCCTCAGCTTCGTAGAGAACCAAGACAGCCCCGGCACGCTGGAACTTGGTCAGTTCCTGAGCCACCTCCACCGGCAGCAGGCAATGGTAGCTGGTCCGCAGCATGTGATGATCGACCCCAAGCACTACGCCGAACCGCTTCTCGATGCCGTACAAGAGCACGTGCTTGAACCGGCCGCGGGCAAACAGGTAATGCCGCCACGTCTTCCGAGAGACGCGCGGCCAAAACACCACCAGCCAGTGAGCGATCAGTGTCGGCGACGTGACCATATCGATTTGCGCTCCTTTGCCACACGAGGCTTTGACCGAGAGCGCGATGAGGTCAATGCACGGGCCTCGCCAACCCCGACGAGAAAGTACTGAAGAGCTTCGGCCACGTGGCTGCTTTCGTTCTTCAGGGGACGCACGTCGTAGCGCACTCCGCCCGACGCCTTGATTTTCGGGTAGTGGTAGCCACCCGCGCACGCCTTGATGAGATGCGTGCAGCTCGGGTCGATAACAATCGCCGGCTTGCCGTCGTGCAGCCGCGTCATCACGCTGTCTACCGACCCCACGCGCAGCGAAAAATCGTTGGTTCCTGCGGATCGAGCCGAAAACCCCTTCGAGTTCAATATCATATAAGGTGTGACCTCGTCGGTCTGGGCCCGCTCGTCGCCGGCAGGGTCTCCGTAGAGCACAACCTTGTTGCCCGGATACCACTCAGCCAGCGCCTGGTGCAAAAGCGGCACGGCGCGGGCAACGCCCATGTCTCGAAACACCATCTCCCGCTGGATCAGCCACCTGCCCCCGACGCTCTGGCCGAACACCACCGCCGGCGTCAGTCCAAAGTCCATGCCGAGAATGACATCGCCATCCGGCAGGATCGGCAGAGGCTCCCTTGCCACGTGCACATCCTGGTTGAAGCACTGGTAGACCGCTTTACCGTCGATGTGGACTACGATCTTGTTGCACAGATAGCGGTCGACCCACTCCTTCGCCTTGCCCGAGATTTGCCGCTGGTAGTACCGGTCCGGCAGGTTCGGCAGGTTCTCAGCCGCGAGGTTGATCTCGTATCCCTTGAAGCGGCCCTGCTCGTCGCGAACTTCTATCAAGCCGCCCGGCTGATTGAAGAACGCCCACTCGCCGTCGACTTGGAGCATGGCGCGATCCTCGTCGCTCATGTCCTCGGGCGGCGGCATGTCGCCGGCAATGATCGGCCACCAGTGGTCAGGGTCCATGGCGTTGGTGTCCATAATCACCCCGTACCACGTCGGGCCACCCTGCCATTTCGGCGGGTAGCGGCCCACACGCTCCGTCGCCACGTCGACGATCACTTTCGGGATGTAGCGGGCCTCGTTCAGCCATACGCCGGTGGCCTCGAGGGAGCGCATCTTGGACACGTCGTCCTCGACGTCCAGAGCCAGAAAAATTATCTCGGCATGCACGTCACCGAACCGAATGTTGTGGGTCGGCGGCGTCGCCCAAGTGAACCGGCCCCACGAGCTTTCAGGAAACCACTCCAGCCACGTCTTGATCGTCGTCGTTTTGAGCTCCGGGAACGTGTTGCGGATCACCAGCCAGCGGGTCCGCCGCACGCCATCAGGGCTAGGCCGCTGCTGCATCGCTCGGCGAATGATCTCGATCGCGCAAGTAACAGACTTGCCGCTACCAACCGGCCCCCTAATCCCGCGGACAAACTCGTCCGACCGCATGAACTCTCTCGCGACCGGGCCAGGGGGCGTGTAGTTGAGATTAATCATCCCTGCGATTTACGCAGTGTGTCCAACACCCGCACTGCACGCCGGCGCCATTCCTTGTGAGCACTTTTTGACGCGGCCACATAGGTGTTCGAGCCAAAAAATTCCTCGAACATCAACGCGCTGAACAAAGCCAAATCATCCAAAGCGACAGTCACCGGACGAAAATCCGGGCACTCGGCCCGAACCTCGCTCGGCACAAGAATCTGTTTGATACCCACCGTGCGCGCGCCTGCTTTTTTCATGGTGCCCCCAGAGATGAGAGGCCCATATGCTGCATTTTTGCATGATGCGGGTCAAGGCCGCAGACCAGTCCCCAGCCAATCAAGGAGAACTGACATGACCAAACGCAGCCGCGGGAGACCCCGCATCTACTCACCAGAGCAGATCGCACAGATCAAGCAGAACCTCATCAACACCATCTTCGAACACCAGGACAAACACGGCAAAGCACCCACCCACGAGTTCCTCCGCAACCACGTTCACCGGGGCGCCAGCGTCTACCTGTCTGAAATGATCCGCGACGGCATCATCACCAGAAAAGTCATCGGAGGACACGACCGCTTCTACACGGCCAATCCCACACGCAAGTGAAATGGTTTTTTGAACAAATCGTGCGTCAGGGTGCCTAGGCTAGTGGGGATAGGCCGTTTTTGGACCCCCCTACCCCCCGGGCGCCCCTGCGAAAAAGCGAGCACCCTTCCTGGTACTAGAGAGCACTACCAAAGCTCAGGAGGGCGCCGGCGCCGCCTACCCGAGATTGATCTGGATGTTGATCTCGGTCGAGCTCGTCTGGTCACTGTCCGTGATCTGCTTGAGCAACACCTTGTTCGCTTCCAACCGCACGTGCTCACTCTCCGCGTCCCGAGCTAGAGCACCAATGCGTACCGGGGCAGTGGCCGCCTCGAGCGAGAGTTCAGTCAGCGCCGCTTGGATCAGGGCCGTCTTCACGTGGGGCTTAGCCAGGGCCTGTGAGAGGCTTTCGCGTCGCATGCCTGCTTGTTCTGCTGCTTCGGTGATGGAGGCTTTGGGGTTAGTGGCGAGTGTGTTGATGGCCTTGCGGAGTTTGGCGGAGATGGGCCGTTTGTGTTGCCGTTGGTCGGTGCCTGGGGGAGAGTTGAGCGGGGACATGCGTGCGGGTGCGGCGGCGGCGCCTGTGGCTGTCTCGACGAGTTGCGTCGTTGGGTTCTTAGTCGTTGGTGCCAAAGGACTATTCCTTAAGAGACCCGGCTGGAGGTATCTAGGAGGGTGCTTGAAAGCTGCTGTCAAGCGGAACCTGTAGCGCCTTGATATTGAGTCGTTGTTCGGCTCGATCCGGGGTGGCATGAGAAGTGCATTAGTGCTCACTCGGTGCGTGTTGCGGGCAGTCTTATCATCCAGAAGGTTGTGCCGGGTGCTCGAGAACGAGGCGTCGTGCGGGCTTTCGCTTTCCACTCATCGCCCGGTCGATCCGTTTGTGCGCATGAAGGAGCGCCGCGCCAGGGCGCGTCGCAGCTTATTAGTCCAACAAGGCAATGCGCTGATTGAGCGTAACGCGCCGCAAGCGCGCTACGCACATGGTTCTCCCCGACTGCGCCTCCGCCTGAAGGCTCCGGCTTGCGGGGCCCCACACACACACACACGACGGCTCTAGATCGATCGCTGCTTCGCCTAGGACGCGGACGCGACAACACCCCGACGCGGACTTTGCAACCGAATGAGATCGGTGTGCTGTCACGCCCCCGACCAAGGCTACGCGACGCTCCCGACGGGTCAGACCGACGCTGCCAAGCTACGCCAGTCGCTTCGCTCAGGCTTCGCTAGGCATCGCACGCCGGTTCAAGGGGTCGGCGTCCTTCGCTCGCTTGATGGTCCTAGTGAACCGCGCTGAAAACGTCCCGCTCTACGGCGGGACGGCGCTACTGCCTAGTCGTGCGGGCTCGCTGCAGGAGCCTAAGCGCAGCTTCCCCCTTGAGCCGGCTCGGCCTGATCCAGGTTTGCCGTTTTAAGTCGTGTGCATGTGTGCGCGACTAGATTTGAAAGGAGAACATCATGAGCACGCCCCGATACCCGACCGTCATCGTCTGCGGCGGCGACGACTGCCGCTACGTCTGGCACGTCTTCCGAGTCCTCGACGCTTGGCTAACCCATGCAGGCGGCGAGCGCGTCATCCAAAGCGGGACCAGGGGAGTCCCGCAACTTGCGAGGCAGTGGGCCTTCACCCGAGACATACCCTGCCAAAAAGTCCCCGCGGACCACATGCTGACACTCAACCCGGACGCAGTAATCGCTTTCCCGGGCGGACAGGATACCGCGACCATCATCAAGTCGGCCCACGCCGCCAACGTCCCGGTAATAACGTTCGAGCGATTTGCCATTTGAGAGGCTGAAAGTAGAAGGCCCAGCTCAAATAAAACGGGCCGGATGGGGTGCTCCAACACCTTCTCCGGCCCTTGCCCGTAACCGCAGATAAAGGAGCAAACCATGCGGTTCCAGACTGACCACGATATCTATCACCACACGCGCACCATGACCAAGGACCAACTGCTGAGCTTAGCCGGCGACATGTTCGCCCCCGTTCGCCGCAGCTGGAACAAGAGCCAGATCGTCGACGAGATCGTTGAGACGTGGCGCACTGCCTTCCCCGCGCTCGACACCGACCAGGAGCCGCAGGAGAGTTCCCCCACCGACGTCGCCTGCGATCAGGCGTTTGCCGACGCGAAGGCCATGCCTGCCGCACTGATCCGGCACCGCAAGGTCATCGAGAAGTCCTACGACCTCGACTGGATGATCCAGTTGAGCGACGAGCAGGCCGCGATGGGAGCGCATCTTGTCTCCCGCGACGACGAGGAGGAAGCGACCACCCACTTGCGGGACGGCCTTCGCATGGTCTTCCGGGCCATCAACGACCTCGACGCCGACGAACTTGGCATGGACCTTGCCGACGCAATCCTCACCAGCCTCGACCGGCAGGCCAAGCGCCAGTCCGAGCGCGTGTCACTCGCCTGCCAGGAAGTGAGCGCGGCCCTGCGATCGGACGACGCCACCGAGTTCGGCGATCAGGAAGTCACGATCGCCCACGCGAAGGAGAGGCTCGCGGAGCGTCACGAGCAAATCGCCGAGATCGTCGCGGGCGCCGCCGCCGCCGCCTTTGAGAGCATCTACGACCGGGCCTGGATACCGCCGTCGTGGAGCAACACCAAGCGCATCCGCAGCGCCGCCCAGATCATCGCCCAACAGGCTGTCCTGGACCGCAAGGAGCGCGAGACGAAGGCCGCCGATATGCCGACCGGCACCCGCGTCGTCATCACGGGTGGCTACAAGGACAAGGCGTACTGCTTCGACAAGCTGGCGATGTGGGAGAAGTTCAGCAAGCTGCGGAACAAGTTCGGCGACGATCTGGTTCTGATCCTCTCCGACGAGCCTGGTGCTCCGGCAGAGGCCGCGAAGTGGGCGCGGGACAATGGCGTCAAGATCGGCGCCTACGTTCGCATCGACTGGAAGAAGCGCCAGCGTGCGGGCTTCGAGCGCAACAATCAGATCGTAGCGCTCAAGCCGCAATACTGCCTCAGCTTCCCCGGCAATGGCGTCACCGAGAACCTTGTGAACGCTTGTGCGAAGGCCGGGACAAAAATCCTTCGCGCTTCGATCTGACATCAACAACGGGAGCCGGAGGCCCATCCGGTTCCCGTAACTTCAACCGAGGAGGATGCCATGTCTCTCAACAGCCACATCATCGAAGGCCGTATCGGCACCATGGACGCTCGCGTCACCCCAAACGGCAATCACGTCGTCAACCTCACCGTCGCCACCAACGACCGCTGGACCGATGCGTCCGGCAACAAAGTCGAGCGCACCGACTGGCACCGCGTCAGCGTCTTCGGCAAACTCGCCGACGTCGTTCCCCGGATTGCTCAAGTCGGCTCCCACGTCTTCATTCAGGGGCCGGTGCGCGTCCGTAACACCGAGCGCGACGGCGTGACCTACCGCAACCACGACATCATTCTCGGCGGGCCCCGGAGCGTGTTCCAGCTTCTCGGCAACGGTAAGCCGCGTGCCGGCGACGTCAGCGAGCCGGAAACGCCCAACGCGGCGCCCATGGAGCCCGACGACATTCCGTTCTGACCTGCTGCACCGGGAGGGAGAGGGCATCCACGCCTTCCCCTTCCCGGCACCAGCGGCAGCGGTGTTCCAAAGCCCTCATCGCCTGCTCCCGAAAACAGCACCCGACAACAGCACCGCAGGGAGGGGAGAAGCCCTCATCTCCTCAAAAACAGCATGAACAAACTTCTTGCCGTCACCTTCTGCATCGCCACCCTGGTGGTAGCCCTCAGCCTGCTTCGCCGTCAAATCGGCTTGTACAAATTCCGCACCGCGTGGAGACGCGCGCGGTCCGCAGCCAACAGCAATGCGCCGCCGGCGTCCTTCCGTCTTTTCTACCGGGTTGGCGCTTTCGTGTGTGTCTACCTCACGATCGCTACGACCATCTTTCTAGCCCTCAGCATTGGGGGCGTGAACATCACGCTTATGACTTCTTTTCTCAGTGCCCCGCTCTGGGTCTCAGTAGTTTTGCTGTCGTTATGGATCACCCGGCGCCTTCCTTGAGGGGGGAGGCCCGGCCTTCCGGTGTGCTTTCACCCGGGAGGTTTACATGGACGCGATCCACCTTGCCCGCCTCGAAATGCAAGCGGCTCAGACGCTGGAGCAGTTCGAAAAAGCCCACAGCAAATACAGGAGACTGCAAAATGCCCGAGTTCATGATGCTCAATCCGACCAAGATCGAATTCGGCCCCAACACGCGCACGGAAGGGCTGCCTGATGTCGCCGCTCTTGTGGCTTCTATTCGCCAGATCGGTCTGCTTCAGCCCATGCTCGTTACCGATCTGGGCGAGGACAGCTATGTTCTTCGCTCTGGTCATCGCCGCCTCGCGGCCTGCAAGGAGCTCAGCGCCGAAAACCCCAACGCCGAGTTCCCCTGCTTCGTCTTCGCCGAACAGGAAGGCGACACGCTGACCCAGAACGTCGCCGAGAACTTCCAGCGGGCCGACCTTACCGTGGTCGAGCAGGCGTTCGCCTGCCAAGCCCTCCACGTGAACGGCGCTACCATCGACGAGATCAGCAGCGTGACCGGCCTGCGTACCGGCCTCGTCCGCCTGCGGCTAAACATTGCTAGCCTCGATCCCGACATCATCAACGCGCTGCGGGAGAACAAAGTCTCGATCGACGCCGCGCTCGCCATCGGCATGGCCTCTGACCGGGCTGTCCAGCAATACCTTCTCGAGAACCATTTGAAGCACCCGAGCTACTGGGACGCTTCGACCATCCGGACCCATGCGACCCGCATGATGTTCCGTGTCAGCAACGCGCTGTTCGACGCGAAACGGTCCGACCTCGAGATCTACGGCGCCGACCTTTTTTCGGACGGTCAGAACAGCTACTTCGTCGACACCGACGCCGCGGTCGAGAAGCAAATTGCGGCCCTCAAGCGGAAGCTCAAGAAAGACTTCCCCGACTTCGACGGCCCGATCGAGGTCATTTTGTCCAGCCAGTTGAACAACACGCACGAGCAATTCGTTGAGGTCGACGGCCTCGACTCGCCGGTCTACAACCACAACGAGGACGTTGCGCCGAAAGATCTCACCAGGGAACTCTGGGAGAAGCGGCAGCTCATCGGCTACGTCTATCCGCAGGGCACCCATGGTTTTGGGTTCTTCGCCGACACCACCGGCATCCCGTTTTTCGAGGAGGACACCGCCGAGCGGACCACTTTCCCGGCCTCGGCGGAGCCCTCCGATGAGACGAGTGAGGCCGACAAGCTGGGCTTCACCGTTCGGCAGAGCAACGCCATCGTTGCTTGGATGACACTTGCGACGCAGGCCCGTTTTGCCGACCTCAGCGTAGACGCTCAGTTGACCCTCATGGTCCAGCTCATGATGGCACGGCCGGAACTGCACAACCTGTTTGCGCCAAACAGCGCGGTGAACTACAGCGGCATCTACGCCTCCGGCTTCAATCCCGGTCACGGCACCGTGGCGCACGAGGTCGCCGAGACCCGAGTGATTGTCGAGAAGATCATTCGGGAGCGGGCCCCTTCGGCGGAGACCATTGACGACTACAGCGCCTCGGAGCAGGTCGCCAAGCTGACCTACGATGAGAAGATTCAGATGCTCATCGCCATGTTCATCGCGGCGCTGCCGAAACTCCCGTCGCGGGCGGCTGTTCTTCCGGATTTCAACCCGAAAGACTTTGACCACGCCGCGTGGTTTGGCATGGCGAGCAAGCCGCAGCTTCTGGCCTGGGCCAAGAGCGAGTTCAACAAGGAGCTCGACTCCAAAGCGAAGAAGAGCGAGTTGGCGAACACCCTGGCGACCATTGCTCGGGAACAGGACTGGCTGCCGCCCTTTCTCCGGAGCCCGAAACCGACGCAGAACCTCAGCGAAGCTGCGTAATCGCGCGGATTGCAACACCAAAGAGAGGGACATCTTGCAAAAGGTGCCCCTCGTTTGGTCCGTAGTCCTCCGTCAAGAGCAACGGCGGACGATAGACCAACGGCACCAGCTTACCGTTGATCCCGGCAATCACAATGTCGCCCTGTTGCGGCACCACATTCGGATCAACAATGAGCGTGGACCCTGGGCCAATGCTTCGAGCTCTCAACTCCGTCCCGTCCACAATCAACGCATAGCAGTCGGCGGGAACGTCGCCAGAAACTTCGATGTGCTCTATGGTCATGGAACCCCGCTGTAATTTCTGACTGCTGTCGTAAGACGAATAGACCGGCACAACACGCATTTCGACCGTGTCTTTTCCTGCTAGCCTAGGCGATGACTCAACAACTGTCCCAAGTTTTGCCAAAGAGACAGTACTTGGGACAGATGCCGACTCAAAATGCTTCAGGAAGCGGGTTATTGTCGTAGGCGCAATGCCTGCTTGGCGACACCACGCCTCCGCCGTGAGATTTTTTCCCTTCATTTGTTCTTTTAACCACGCCGCCACTCGGTGTTTTACATCATTGGACATAGCGATTGCTCCGTTTAAAGGCCGAAGCGATACGCTCTCCGCTGCACAAGTGCAACTGAGATAGTCGATAAGACAGGCTTGTCGCAACGGCAATTTTGCAGCATCCTCGCGCCCATGCTGCAATCCTACTACAGCCAGCTACTCGCCTCCGCAGACCGCCAAGATATTGATCTGGCCGCTGCGTGCCGGCGCGCTGGCGTTGCCTCCACCACACTGCTCCGCTGGCGCTCGGGGAAAACCTCTCCGCGCGAAAACGAAGCGCGCCGTGTCATGGAAGCTATTGAGGAGCTGGCCGATGACAGAGGTTCAACTGATCGGGCTGCTTAAAGCCCGCCGCTATGCGTTGCAGATGAGCCAACTCGCTCTAGACGATCGTTGCGGCTTCACCAATGGGCAGATCGCCAAGTACGAGAGCGGCCAGCGCATCCCTCAGCTTTTCCATCTTCTTTGCTGGATTGAGGCTTTGGGCCTCTCCCTCTCCCTTTCCTCGGCATCGTCCGACACGTCTGGGGGGCGGCGCCGGCGCACCCGCTACAACACCAAGGAGATCAACCGGCATGGGCAAATCGCAGCGTGACAAAGGGGCCCGCATCGAGCGCGAGATGGTCAATCGCCACAAGGAGATTGGCATCGATGCCGTGCGGCAGCCTGACTCCGGCGCCTTTGGCACCAGCCACAAAAAAGAAGAACTCACCGGCGACCTTGTGATCGCCAAACGCTTTCGTGCGGAGGTGAAGGCCCGGGCCAATGGTGAAGGGTTCAAGACCCTAGAACAATGGCTCGGGAACCATGACATGCTGTTTCTTCGCCGCAATGCCGCCGAACCAATCGTCGTCTTGCCGTGGCCTGTCTACCGGCAACTTCTAATCGAAGCTCAAATCGGAAGATGATCCTTCCCGACAACCTGGTGGATGCCGTTTTGGCCGGATCGTTGCCTCGATCCGCTCTTCTGCTTTCTTGCGCTATTGCACGATCAGCAGGCTCCGACTGGATGGAGACCACGCTTGACGAGCTTGCCGAGATGATCGGCCAGCATCGCGTGTCTGTCTCACGAACCATCTCCGCTTTGACAGCCGCCGAATACCTGGATCGGGAGCGCGGCCAGCACACCCTTCGCCTCCGCTTTAGATTTAGCCTCTCAGCTAACTCTACCGCGCCAAGCCCTCAAATGCTCACTAACGACGAAGGAACGCCGCTTCCTGACGGCTTTCCGTCAAACGAAGAACTCGCTCACGCCGAACTGTACTATCCGCATCTCGACATGGATCGGGTGGCTCGACAGTTCCGCGCTCACTACAAAACAGCCGGGATACGACGGCGTAGCTGGGCTTCCACGTGGGCGAGGTGGTTGAAAACCGCCCACAAGGACACCCGCCATGACGTACAAGACCGAAGCTCTGTCCGAGATGCTGCTATTCGCAGAGCGATTGCACAGGATCCGTTCGCTTCCTGACGACTCCCGGCTTCATTGCGACGAGTTCCAAGCTGCGATCGACGAGCAGATCGCCCACATCAAGAAGCACCTCGAGCCGTCGCCCGGTGAACACGTCGCGCGCATGGTCGACTTGGCGTTCAAGACGCTCAATCACGACCTGCCCGACGCCGAGGTTCTCGCGACCTACTATCACCTGCTGGCCGAAATCCCTCACGACATCCTCACCCAGGCAACGCGGCTCATGCTTCGCAGCCTGTACGCGCGTCCTGCCCCCGCCGACTGGTTTCGGGAGGCTGGGCCGCTAATCGCCGCGCGCCGCTCTGATCTCTGGAAGGTCAGCTTCATCAAATGGACGCTCAATCCGGCGAACCAATACAAGCGGTGCTCCTGGTTCAACGACGAACTGCCCGACTTTTCGGTTTTGAAACCAGCAAAATCGATTGCGCCCCCCGCTCCCATGCTGCAATAGTGCAGTGTCCCAGACGACAGGAGACGTTATGAACGAGCTGAACAAGCGGCTGTTTTCGGCTGAGGCCCGCCCCGGCCACCAGCACGACCGGCGCACTTTCATCGGTTCTTCCGATCTCTATCCAATCATGAAGGGCGACCTCCGCAGCGTGTGGCTAGAGAAGACCGGGCGCACCGAGCCGGTCGACCTCAGCAACGAATTTCGGGTTCAGCTCGGCGTGAACAGCGAGCCTTTCATCCTCGATTGGGTTGAGAAGCTCTACTTCGGCAAGATGCCGCAGAACGAAGGCACGCGCGCGTTCGCCCACAAGACGTTTGATCAGCATCCTGAGTATCTGTTCCTTTGCGCTGAATGCGACGCGATGTACGCCGGCGACCTGTTCGGCGGCGCGAGCGACTACACGATCATCGAGGCCAAGCACAGCAACGGGTGGGCCGACGATCAGTCGATTATCGACAGCTACTACGCTCAGGTGCAGCACCAGATGTTTGTTCACGACGTCGACGTGGCTGCTATTGCCTATATCAAGGGCAACCAGTGGGGTGGCGTTCTGCGCGTCGAGGCCGACCCGCTTTGGTACGAGGGTCATGTGCTGCCGATCCTCAAGAAACTCTGGCAACACATCGTCGAGGACACCGAGCCGGAAGCTGGGAAGGCGCCGCCGCCGCCCCCCAAGCTAGACGACCTGATCGTCTACGACCTCAACGACCGCGATCCCGAGCGGGACAAGAGCAACTGGATCCAGCCCTTTAAGGACGCAGCGGTCGCCGCCGCGGCGCATCGGCCCGCCGCCCTGGCCTTTGACGAAGACAAAGCCACGCTTTCCAGCTTGGTGCCCGACGACGCGCGCAAGGTGCTTTTTGGAGAGGTGGAGGCCCGGAGGATCAAGACCGGCAAAATCCAAATCCACTTTTCCAAGGGAGCTGACTGATGGTCGAAGATCCGCTTCGCATTTGGGGCCAGGTCGAGAAGACCGACCCGCTCTACGTCAAGTCTGTTAGCAAGGGCCGCTTCAAGTTCTCCGCAATCGACGCTCACAGCCGCGTCCTCGCAATGACCAAGACCTTTGGCCCGATCGGCGTGGGCTGGGGCTACGACTACGAGTTCCACTACCCGCCGAACGACACCGTCGTTGCGCAAATTTCGCTCTGGTACATCGACCCCACCAGCGGCGAGCCCAGCGAGCGTGTCCACCACGTCGGCACCGCTCCCCTCACCCGGCACGACGGAAAGACCGACGACGAAGCACACAAAAAGGCGATCACCGATGGCCTGACCAAGACGATGTCTCTTCTTGGCGTCTCGGCCGATGTGTTCCTCGGCAAGTTCGACGACAACAAATACGTCGCCGAGCGCACCAAGGAAGCCGAAAAGGAACGCATCAAGGGCGAGAAGGATCTGGCCGCCCAGACCTTCGCCGAAGGCTTCTTGAACGAGGTTGAGGCGCTCGACACCAACGCCGCGTGCGTCGCTCTGATCGAGCAAAAAGCCAAGGTGCTGGACCGGCTCGAGAAGGCCTTTCCGGATATCTACACCCGCCTCATGTACGACGTCGACAAGCACAGAATGGCGTGCAGCGACCACGAAAACGTCGGCGAACAGCAGGCGACCGCAGCATGACGAATGAGGAGCACCAAAAACTCAGCTTCCTAGCCAACGGCGTCTCGAACTTGATGCAGCAGTCCGGACTCGAGCTTGAGACCGCCGCTTGGGCGGTCGGCTGCGCGTGTCAAGCGTACCTGCTCAATCTTCCAGACGATGAGCAAGACGTCGTTGGCCTCATCGGCCACCTCATTATGGGCGCGACCGCGCCTTACCAACGTGTGGAGACACCCGAATGTTTCAACAAGTCACACTGATCGGCAACCTGGGGCGCGACCCAGAGGTCCGCCGCACTCAGCAGGGTACCGAGGTTGTTACCCTGAACGTCGCCACCAGTCGCGGCGTCAAGCGCGGCGACAAGTGGGACAACGAGACGACGTGGCATCGCGTTGTCGCCTTCGACAAGGCCGGCAAAACAGTCGCCGACTACGGCAAGAAAGGCAATCAGGTCTTCATCCAGGGGCGCATCTCGATCCGCGACTACACCGACAAAGACGGGGTGGAGCGCCGCGCTTTCGAGATCGTCGCCTTTACCTGTCGCCTGCTGGAACGCATTGAAAAGGGTAGCAAGCCCGCATCGCGTGAGGACGGCGACGATCTAGACGATGAGCCATCCACTGGTCTGGATGATCTCGACGACGAGATACCGTTCTGATGGCGGCGCCGCTGACACCTCGCCAACAGCAATGCCTCGATTTCCTCCGATCAGAGCAGGAGGAAACCGGGGCGCTGCCGAAGCAGATCGTGGTGGCGTCGGCGCTTTCGATCAGCACGTCTCGCGTCGCCTCGTTGCTGCACCAACTCAAGCACCGAGGCTGGATCGAGTATCAAGCCAACAAACGCGGGCTGCGTGATGGGCGCTACGCCCGTCTTCTCGATCCCACGGAGATCAGGACATGAGGCAGATCATTCGACGCGCTTATGTGCGCCGACGTTTCATCTACGCCGTTGTGTTTGAAGCGGCCATGTGGAGCATCTGCGCGCTCGGCGTCTACTTCATCTGGGTTGGTAGAGGGGGGTGACATCCTTTCACGCCGGGCGGTGCGTTTGCCGGCGGTCAAGTCGCGGATCTCTAATCAGCCGGGCCCTCGAAATCCCATGACCGGCTAGACTGAGTAAACCCTGTCACCCTGAAAACTGCCGGGGCAATTCGCGAACACGCACCACCATCTTCTCCAAGCACAGAGGCTTTCATGGTGACGAATCCTGACATTGTTCCCCTCAAGCATCGCCACATGATCGAGCACGCCAACGCGGGCGGTCCCTATGGCGACGACATCTCCACCGAAGATGACTTCAAGTCGCGCGGCATTTGCAAGTTCGGGCGCGTCGAGATCGGGCTCCGCCACAAAGACGCTTTAGTCAGCGCGGCTGAGCATCTAAGAATCCTGGCGAACAGGCTCGAGGTGCTCGGCAGGGAACGATCCGATCGACCATTACATTCCCTCATGCTTGAAGCTCAGTCGGAGATCATCAGGGCGAACCAGATGGTCAAGAGCGCCACAAGATCTAGGGGCTGAGCGGTGATCTCCTATATTACACATTATGCGATCGACATAATTATCCCCGTTATCCCCAGGGCCATTCAGAGAAAGCAGGATTGCTGCTTCGTCTGACGGTTGCAGACCGTCTGTGGATAAAAATCGTTTCTAGATTTTGGTCGATGCGTCAGGAGACCGCAGCATGAAAAATCTTGATGACGTAGAGCGAATCAATGTGTTCGTCGAACGAAAGCCAGATTTGGAACGCCGCATATGGGGCGCGCTTGGAAACGACAAGGCGGGGATTTTTCATCTCTACGCTAAGCGCGACCAGCCGATTTTAATTATCGCTTCAGCTCTCGACGGCTGGGACCACGTGTCCGCGTCCCTGCGCGACCGAGTTCCAGACTACGCCGAGATGCAGCTGATCTTTCGCGCCTTTTTCCAGGACGACGAGACAGCGATGCAAGTCCATGTCCCCGCCTCTGATCACATCAACCTCGCCGAGAACTGCCTGCATCTCTGGCGTCCGCACAAGGGCAGCATCCCGCTCCCACCCAAACGGATGGTCTGAACCGGGCGGGCGGCGGCGGCGCCTCCAAAGTTTCAGGCCCGTTGGTTTATTTGCGTTTTAACAACGGAGATCACCATGCCCAATTCCATGTTCCCTCACCTCTCTATCGGCCAGCGCGTCAAGCTACCGCCGATGATCATCACCGAGTACGGCGTCATCGTGGTTCCTGGCCTTCGGGAATACTCGTCGACGATCAGCATCAACGACTTGGCCAAGGCCGAGTTCGTCGACGGGCTCGGTAGCAGCCAGATCGATTTCTGTACCCGGCTTGGTCACGCGATCGTTGCCTGCGTCAATCGGGGCAACCCGGCCCTCGACGCCAATGCCCCGCTGCTCAACGAGGCCGCGGAATAGCCAGACTGTCCCCACCCCTACGTCTGGCTCCTAGGGGCCGCCCGGAACCTCCCCCCGGCGGCCCCTTTTTTTTACAACCCGGAGAAATCCACATGAACATGATGCGAGTGCAGGACAGCACCAGCTACGACTTTCCGGTCGAGCTTCAGGAGATCTACGTTCGCCACCCCGACAGCGCCCCCATGTCCGAAGGCGTGTACTACGAGGCGCCGCGATCGCTGGCTCAGGCTGTGGTGCGGACCGACACCGGCGACGTTCTGGCGGTTCACGGCGGCAGCTACCGGATCACCAAGCACGCCGACGTGATTGAGAACATCGAGAAGATGTTGCAACAGTCCGAGCTGGCCGGCGAAAAGATCGTTCGCGAGATCAGCACCTACGACCGCGGCGCCAAGCTGCGGGCTTACTACAAGTTCCCCGAGCTCGTCGCCGAGCCGGTGGTGAACGACATCGTAGCGTTCGGCCTCGAGGTGCTGAACAGCTACGACGGCCAGTGGGCCTTCAATCTGGCGGGAATCCCCGAGCGCCTTTGGTGCCTGAACGGCTGCACCGATGCGACCTACAGCGTCCGGTTTCGCCGCAAGCACACGACTACGTTCAACGTCGAGGCCATGCTGGGCTCGATCAAGAACCAGATCGAGCTGTTCCAGGGCGCCGACGGCGTGTGGAAGCAGTACTACGACACCCCGGCCCCAACGTCGGACGTCGAACGGTTTTTCCGCAAGACGGTGTGTCATGCCCCGTCGCTGAACGACCCAAACAAGGTCAACGGCGCGCGTTTGGAGAACCTGCTGGGTCGATGGGCCTACAACCGGAGTGGGTCCGGCTCGAATATGTGGTCCCTCTACAACACCCTGACTGAATGGGCGACGCACCCCGAGGCCAAGGTAAAGCGTCCGCATATCGCGACGGAGCAACGCCGCGGCCTCATCGCCGACGCCATGCGCTCGAAGGAGTGGGACAACATGCTAAACCAAGTCGAGGTGTACGAAGACGCCTGATTAATCAGCAGCGCAGACCGCAAGCTTATCGCGAAGGTCCACTAGGCGGCCGAGCCAGTCCAGATACTCGGCTCGGTACGCCGGGATCAGCAAGCCCGGGGTTCTCAAGTCGTCCAGCAAAGACTTCACCGCTGGCGAAGGCTCTGGAAACTCCGGGCAAATCCTGAGAGGCGGCGGCGGCGCCATCCCCACGCAGCCATGCATCAACCCGGTTATCCCGCACATCATCAGAACGAGCGTCAATTTCAGCTTGCCGGCGCGCTTCATTCTCTTGCTCCCGCCGCTGTCGGTCCCGCTCGTCCCTCGCCCCATCTGCCCGGTCCTGGCGCCTTTGTAGAAAATCAAATAGCCGAGACAAGACCTCGACGAAGGCCAGGACACCTCGAAGCATTACACGTCGTCAGCGTTTTTGTTTTTGCCAACGTTGCCCGCGAGCAGGTTCAGAATCTTGAGAGCCACGTTGATGACCATGTCGTCCGTCTTGGTCGGCGTAATCATGGTGATCGCCGTAGCCGCAGCCACTACGCCCGTAATCGCCTGAACGTAGGGCCCGGTCAGAAACTCCATGACTGCGTTCATTGGCGCTTCTCCACTTTTTCAAGCGCGGCCCGCAGCGCGCGCATTTCTAGGTCTATGCGGTCAAGCTCACGCCGGACATTGTCCTGATCGCGGCGCGCATCTTCCTTGTCGTATCGGTTTGATGTCCGCATCCGAAGCTCGCCCTGCATCTGAACCTCGCGGTCCTCAAGAGCCTTCAACCGGGGCTCGACGCTTGCCACCATCAAGGTCTCAATGTGGACAAGCTGTTGCCGCATGGCGGTGAACTCAGTGTGAACCCACGCGCCGATCGCCAAACAAACCGGCACACCCAAAGCGGCGGCCAGCCGAGCGAACAACCTCAAAAGCACGGACTCAGCTACGTCGTTCATTGCCTTGCTGACCATCGCCCAATCCTTGAAATCGAGGTCATAAATTCAATGCCTTTCGGCTGGCGGCAATGCACGCCAAAGGCTACTCCACAGGGTTAGACCAAGAACCGACCCCGTCGATAGAACCCGCGTCAATGTCGATGAGGTCAAGCAAGACGCTATCCGCGTTTTCGGCATAGATCGCTTGCCGCAGCTGCCGACCGCGTTGATAGGCAAGAGACCCTCGAATGAATACCGCCTGCGCGAGCGCAATCATCTCCGCCGGCGTCAGCATTACCTCGTCGTTGCTGGCATCGCCAAACGCGATCACGGCGTTAGCCTCCCCCTTCGCCGCAAGGGCCACCGCAAAAGTGTGAAGCCTGGTCAAATTGTCCCGGTCACTCTGATTACGAATGTCAGGTTCGACCCTCAGCAGACCGTCACCGCGCACGTCGATTTCGCCGATCGGACTGTAGATGATCTCCTCTCGACGCGCTTTGGTCTGCTCCCACATGGCCGCCTGGCGCGCGGCTAGCGCCGCCGCAACTTCTTCGGCGGTCATCGACCTCTTAGGCCGGGGGTGCTGCCATTCGTCACCCACCAACAAGCCTGCTGCGTAGTTAGCCGGACCGTCCCAAACTTCATCGGGCGCAAGAACCGTAATGCACTTAGGCAGCGCCATCGAATGAGAGGTCAACACAGCCAAGCTCAGCGGATCTGGAAAGCTGGTGTTTGGCAGCACGCTCCCGACCGTGCCGGCAGCGGAGAATGTGCCGTCTGCGTGACGGACAACCAACGTATTGCGATTATAAATCATCACAATCTCCTAGACCCAAATGTCGTAACCAGAAGGCACAGCATAAGTCAGGCTTTCGGCGAGTGTTGCCGACGCAGTTCCTGACATAGAGGCAAGCAAAAAAATATTTGGCGAGACGCCGGTAAACAAAGGTGATCCGCTATCAAACCAAGATCCATTTCGACCAAAATATAGATCGCCATTTACGCTGTCGAATGCCACCATGAAGATATCACCGTTGGAAATAGGCCCTCCGGTGAACGATGAGAATGTCCCATTGGTCACTTTCTGACCGCCATATTGAATGCCCCAACCCGACGAGGTGCTTCCAAGATAGCCACCCGAAAGAGAAACAGACGACGTCCCAACTCCAAATATGTTGTTGGCCACCGTTGTCCCAATGGTGATCTCACCGTACAACTTATTGGTCCCGTCTGTCGACTTTACCGACCTCGTCCCTTTATATTGTCCCGCCGCATTGGCAATAGAGGCGACTCGGTCACCGCTTGAAAGCGTGATAGTTCCGTTTGTGTCAGCGGGGTTCCAAATGGTCTGGATTAACGACGTAGCTTTGCTGCCCAATCCGACGAGTTTCGATGAACTTACGGGCATCACTGGAAGTCCTGGCCGGAAACGTAGCCAAGCCACGTCGTTCCGCCGTCCGTCGTTTCAAAGAACAGGACGTCCTTTCCGGTCGTCGCCGTGGATGTCAGCGTCGGCGCGCTTCCGCTCGGCCAATCCACGGAAGCCGGCCATGTCGCGGAGCGGCTTCCTGTGCCGTCCTGGATGAGTTCAAGCCGAAAAGCTCCATACGATCCAGTCGCGGGCGGGTTACTGAACGTGAATGTGCAGTTCCCCGTCAGAGTGATCTTGAATACATTTCCACTTTCAAGATTGCAGGTATAAGTCGTCGTCGAGTTCGCGGTTACGACTGTTTCGGACACGTCCTGAAACTTGGGCCGTTGGATAAGCTGGTCCGCTGCCGACACTGTCCCAGACAGCGTTACCGCGTCGAGAGTGATGGTGTAGCCGTTCATGTCGAGAGTGCCGCCGGCAGTCACGTTGCCGCTGTCATTCTCGACCCAAGTGCCGGCTTGAATTTGATCTCCTGCCGTGCCGTCAAATCGCGGCCAAGTATTATCGGTGCTCGACGCTGGGCCGCCAATGCCAGCAGCCGACGCGGCAGATGCTGCCGCAGCCGTGGCCGAAGCAGACGCGCTTGTGGCGCTGGCTGCCGATGCCGTCGCGGACGTAGCCGCCGCCGTCGCCGACGTGCTGGCCGCCGACGCAGAAGCTGCCGCGTTAGTCGCGCTAGTGCCGACTTCGCTCAAACTAATGGTCGAGTTCTGAATGCCCGTCCCGCTCGAGTTCCATTCGAGCACCTTGCCAGCTTCCGGGTCATCGACCGTGAGCGTCACCGAATTGCCCGCCGTGTCCTTCAACCGCAGAGTCCGCGCAACGCCCGTCTCAATCTGCTGCAAGATCGCAAAAATCTTGTCGAGCGCCGTGTTTAGAGCTGCAACGCTGAAATAGCCCGAGGTCGGGAAGTCGGTCGTTCTCTCGACCGGAATGTCACGCAGGATCGTAATGGTGGTGTTGCTCGTGTTGGATACCAGCGTCACCGTGCCGCCAGAGTAGCCGTCGTCCACCGCCGTGCCGGCGACAGTGTAGTCCGTCGTTCGGACCAGCAGCGTCTCGCCGTCGTAGACCACAAGATCATCAAGGTCGAAAAACGGAAACGACACGGTGAACGGGCCCGTGGTCGGCGTGGCCGACACGCTATACTGCACCCGCGGCGAGGTATCGGATATCGAGACAGTAGCCATAGTCGAATAAGGCGGCGGCGGCGGCGCCCTCGCAATGCACAGACGAACAACTGAAGAGAGAGAGATGTTCACGCTGACGAATGATGACACCGGCCGGTCGTGAAGCTCAAAAAAGGCTACTCAATCCGTCTGACCGACGGAGAGTACGAAGCGCTCCAACATCTCGTT
>OCRE01000002.1_pt1 | contig 42941 bp, 55 predicted proteins | sample 1494271 | NCBI WGS metagenome assembly OCRE01 (sample SAMEA3275604, study PRJEB22092) | marine metagenome | biome: Marine near barrier island; feature: Surface water influenced by Mississippi River output; material: Seawater | collected 2014-06-21T14:00:00+00 | depth 0 m | reverse complement strand
CAACCTTGACTGGTATTCCTGCTTTGACGGCTGGTGATATTGTTGAGGTTCATAGTTCCTCTAACTATACTGTTGCCACCTTACCTGAAGGTAGTATCACTAACGCTAATGTAGATGGTGGTGCTGCTATTCAATCTACTAAGCTTGCATTTACCCAATCCGGCACAGGTGCAACCACTCGGACTGTTGAAAGCAAACTGCAAGATGTTGTCTCCGTTAAGGACTTTGGCGCAGCCGGTGATGGAGTGACGGATGACACAGCTGCTATTCAAGCATGTATTAATGCTAGTTCAGGTAAGACTGTATTCTTTCCAAAAGGTATTTATAAGATTACTTCACAGGGTACGGTTGAACTGGGCGCTTTTGCGTCTGGTGAGACTGCTGAGAGTATATCGTACTGCCTCAAAACCACAGACAAAAGAACCATATTGAAAGGAGACAATGCTACCTTAAAAGGTGTATGGGATGGAACTCCAGATCTTACATCTCCTATTGGTGTTGTTTCTGATACTGGAAACAGCGAGCATGAATTTGAAGGGTTGACATTTAGAGACTTGCAGTTTGGAATAGCTAACGTTAAACGATACGTTGATACATCTTCTTTTGCTATCTTGTGTAAGTACCGAGATCTCGTCTTTGATAATGTTGGTGTTGGAATCTATGCGTTAGCTTTTGAGCGTTGTGATTTTAATCACATCCATGGCAAATCCAATACTCTGTGTCTTATTGCACAGGGTGGTATGTGGAACAGTTCTAACAACACTCAAGGTGATAACAGTGGTTTTTTTGACAAGTGTACTATCAAGAACATTGTGAACCTCGGTAATCCATCAGGATCAGTAACAACTAGCTCAGCCGCTTTTGACACTTGGTTTGACGATCACTTCTTTAAAACATCCAAGAACGCTAGTTTAAGTCCTAGTGGATCCGGTCCTGCTACAGCGTACCCTTACCAAGGCATCAGTGGTAGAACCATTTATGCAATGGCACGGTATTCACGTCCTCAGGTATGTAACACTATAAACTTAATAAGTCATCAAAACCAACACCGTGGTGCCGTGTGCTTTGAAGCTGGAATATCTAACACCAGTCAAGTAATCTACACGGAAAACGTCGGTTATGCAGATGCGCAGGGCCGTTCAGACCCTATTGGTGGCTCTGCAACTGATCCTTATCTAGGAGCTGGTGTTCGATTACCTTACATTGTCCAAGGCACAGCAGTAGAATCAGCAGAGTTTCAATTTACTTATGCTAACAAAGTCTTTGGTAACAATGTAAGAAACTACGAGCGCCCTTCATTAACAGGATGTGATCTTGAAGTTGCCCAAACTTTAACGTATAGGGAAGGCAACATAAGACCCAGTGGTGGGGTTAATTATGGAACACCTACTGGTGATGTAACTACTAAAACACAACAAGATTACGAGGAAGGTACATGGGATCCTGTGTGGACTTTTACGGGTGGTGGTACTTTAACGCCTGATAAAATTGAAGCAAGTTACATAAAAATCGGAAGGACGGTCACGGTTATCGCCAGGTTAAGGACACAAGGGACAATCCCTTCGTCTGGTACAGCAAGACTTACTGGATTACCATATGAACCTACTGGCATTGGAAGTGTGGCGATAGGTGCAGCTCATTCCTGGGGTAGTGATTTGCCCTACTTTAGGGGGTTTGCTCATCCAGACTCATATATCAGGTTTCTCACAAACAGTTCAACAAATACAAACGTAGAGCTTGATAAAACTGATTTTGCAGATGGGGATAACAAAAACAATATTTATCTAACGGTCACATACTTTACAAGTCTTTCATACATTTAAACATGACATGAACAGAACACAGGCCCTAGCTAACTGGCCCAACGTAGTTTAATTTCATTAGACTGTAGTCACCGCTTTTGTCGCTCATGACCAATGTCAAGCTTCCCGAACTAAACGCACTAACGCCACCTGATCCAAGTGATCTGGTGCCACTGCTGACGGCGGCGCTGCAGGAAGCACTGGCTGAGATCGAATCTCTGAAAGCTCGTGTTACTGCGCTAGAGCCATAAGTCCTACTCACTACTCTATTTTTGAGCCTACCAACCCGGTGGGCTCTTTTTTTTTCACCCAATTACATTTTTAATCAATCATGACTACATGACAAAAACACGTGACTTAGCCGACCTTGGTGGAGGGTTTATCCAGGTCGGTACTGGTGCTGTGCAGCGCACCGTTGAATCAAAGCTGCAAGATGTTGTAAGCGTAAAAGACTTTGGTGCTACTGGAGATGGGACGACAGACGACTCTTCAAAAGTACAAGCTGCTTTAGACGCGCATGATGTCATTTTGTTCCCAGAAGGCACTTATTTTTTAGATGGTACTGTTTCGGCCACATCTTCTAAGACTTTGATTTTACAAGGAACGCTTGATTGCACCGGCACTTCCTCATCAGTTTTAATTAGTGGCCCTTTGCATGTTAATGGCGGGGGTTTTGAAGTTGATTACGAGTCTGACCCAGCATCTCAAAAACTAAAAATAAGAAATTCTGACACTACTTCCTTCAATCAGTATGTGCAGCACCTAAATCCTTTGTGGTTTAATGGTTCTGATATTGGTGAAAAAATCAATAAAGCTTTTCAGTGCGGAGGGAACAAGACATCTGTTCATGTGCCTTGCGGCACCTATGATTTAACGACGACCATATCCTTAAATGAAAGTGTAAATGGACAGCGATTAACCTTGAAAGGCGAAAGCACGATGTCGCCAACTTTTACAATGGGAGCTAATTCTGCTCTTGTTGGTATAAATACATCAAACTCTGATGAAGCTTACGTTGAAAACGTAAGAGTTTTGGAAACTGTTGGCGCGCGGACTGGAGTAGGAATTCTTCTTGGTGGTACAAGTTTAACTGTAACTAATTGTTGGTTTTCTAATACAAAATATGGAATGTTAGTTAATGGTGGTCAAGGGATGAACATTTCTAACATTTATTCAGAAGCTTGCGATTATGGTTTGCTTTGTGGAGCAAGATTTGCAGATTATTCCATCGATGGAATGGTTAGTGGCACTTCTGTTTTGAATAATAGATTTCATCAATTGTATCTATTTAATTGCGGAAGCTCAAATGCTTTAGGCCCCGCTGGTTTGCGTGTGTCTAACTATAGTCAATTGTCTGTTTCTGGGGTTTCTGGTACAGTAGCAGAAGGTGATACTTTAACAGCAGCAGGAGGAGCCACCGTTCCTGTTGTAAGCATGAACAGTGATAAAACCATCATTGTAGTAGAAATAGATGAAATAAGTGGTTCGTTTTCTTTTCCTGAAACTTTTACCACTTCTAGTGGCGGCTCTGGAACTGTAAGTAGCGCACAAACCAATCAAATTAAAGCTCTCGATTTTTCTCAGCTTTCTTGTGTTTCTTGCGATCGAAATGGTGCTTATATAACAAACGGGTTAGGCTTGACTATTCAAGGTCAATTTAGAAATAACGGAACCGACGCAACGTCTGGCTCTGCTGGTATTTATTGTACTGCTTCTTCTGTTGCTACTGCTACTGTTGTCAATACCTTATTTGCAGATCAAGAAGTTAGTGGAAGTCCTGGAGGGTATGGTGCTGATATAAGAGGTGGTAGTTTTTCCTTCGTAGGCTGCAACTTTGCTAATCAACAAGGATCGAATCAAACTAGAGGCATTAGTAGTTCTTCTGGTACTGTGAGCGCTACAGGCTGTATTTTTACTGGAATTAGCACAGCTACTACAGGAACTATTACAACAGTTAATTGTTTTGGTAGTAATGTTGTTAACTCTGACCCTGTTGGGCCTGTAAACAATTCACTTGTTTTTAATGAGGGACCAATTAACGCAGCTACTAATACAGTGGTCAGCGGTCAGCCACTAACTGACGGTCAACAAGAATTTTGGCTTTGTTACGGCCATAATGCGAACGATACTCTTGCAAGTTTTTATCTTATAAATGTAACCAATGAAGACGACACCATAGATTCATTAATTCTAAACAATGGTACTGGAATTACTTTCGCAGTTGTAGATAATGGTGACAGTACTTATAACATTACTGCAACAAATCCCAATGCAAATAATAGATACGCTAAAGGCTTCCTCGTGTCCTACGCTTCGTAGCTTTTTTAGCCCGAAATGGCTTTAAACTACACGTTCAATCGCTTTTGAAAAACATGCCTTTCTCCGAGCGCTCCGTCAGCAAAATTGAAATTTTTTCCAATGGACTTATTCATTGTGAATGCCTTAATACTATTTACAAAGATAACGTAGCAGTAGGCAGTAACAAGCAAAAATCTTGCTACTTTCCGGGTCAAGATTTGAGCGATGCGCCTGAAATGGTTCAAAAAGCTGCCTCTGTTTTTTGGACTGAAGATATTATTACTGGATACAAAAAATATAGTGTTAATATTGAAAACTAAAGCAATTTAAGTTGGTCTGTTTTCGCACCAAAACTCTAACCTAAACCAATGATCACTATTCTCGGCATCAAAGTGTCCTATGAGGCACTTGCATTCTTTTCATTGCTTATCGGTTTTGAAATTATCGGTGCTCCCACTAAAGCATCTGGTTTACCTTGGGGTAACACCTGATGATTGAAGCGGCGATTTCAGCAGGTGTAGCCCTTATTTCTGGGGTAGTTGTCCTTACCAATCGGCTCCACTCACGAATTGGTGAGGTGAGTCGCCGGGTTGATGCTGTAGAGCTTCGTGTTGCAAAAGAATATCTCAGCAAGGCAGAGTTTGCTACGGCATTAGAACGAGTGGAGGCTCACATGGTCCGAATTGAACAAAAACTAGACGGTATTTTAACCAATGGAAATCATCGCAATTCTTGAATCCCCTATCTTTTGGGTGATCGTGGCTGCTGCATCTGAAGTGATCGGTATGTCTAAACTGAAGGATAACTCTGTCCTTCAACTTATCTTCACTGCTATTAATGCATTGAAGCCAAAAAAGTAATCATACGAGAGGAAGTAGACAAAGCACTATCTGATCTCTCTATTCCTGATTCGTCTGTGGATCAGCCAACCTTTACTGAGACTGGTAGTTTCGGTGAGGATGGTTGGTCCATTTCTCTTACAAGTCCATGGCATGACAAAACAAAAAAAGGCAACTGAAGATCAATTCAACGAACTCCATAACCTTGTCACAAAGGAGTTCCTTAGTCGGATTAAATCCGGTGAAGCCACTGCCCAAGAGTTAAAGGCAGCGTGTGATTGGCTTGTCAAGAATGACATCAGTGGTGTTGCTACTGAAGGCAATGCACTTAGTAAACTAGCTAATCTTATGCCACAAATTGACCCAGAAATGGTCCAACGGAGCTTATATGGCAAGCAAGAGATTTAGTGGACCTAAATATGCCAACGGGAATTATAAAGCCCAACAGAAGGCATATAACCGCACTAAGAAGGGTCTTAAGATCCGAAAAGAAGCCAACGCACTAAATAGAAAACTAGGAACCTACGGTAATGGTGATGGTAAAGACGCAAGTCATACCGGACCCAATAAAGGAAAACTTGAAAGTCCAAAGACTAACAGAGCACGTCCCCGTAAAGGAAAAAGGTACGCCTAATGACCCCACTACTTCCTAGTCCTGATCACTATTTACAAAACCTGATTACGATGACAAGTCCCGAAGCAAAGCGTCTTTGGAGACGCGCCATCAAAGAACACTTCAATCGCACTTGTGTCTATTGTGGAGAAACTTATGAATTACATGAACTTACTCTTGACCACGTTCGCCCTAAGTCTTTGGGTGGAGAAGATCTTACAAGTAACCTTGTACCAGCCTGCCATAAGTGTAATCAGGACAAAGGAAGTAACAATTGGCTTCAATGGATGAGAAATAAATTTGGGATTAATCCAAATCGTGAAACTTTAATTTTATCACATATTAGCTGATGGATAAAGAATTAGAAAATTTGCTGGTTTCTGCAGCGATTAAATTTAAAGAAGAAGCAGAGCCATTGCTTAAAAGTAAACAATTAAATAAAAGTCCTACAGTACGAGCATATTCTAATATTATTAATCAGCAAGGTCCTGAGTTTGCTAAGCTTCTTGACCGCTACATGAGCGGAGAAATTGGTATTGATGAAGCCGTACGTAAATTAAACTCAAGAGAAACTACTCTAATTGGTAAAGGTAGTTTTTATAAAGGCCTTCAGGGGCATCATATTATTTATCAAAAACTTCTTGGTAATAGATTATTTAACCAAGATCCTAAAACAGCACTTTTAGTTGTAAAAAATCTTGCTGATAAATTACCTGATGACATTAAACCTGGAACCGACCCTAATAAATTAATTTACACCTCTAGAGATTTGCATAGATTTATGCACGGTGGTGATTTTAAAAATCTCACTACTGGTGGATTGCAGGCTGGAGCTTCAGTTGATAATTTGTTGGAATATTTAGATCCAAATGTTGTAGAAGCTGTTTATAATGCTGAATATGTTAAAGCTAACCCAGCTCAAAAACAGCTTATTGATAGAATTGGAGAAGCTTTAGGTGTAACTAATCCTGATCAATTGGATACAAAAGCTAAAGGAAGATTACTTAGAGCATCAAAAGATTTTCCGATGGATGCTAATCAGATTTCAGACGAAATCCTTAGACAGGGCCGAATGGCTGGTCAAGGTTTTGTCCCTCCTGATGTATCTAATGTCTACAAAGCGTTAGGCAGGAACCCAACTATTGAAGCAGTTCAAGCTTTGGCTCAGCAAAGAGGACTAGCAAATATTGGTCTATCTGGTCCAATGGGTGCTGTTGGTCTTACTACAACTCCAGAAGCATCAGAAAAAATTGCTCAAGGTGATGTAATAGGTGGCATTGCTGCTGGTCTTCCGGCTTTTGCTCAAGGCGAGGTAATTGGTCAAGCTATCAGTGCTGTTGGACAAAGAGCTATGCAACTTGTACCACAAGCTGGTAAAATGGTGCTTAAAAGAGTCGCTGTTGCTGCAGGTCCAGTAGGTATTGTAGGGGCTACAGGGGCAGGATTGTATTCTGCTTACCAAAATATTCAAGAACAATCGGCTAAAGCTCAAGAGCAGTATAGAGAAGTTGAACGTAAAAAAGCTATTCAACCAACAGTTTCTGGTCCAGTTAATACTGAACAGCTGACACAGCTTACAAAGGATATGCCAGATCCGGTTGTTCCTACTATTACCAAATCCAAACCAAAACCTAAATCGCCGACACAAACTCGTATTGGCCGACGGGGCACTGGTGTCCGTAATAGGCGCTAAGCAATACCTAGGAGGTCCTACAACAGGGCCTCCACCCACCTCACGATAGAATACACCTATGACACACCCAATCTTTGTTGTGGGGCCGCAGAGAGCAGGCTCACGCATTGCTAGTCACATCATCGCCCGTGATACTAATCGGCAATTCATTGATGAACTTGAATACAGCATTGATATCCCTCTAAATTCCGTAATTCAAGCTCCTTTTCTTCTCAAGTCAGTCATCGAGTTGTCCTTTGCCTTTCCAACCGCTCGATTCGGCTTTATGTATCGCAATAAAGCAGATATCATCAAAAGCATGAAACGTATTGAGTGGTATCAAGATTATATTGAGAACGATTCTTTCTATTCAAGATATGTAGATCACGTTTACCGCTATATCGACTTACTAAAGCAAGATTTACCGAAAGCGCGATGGTTTGACATTCACTACGACTCTCTTCAGTACGATCCTTTGTTTGTAACCGATAGAACTAATTTCACCGCTAAACAACACCTACCGAATGAACCAAACGGACCAAAAACCTGGAGGAACGATGGATACATTAGCTCTACTTAGAGAAGACTTCAAGATCTTCCTTCAAGCGTTGTGGCAGGAGTTAGGTCTTCCTTCCCCCACCCGTGCTCAATACTCCATTGCTGATTACCTACAACACGGTCCTAAACGTCTTCAGATCCAAGCATTCCGAGGAGTCGGTAAATCGTGGATTACAGGTGCATTTGTGTTGTGGACACTTTTCAATAACCCAGAAAAGAAGATCATGATCATCTCAGCATCTAAAGAGAGAGCTGACAACATGTCGATCTTCCTTCAGAAACTCATTATTGAGACACCGTGGTTATCACACCTCAGACCTAAAGCTGATGATGCACGGTGGAGTCGTATTAGCTTTGACGTTAACTGCTCACCACACCAAGCCCCATCCGTTAAATCAGTTGGAATTACAGGACAGTTAACTGGTAGCCGTGCTGACCTAATGATCTTAGATGATATTGAGGTCCCAGGTAACAGTATGACAGAACTGATGAGGGAGAAACTCCTTCAACTCTGTACTGAGGCTGAATCAATCCTGACACCAAAGGAAGACAGTCGGATTATGTACCTCGGCACTCCACAGACAACCTTCACTGTCTACCGTAAGTTAGCTGAAAGGTCCTACAAGCCCTTTGTTTGGCCTGCTAGGTATCCTCGGAAGATTAGCCAATACGAAGGCCTTCTAGCTCCTCAGCTGGTGGCTGATATCGATAACGGTGCAGAACCTTGGGAAGTAACAGACCCCGACCGCTTCTCTAACGACGACCTCATTGAACGTGAAGCATCAATGGGTAGGTCTAACTTCATGCTTCAGTTCATGTTGGATACAAGCTTGTCTGACGCTGAGAAGTTCCCACTCAAGATGGCAGACCTCATCGTTACCTCTGTTAACCCAGACAAAGCTCCTGAGTCAGTTGTGTGGTCCTCAGACCCCAAGAATGTAATCCGTGAACTCCCAACCGTAGGACTACCTGGTGATTACTTCTACAGTCCAGTCCAACAACAAGGGGATTGGGACAAATACAGTGAAACAATCTGCTCAGTTGACCCCAGTGGACGAGGGTCTGACGAAACAGCTGCAGCTTACATCTCCCAACGTAACGGCTTCCTTTATCTACATGAAATGAGAGCTTATAAAGACGGTTACTCTGACAACACCCTTCTTGACATCCTTAGGGGTTGTAAGAAGTACAACGTCTCTAAGCTAGTCATCGAAACAAACTTTGGTGATGGTATCGTTGGTGAACTCTTCAAGAAACACATCATCCAAACCAAACAAAACATTGACGTAGAAGAAGTACGAGCTAACGTCCGTAAAGAAGACCGCATCATTGATGCCTTAGAACCTGTGATGAATCAACACCGACTCATCGTTGACAAAGGTGTCATTGAATGGGATTACTCCTCCAATAAAGACGCACCACCAGAAGAACGTCTCCTTTACATGCTCTTCTATCAAATGTCTAGGATGTGTAGAGAAAAGGGAGCAGTTAAACATGACGACAGATTAGACTGCTTAGCTCAAGGTGTTAAATACTACACAGATGCAATGGCAATCTCTGCATCAGAAGAGATAAAGAACCGTAAACGGGAGGAGTGGAATGCAATGCTGGAGGAGTTCTTTGATGACCCACAAGCCTCTGCTAATCACCTTGTCCTTGGCATGAATTTAGACCAACGAAGACAAGCAAAAGGTAAGACACACGGGGTTCCTAACTGGGTTTAGACCGAGAACCACCTATAACGGGGAGTGGGAAAGGAGAATTTACTCCTTATTGGGTGGACCCATTCCCCTTTACTGAACTGACCTGAGTTGTCGTCTGACAACGACCTGGATCAAGAACACCTTATTCTACTTATTCTCCCCACCCATTTGAATCTTGGGAATATTAGAACTACTATCCTACTGTTATGCACTCCGTAGAACTTATCCACTCAACCCAAAACGGTGAAGAACTTATAGCTCATATGGCTAGAGTCTCTAATCCCTCCAATCAGAATAACCCATCCTACTCTAAACTGATACGATATCTTATCACACATAAACATTGGTCACCATTTGAAATGGTAAACCTCTGTGTCAAGATTAAGACTACCCGAAGTGTAGCTGCTCAAATCCTTCGACACAGATCATTTTCCTTTCAAGAATTTAGCCAACGGTACGCTGAAGTCACAGAGTTCCCACAAATCCCAGATCTTCGTCGTCAAGACCTAAAAAATCGTCAAAACTCTATCGATGACGTACCATCTGATAAAAAACAACATTTCCAAGACCGAATACACGACATATTCACACAATCGTTATCCCTTTATAACGAAATGCTAGAAGAAGGGCTAGCAAAAGAGTGTGTCCGAGACATCCTTCCCCTCTCAACACCCACAACCCTCTATATGAACGGTACATTGCGGTCCTGGTTGCATTACTGTGACCTCAGAACAGCCAACGGTACTCAACAAGAGCACAAATACATCGCAGAATCCGCTAAGTCCATCATACAACAACAGTTCCCGCAGGTCTATACCGCTATGTGGATGTAGTCTTGAGGCAACCTGGGGCTGTCCTGGGTTGTCTTGAAGCAACCTGGTTAAAAAAATGACAGAAATTTGTGAAGCCTATTCACGGTGTAGCAGGGACGTCATATCCCCCCGTACGGCCCCCGGTAAAAACCGCTCTAGGACGCTACTAATACGGATCAATATCGATTAATAACTGATAAGAATTCGTATCACCTGGGAATATCGGGCTGGGGGTGATAACAATTGACTAGCGGGGGAAATACTTGGACAATATGTTATGAATTGCTGACACATCTATCAATTTCTCAAACATCTGTCCGCCCTTTCCAATTCTAGTTAGTGACACAGACTAATCCCTTCTCTAAGGCACCTAGAAGAGCCTGTAAGGCGGTTGTAATAGTTGATAGGTACAATGTAGCACGTAGGGTATGTAAGCTTGTTACAGGCGATCCTCAGAGGAGTTAACTACACACTCTCCTCAGCTCAGTAATACCAATGGATTGAGCGAGAGCCACCTATAACGGAGAAGAACCGATTCGTTCTTCACACCGTCTACAATTGACCGTTCATCTGAGATAGCAACAGATGCATGCCGCCAGTCATGGGTACTTGGTAAAGAACTATTTAATTGAGATGCTACCATTTGGTACATTTTATTGATGGTCTTCTTTCGAGGTTTGGGGTCCTTTTCTTCTTCGCCGTAAACGTTCTCAGTGGAGCTAAATGTAGCATCTCATTGACAATGTGCCAGGCTAAGACTTCTTCTTCCCCTCTGTTCATTATTGAATGGGGGGTAAGGGGGGGTTTTACCTTTCTTCTTGTCCAAACCATTCTAGTGGATACCATCTAGGTAGACTGTATCGTTATTCACACTCACGCAAGTTGTTAATAATTAGATAGCAGTAACATACATCTACATACTTATGAGTCCGGGTAGACCCATTAGACTTGCTGATACTGTATCACCCTGAACTACGGGGAGAGGAGGGATGGGTTATGTTAGATGAGTCAACGGGTTAGAGGTTCAATGATTGTTAACGATTCAATTCAACATTATCAGTTGTTGTGTGATGCATTAACTAACTTCACACCATGCATGTTACAGAAGAGTAAAGATGAGTATGGTGATACTATTTACTGGTTACTTGATGGATGTGGTGATCCTGATGGTGATTACTTTGAATCATTGATTGATGTAGAAGATTACATTTGTAACAATGATGATATTGAGACCTACATTGCTAACCGTAAATGATGAACACATACTCACACCTCACCCTTCTCATTGATTCCATACCGTTGAAGTATGACAAGGATGGAGAAGTAGTCAAGGTAAAGCTTGTTAAGTTAAAGTCCACAGTCAATCACAAAAGGAGGAGTTGGTTATGAGTTATCGTCAAATGACGACAATGAATCTTGAGGTTGTTGTTCCTACTGATTATTACTTTGAGGAGTTGAAGGGTGACTTAGTAGGTAGTAGATTGGATGATGATCTAACTGTTGTGAAGGTAGAGATTACTGATGAGTATCTTAATTGTATGTCAGTGGATGAGTTTGTTGAGTTTGTTGGTATTGATAGTGAGTTTGTAGTTAGTACTAATTGGGAGGAGTTGATGTAGTCTTAAGAGATTCAGGTCGGCTCTGACGAGCCTCAGGAGACTCACTGAGACCTCTTGACAAGCCAGCCCAGCTGAGCTATCTTAGATGAGTGGTCAGGAGCTTGTTCGCAAGCGACCAAGGAACTGACCCACTTTGTACACCTAACCTAACTATTCATGACCTACACTTCTCGACTGTACGATTCTCATCGTGTTGTTATTGAGTCCTTTGTTATTGCTAATGCTGGTACTTCTGAATTCAAAGACATCAAGTATGCATCGATGAGTGAAGCTAAGATCAAGTATGCTATGCTTGAGAAGGTATTTGAGATCATTGCACAGGATCTTGATGTGGAGAGTGTCCAGCAACAGTATCGTGAGCAAGTACAAACTGATGCTCGTAAGTTGTTGGATGCTGCTGCTAAGAATCACAAACCTGCTGATGAGATGATTGAAGAGAAGATGGCTGAACTTACTGACTGCACTGAGTATGTCAGTGATGAGATTCCTTCTTATCAAGAGTTGGAAGCTGATCTTGTTGGTACTCTCTAACTCTCCCTCTTTCTTTCTGTTCACCCCTGTATTCGCTATTCGCGAATGACGAACGACGATCTTTATCCATCCACACTCATGACTGAAACTGTTACTAAACTCACTGGCCAAGCTCTCCTTGATTATGTCAACGAGACTGAGGTATCCATTAAATCTAAGACTGAGCAATGCCTTGGTGCTGGGTATGTCCGTGATAATGGTAAAGCTGCTTACACTGAATTCTACACTGAACTATTGAACGCTAAGACTGAGGCTGGTTTGATTCAAGAATCAGGTGACACTTCTGCTAATTGGTATGACAACCTATCTGAGCAACAGCAAGAGCTGTACGATGCAATTGAGGAAGGTTGCCCTGAGTTTGCGAAGCTGTCTGTTGATGACTGCGATGAGTTCATGAGTGAACTTGATGATCTCGGTATCACTACTGCAACTGAATTCAGTAATGCTTATTACTTCCAACAGGATGGATGGAATGCTGAAGCTGTGTTTGCTGAAGAGTTGATGATTGAACTCGGTGTTGTTAGAGGAGACAGCCCTGTGTACTTTGCTATTGATTGGCAAAAGGTATGGGATCATTCTTTGTCGTATGACTTCAGTACGATTGATTTTAATGGTGCTACTTATTTCTTTCATAATAACTAATGTCTCTTGACTACTCCAAAACAGAAACACGTTCCTTTGAGTTCTACAACCACAAAGAACGTATGGAGGTATTGAATGCGTTAAATTGTTATCAACGTCATCTTGATGAGCAAGGGATGGATCCAATTATGGTACGTCCTGATGTACTCAATCGTTTGATTGATGACTTCCAAGAGTTTGTCCTATCCTGATTATGACCTACGAAGCTACTGTTGAATTTAAATTTGATTCAACTGAAACTCCATCAAAGTACAATGGTGATGAGTTTATTCCTGAGCAACATTTCACACTCACGGCACCTACTGCTGATTTAAATTCAAAGCAGATGTTCAAGTTGTTTGAGAGATTTATGTTGGCGACGGGTTATCCATCTCAATCCATTATGTCTGGTGCTATGTCACTTGTCTTCAATGAATGGGTACCTGAAGAACAACAACGTAAAGTGTGTAATGAGTATGACATCACATTGAATGAGGACCTTGTTGACAAATTCAAGGAAATGAGAAAGCTTGAAGAAGCTATCGAACAAGCAAAAGCTGATCTTGGTACTGGTAAATGATGGATTCAAAATCACTTAATGATGATTACTTCATCAAGAATGCTATCCTTTGTTGGTTGCATCACTACCCCAATCACAAATGGACAGCTATTTACAAAGAGTTAGCTGAGCGTGATAGTTATGTCACGAAGTCTGAGTCTGAACCTATTAGTAAACCCTCTTCCCGTAAACAATCTCGGGGACGCAGCACACCTAAACAACAACCGACTGAATAGAGATGGACAATGCAATCCTCCAATATTTTCAAGACAAGCGACGGAAAGAGGAAAGAGAAAGGGCGGAGAAAGCCCGTGAGCATACGCAACGCTCAGAAAAGGTTAAAAGCCTTAAAGAAGAAATTGCACGTAAACCGTTAGTTTGATCCGAATGTTTCACACTCACAAACGTCCTCATTACGAAATGTACGATGTTGTCCTTTCAGCCAGTGGCGTGGTTAACGTCTTGGCTCAAGATGCGGAACATGCAGCATGGACTGCATTAGAACTTAGTCTTGACCGTGAAGAGGAACTAATCGATGTACGGAGGTCCGATGAGTGGTAAGTCAAAACGTAAACCCGAGAGTCGCCCTAAGCGGCGACCTAAGTATTTCTCTAACAATTGGAGACAGGTAAAGGAGTTACCTGAGGAGATGATCCCGCAACTAGAGGCTGAGGAGGTTCTGGAGAAGAGCTGGTCATTAGTTCCCTCTAAGAATGTCATCATCCGTTGTGAGGATCGTAAATCAGGTAAGGTAAAGGAGTTCTCGTTTCAACGAGAGAGTGCATGTGTGAGTCGCATCAAACGTATGCAAGACACACACCATATTGTTATTTGCACCGACGATATTATCGGTGTTGTACTACAGGATGAAGATGAGTCTGATTACGATTGAACAGTTTGAGGAGCTTGCTGAGGATTATCCTGATCTTGCTCAATGCTATGACCTGACCCAATTTGACACCGAAGACCTTTATGGTGACACCTGCCCAGATCAATGAACAGATTGAATTAGAACGTGAAGCGATACGACATGGTGTCGATAGGTTAACTAAGAACACCAAAGACCTACAGGATAAGGAGTATGCTAGTGCTACTGTGTATGGTGCTGCTAGTATTGAGCAGCTGTTACCTGTTCTTATTGAACGCATTGAGCAAACTAATTATCGTATCCATCACGGTCATACAGGGCGGGCTTTTGCTGAGATCAAGGAATTCCTTGTTGATCTAGAACCAGTGGCCGCTGCCAGTATTGCATTGAAGGTTACATTTGATAAGTCATTCTCCACTAAGGAGGATGGTAACAAGCTTGTCAATGTATGTAACGCTATTGGTAATGCACTTGAGGACGAATGTCAGATGAGACATTACGAACGCAATGCACCTGGGTTACTTGCTGTCCTCAAGAAGAACTACTGGCATAAGGCTATTGGTACACGCCAGAAACTCACTGTCATCCAGACAATGATGAATAGGTGTGAGGTAAAGGCGTGGAAACCTTGGGGTTCTGTTAATCGTGTTAAGTTAGGTGGATGGCTTCTTGATTGCATTATTGAGGTCAGTGGTTGGTTTGATAAGTTCAGTCAACGCAGGGGAATGAAGACTGTACAGTTTGTCATACCTACACCTAGGTTTCTTGCAATCAAAGATAAACTGATGCAAGATGCAGAGTTGTTTGCTCCATCTGCTTGGCCGATGTTGATTCCTCCTAATGATTGGAGTAATGACACTAAGGGTGGGTATCTCCTCAATGAGGTGATGCGTGGTCATGATATGGTGCGGAGGGGCGACAGCCACCTTAAACAGGGGGAAGCACCGATTGAATTCTTGAACAAGATTCAGAAGGTTGCGTATTGCTTGAATCCATTCATTGTGGATGTAGCTGAGCAATTGTATGACCTTCAGCGGTGTGTTGGTAAATTCCTACCAATTGTTAATTACGATCTTCCACCTAAGCCTGTTGACATTGCTGACAACAGGGACGCACGTAAAGATTACAGACGACGTGCTGCTGAGGTAATGAACCTCAATGCTCAACAGTTCAAGAGATCATGTCGTACACGTATGACACTTGAGGCTGTTCAACGCTTCAAAGATGTTGAGCAGTTCTATATCCCGTGGTCTTTTGATTATCGTGGTAGGGCTTACCCTATCCCTGCTTTCCTTACTCCTCAAGATACGGACTTCGGAAAAAGTTTATTGAGGTTTGCTAAGGAAGCATTCATGACACCTGAGGCTGAGTTATGGTTAGCATTCCAAGTCGCTACTACTTATGGCTTGGACAAGGCTACGATGACTGATCGTTTGGATTGGACCCATAACAATCATGAGCTAATCACACTCATCGTTTCTGATCCAATTAGGAACATACATGAGTGGGAGAATGTTGATGAACCGTGGCAGTTCCTTGCAGCTTGTGAGGAGTATTACCATTGTGTCATTGAATGCGACAGACAGCATACAGGGTTACCTGTTGCTACTGATGCTACGTGTAGTGGGTTGCAGATCCTTGCTGGTCTTGCTAGGGATAAGTCAACTGCTAAGTTGGTTAATGTATTCCCTAGTGATAAACCACAGGATGCTTACCGTGTGGTAGCTGAGACTGCTACACCTTCTTGTCCTGAGTCAATTCAACCACATATGGACCGTAAGGTTGTGAAACGTGTGGTTATGACCATCCCTTACAATGCTAAACCGTACTCCAATCGTGGGTACATCAAAGAAGCATTGTTAGAGAAGGGTGTGGAGGTCGATAAGGATGACTTGACAAAGACCGTCAATGCTGTTAGAGTGGCGATGGAGCAGGTCGTTCCTGGTCCTATGCGTGTCATGAAATGGATTGAGAATGAGGTTGATCGTGCCATCACTCAAGGTCATACACAACTCAAATGGGTTACACCTTCTGGGTTTGTTGTAAGGCAGAAGTTGATGAAGAAGAATATCCAAACCGTCACCCTTCAATTACTGGGACGGTGCAGGATGAGCGTAGCAGTGGAGGACTCTGATAAAGTCGATAAAGCACACCACAAGAATGCTACTGCACCTAACCTCATTCATTCTCTTGATGCTAGTTTGTTACACCTCAGTGTGTTACGATTTGATGCACCCATTGCATTGATCCATGATTCAGTATTGTGTCGTGCTACTGATATGGACATTCTGTCCGGTTTGGTACGCGAAACCTACATGCACCTATTCGCGGAGCATGATTATCTACGAGACTTTGCGGCTCAGATTGGAGCCGAGAGTGAACCTCCCATCATTGGAGACCTCGAACCTGAGTCCGTCATTAATTCCACCTATTTTTTCTGCTGATGTCCCGTACTATTTTTAAGACCGAACAGCCTGTGACCCTTGAAGGTTATCAAGCTGTACTGAAACCGTCCAAGTTTGGTTACTCTATGTCTGCCATTGTTGGACAAGACTTTGTTGATGAACTTGAATCTGACCGCACCACTACTTTGGAGTGGGCTAAGTCTAAACTGAAAAACCCGAAGCGTTCTACACTGAAGCCTGAGCCGTGGGAAGAAGTGTCTGATGGTAAGTATAAGGTTAAGTTCTCTTGGAATGACAGCACCCGCCCGCCCATTGTGGATAGCGAGGGTACACCTGTTACGAATGAGAACCTCCCACTGTATAGTGGCTCTAGTGTTAAGTTTGCCTGTTACCAAAAGCCTTACATCCTGAAGGATGGTGTCACGTATGGCACCAGCTTGAAGCTTGTTGGTGTGCAGGTTGTAGAGCTTGGTGGTGGCGCTGGTGTTGAGACTAGCGGCATGGATGCTGAGGATGTTGCTGCATTGTTTGGCAGGACCAAAGGGTTTGTGGCAGGTGATGAACCTGAGGTTGAACCTGCTGGTGTCAGTGAAGACCTGGAGGATGATGATTTCTGATGGCATTTCGTTCCAAGCTTGAAGAACGTGTAGCTGATCTTCTTGTTGAGCTTGGAGTGAAGTATGAGTACGAAACAGTTAAAGTACCGTATGTCATCGAGCATGTCTATACACCAGACTTCATTCTACCTAATGGTATTCACCTAGAATGCAAAGGGTATTGGGATCCTGCAGACCGCCGTAAGATCAAAGCAGTCAAGACTTTACATCCTGACCTTGATCTGCGGATGGTCTTTCAATCTCCATTCAACACGATCAGTAAACGATCAAAGACTACTTATGCCAAGTGGTGTGAGAAACTCTCTATCCCTTGGACCTCTTACAAAAACATTCCACTCAATTGGTTAATCCCATGACTATGAAGCACGGCTACGGCTCTGTTGGTTTTTACGAAGAGATGTTTAATGACATCCTTGCTGATGTAGAGAACGAAGATGTTGATAACATCTACCAAGGTTTTTTGAACTCACTGGAAGGCTGGTTTAACTATCATGACAATGCAGCACGCAAATATGCAGCATTCCGACAGCGAGTTCGTGAGGCACTTACCGTGTCCTGAATGTGGTTCCTCTGACGCAAACAGTTTATATAGTGATGGTCACACTCACTGTTTTGTTTGTCATCACCACACATTTGCAGACGGCAGTGAGACTGTACCTACTATGAAATCTAATGCTCAACTCAAAGGATCAGCCGTAAGGTTGCAAAAGAGACGCATATCGGAAGCGGTATGCGAGAAGTATAAGATCTACAAAGATGGTGCAGTGTTGCGGTTCCATTACTTCAGTAGTGATGGCGTCCTGTTAGGTGCTAAGATCAAGACTAAATCAAAGGTATTTTCATACGAAGGTAATACAGATGGAAGCTTCTACGGACAACATTTGTTTCCCATCACTGGAAAACGAGTTGTCATCACTGAAGGGGAACTCGATGCAGCTTCGTGTTACGAGGCTATGCCGGGGTGGCCGATGGTATCTTTACCTAGCGGTGCCGCTGCGGCCAGGAAAGCGATTCAACGGAATCTCCAATGGTTGCAGGGTTATGAGGAGATTGTCTTGTTCTTCGACAATGACGAGGCAGGCCGTAAGGCAACGGAGGAGGCAGCAAGCGTATTACCACCTGGCAAGTGCAAGATTGCATCGCTCCAAGGTGATTACAAAGATGCGTCAGACGCCCTCATTGCCGATGACTCTGAAGCGATTCGTCGAAGCATTTGGGACGCAAGGTCATACCGTCCAGATGGGATCATTGAAGGATCTTCACTTTTAGAATTAGTTACTACACCCAATCCACCATCCAATCATGACTATCCCTATGCCGGGTTACAGAAACTACTACATGGTATCCGATACGGAGAACTTGTCACAATTACTGCAGGATCTGGTATCGGAAAATCATCTTTCTGCAGGGAGCTTGCGACTACACTTCTACAAGACGGAGGACGGGTCGGCTACTTGGCTCTTGAAGAATCAAATCGTCGGACTGCACTCGGATTAATGTCTTGTGCCGTGGGTAAGTCCTTACATATTGGAGAACATACCCATGAAGAATTATCAGAAGCGTTTGATTCCAGCATTGCTAAGTGGAACCTATATCTTTTTGATGGGTTTGGTAGTTTTGATCCTGATGTTATCTACAATCGAATTGAATACCTGGCTCAAGGGTTAGATTGTAAGGTCATCTTTCTTGATCACCTATCCATTCTACTAAGTGGACTTGAGGGTGATGAGCGACGGATGATTGATACCACCATGACAAAACTACGTTCACTTGTTGAGCGTACAGGCATTGCACTATTTCTTGTCAGTCACCTAAGGCGTACAACATCAGACCAGAACCATGAAGAAGGAGCACGAGTTACTCTTGGACAACTTAGAGGAAGTGCAGCAATTGCACAATTATCTGACGCAGTTATTGGACTTGAAAGGAATCAACAGGCCGACACTGCTGGAAATTGTACGACTGTGCGAGTCCTTAAGAATAGATATTCTGGGGAAGTTGGCGTCGCATGTCAACTGAAATATGACCTTGAAACCTGTCGCTTTATTGAACATGAAAACGAACCCGAATTCAACCCCTCAACAGATTTCTGAGCAGCCTTGGGTTGATTGCCCTGATGGCTTTTGCTCACCACATCAACAAGCGATGCTGACCCGTCCACGGATGATTTCTGATGTTGTTAAGTATTACGCTCAATTAGAGCACCAGAGTGCTCCTGGTAAAGCTGTGTTTCACAGCCCTTCCCCTGATGGATACCCAAAATATCTTGATCGGGAGAATGATCCATATTGCCGTCTAAAACAACCTAACCCTCCTACACCTGAAGCAGTAGCTAAGGCACAGTTTGTTGATAAGACATACCAATGGAAGGGTAAGTAATGCTAATCTTTGACATTGAAACTGATGGGTTGTTAAGTGATCTTACCTGTATCCACTGTTTATGTGTCTATGATGACCAAACCAAGGAAACTTATGTATTCAACGATCAGGGTAATAAAGAACCAGTTGTCCGTGGTGTACAGATGCTTGATGAAGCAGACTGTATTGTTGGGCACAATATCATTAATTATGACATTGCTGCTATTCAAAAGCTCTACCCCTGGTTTGGATACCCTACTGTTTGCATCGATACTCTTTTGCTCAGTCGTATCTACCACCCGAATCTTCTCGAAATAGATAAAGACAAGAAGTGGAATGACATGCCACCAGCGTTATATGGACGACATTCATTGGAGGCTTATGGCTATCGACTGGGGGAACACAAAGGTGACTATGGAAAGACAACTGATTGGAAGCATTGGTCGCAAGAATTAGAAGATTACATGGAACAAGATGTTAAGGTAACACACAAGCTTTGGAATCACTTTCTACCCTACCTGACTTCCTCCAACTAGAACATGATGCAGCAAGGATCCTTACCGCCCAAGAACAACATGGATGGTACTTTGATGAAAGAGCTGCATGGGAGCTTACATCGTCTCTCCAAAGAGAACTTGAACAAACTTATCAAGTATTACGAGACAAGCATCCTTACGTTGCAGGATCGGAATTCACTCCTAAACGAAATAATCGGACACAAGGTTATATCGAAGGAGCCTCGTTTTGTAAACTAAAAGAACTCAATCCTACTTCACGCGATCACATTTCATGGCTACTCACGACCCACTACGGTTGGAACCCGACGAGCTTGACCTCTACTGGCAAGGCTATCGTGGACGAGACTGTCTTAAAGGCGATCCAGCTTCCTATAGCGACTCTTTTCTTGACCTCATTGGATATTACGAAGAAATTGGGGATGATATCGGAAGGCACGAACGCATGGCTGAAGCTTATTACGAGTGCTAGTCGAATCCATCACCATTGTTCAGTTGCAACCAATACTTTTAGATGTGCACATAGAAAACCAAACCTCGCCCAAGTGCCCAGTGACCCAGAGTTTAGAAAGCTTTTCAGAGCTAGTCCGGGTCAGCGTATGGTCGGGGCTGATTTGTCTGGGGTTGAGTTGCGTTGTCTCGCTCATTATCTGGCCAGGTATGATGGAGGTCGGTATCGGGAAGTTCTTCTTAATGATGACATCCACCAAGTCAACGCAGACAAGATAGGCATCAGCCGTAAACTTGTTAAGACTGTAACGTATGCATTCTTGTACGGTGCAGGTGATCAAAAGATAGGATTTAGTTATGACAAAAGCCTTTCCCCGAACAAGGCGAAAGCAAAGGGTAAAGAGATTCGTCAGGCATATATCGATGCTATTGATGGCTTGGACAAACTCCTCAAGGACATTAAACAGGCGTCAGAAAGAGGCTATGTTCGCGCTATTGACAAACGCAAAGTACTTGTAGATAGCTCTCATAAAGCTCTTAACTATCTCCTTCAGTCCACTGCTGCTGTCTTAGCTAAGCGGTGGATGGTTATTAACAATCAAACAATTAAAGAAACAAAGCTGTGTTGTTCGCAGCTTTCCTTCGTACATGACGAACTACAATTTGAATGTGACCCAGCCCACACCGAAGACCTACGTACATCCTTGGTATATAGCGCTCTCGCGGCTGGTGAATACTACAACTTTAGGTGCCCAATCGATGCTGAAGCAACAGTCGGAGATACCTGGGCGGACACCCACTGAGGCGTCGGTCGGCGCCGACACTGATGACAAAACTACTAATTGATTCTGACTATATCGTTTACAAATGCTGTGCTTCATGTGAAGATGAGATTGACTGGGGTGATGATGTCATCATGGTTGTCTCTAAATTCACAGAGGCTTATAGGTATGTTGTAGCCGAGTTAAACAAACTAAAGCATACATTCCTTTGGGATGTACCTGAGCTGGTGTTGTTCTTTAGTGATTCAGAGAACTTCCGTAAGACTATACAACCAGCTTACAAAGGCCATCGTAATCGTAAGAAACCTTGTGGTTACAAACGTGTTATCAATCAACTCAAGAATGAGTATGAGGTAATCGTTATGCCACAGCTAGAAGCTGATGATGCGATGGGTATTTACGCTACTGCTAACCCAGGTAACATCATTTGCTCTCCTGATAAGGATATGCGCCAGATCCCTGGCCGTCTTTACAACATGGAGGAGGAGATGAGTGTGACCGAAGAAGAGGGAAGGAAGTGGCATCTCATCCAAACACTAGCAGGAGATCAAACTGATGGATATGCCGGAGTACCCGGTATTGGTATTAAACGTGCCGCCTCATTATTTGAAGCAGAAGGCTACTCGTGGAAAACCGTGGTGGAAGCGTTTGCTGAAAAAGACCTTGATGAGGATGTCGCCCTGGAGAACGCGAGGCTCGCAAAGATCCTCACCAATGATGATTATGACCATGCCAACCAATCCCCAATCCTTTGGACCCCCGCCTCCGATTATCGAGTTGACGATGGAGCAGGATCTAAAGATGAGACAACTGAAGGACATTCTAAATAAACCTGAAGCTAAGAAGGAGGACATCATCACGGTGTTCCTTGCTCTTCAACGTCAATGCTTTGCACTATCTAACACCGTATCTAACCTAGTAAAACAATGGCCGAGTCACCCTCTCACTATGGCAATTCCTGGGAAGTCGGAGACTTTATCCGACGACAGGAACTAAACTTCCATCTTGGTAACGCTGTTAAATACATCTGCCGAGCTGGTAAGAAAGGCATTGAAGGTAAAAGCATGTCTCATGCCTATATTAAAGATCTAGAAAAAGCTATCCACTACTTACAGAATGAAGTCGATTATGAAACCAAGCCTGAATTCAATACAAGCAGCCGAGTTCAGAGAGTCCTATCGAATTCAATCTGGGACGAATGGGAGACCGAAACAGAAAGCTTTAATCGATGAGGAGTGGAGTGAGTTCCACGAAGCTTATCATCATGAACCACTTGATCATGTACTGAAGGAACTAGCTGACCTTGTGTATGTTTGTTATCAATATGCAGCTAATGAAGGATGGGATCTAGATGAAGCACTGGATCGTGTCCATCAATCTAATATGTCCAAACTTGATGAAAATGGACAGCCCATTTACCGGGCAGATGGTAAGGTCCTGAAGGGTCCTAACTACAAACCACCCGAACTTGGAGATCTTGTTAAATGAACACTGAACTTATTGCTCGGACCGGACGTGTGCAGAGTTGGATTGATGATCCGACTTCCCGGCTCCCTGTATCATGCACCGTCTTTGTTGTTGATGACTCAATGGAAGGCCCTGAGGGTATTGAAGCCTCTTGGCGTTTTGTTAGCCATGCCTTACGATATGGTGCAGGGTGTGCTGTGCATCTCAGTAAGCTCCGTCCTCGGGGTCATGAGAACGGTAAGGGGTTGACTGCTTCTGGACCTATTTCATTTGGTCGTATTTATTCAACCCTAAATGAAACACTCCGTCGTGGTGGCATCTACAAAAATGGGGCTGTGGTGCTGCACATGGATCTCGATCACCCTGATATCCTTGAATTTATCAACGCCCCACGTCACGAACTTCCTTGGGTTAAACGATGCGTCAACCTTACCGACAAAATGTGGGAGGATGCGACGTGTAAAGAGGAGCTGCTTGAAGGTATCAAGCGAGGTGACATCTGGTTAAACAAAATTAGGTATGATAGCAATGGAAACCGAATCTACGGAAATGTCTGTCTTGAAGTTTACCTGCCCTCACGAGGAACATGCCTCCTACAGCACGTCAATCTTGGTGCCTGTGAAATCGACGACATCCCTCGCGCTTTCGTACAAGGCATGTCGGAATTGTGTGACCTCCATGGAAAGACAGGTGTTGGAGAGTCTGGTGAATATCTCCCGTCAGGAGTTGATCGACAAGTCGGACTTGGTATGCTTGGCCTCGCAAACCTCCTGAGGCGACATAACGTAAGCTACAAGAAATTCGGTAAAGCACTGGATGTGTATAACAACGGTGGACATGGACATAGCCCCGCCTATCTCCTAGTCCAAGCTCTAGCCCAGGGGATCCGTGAAGCAGCGGAAGTGGCTCGGTACAACAAGATGGTACGAGCCTTTGCAATTGCTCCCACAGCGTCTTGTAGCTACCGCTCCGTGGACCGTGATGGTTACACCTGTGCCCCTGAGATTGCTCCACCGATTGCACGTACAGTGGATCGAGATAGTGACACCTTTGGTGTACAGACTTATGAATATGGTGATGTTGAGATCGCCTCTGAAGTTGGTTGGGATGACTACAAGCGTGTTGCTGATGGCATCATGACCCTTCTTAATAATACTGGACTTGCTCACGGTTATAGCTTCAACTCTTGGAGTGATGTTGTAACCTACGATGAAGACTTCGTTGAGCAGTGGCTTGAATCGCCCCAGACTTCCCTTTATTATTCCCTTCAAGTGATGGGAAATGTTCAGGACAAATCTGATGCGTATGCTGCTCTAGATGACGGAGACGTAGACGATTACCTGAACAGTTTGCTAAATGATGAACTTACATGTGATTGTCAGGAATGAACCCTTATCAGAAACTACTAAATCGTAAACGGAAGTGGACACCCGTACAAACCACTGCAGGAAAAGTAAAAGAGGGTGCAGAAGAGACGATCTTCCGTGCTCTTGCTATTCGACACATGGAGCTACCCGTTGGTGAATTTATCCAAACTGCACTCAATTCTGAGGTTCCAAGTTTGGCGCGGGAGCTACTTAAATCAAATATCAAAGACGAAGAAAACCACGACCTGGCTCTCGGTTACATCGCAGAAGCTTACGGGGTTGATCCTAAGGCTGAATCCGAAGCTCTCAAACTCCGCGAAGCGTGGACTTCGCATCCTGACCACACTGTCGTCAAAGCGATGGTTGCCGAGCGTGCAATTTTCTTCGTATTACTCCCGTTCTTTCGGTTTAACGGTGACGCTGGAATGCGAACAGTATCTGCCGACATCAGCAGAGATGAACAGATCCACGTTGCCTGTAACAGTATTGTCTGTGAAGAGTTGGGACTCAGCTGGTCCCCTTCCTTGGATAAACTGAGGAAGGCAACTATTAACTGGATCCTTCAACCCCTAGGTAATAATACCCAGGATAAATATCTGGACAAAAAATTTTGGTTGGATTCTAGCGACCGTTTGATGTATGAAGGAAAAGCTCCTGAGCTTTCTGCTACACGGTCTGCACGGATGCCAGCCTTCTTTGAGCACTCTAACGTCAACCTACCTCAATACGCATGAACATCCCCAACTTCAAAACAGAAAATGATCGTCGTGAGTACTTCACTCTTTTTAATCGACAACTTGATGTGTATGCCTTACTGTTCGAAGCCACAGTGAAGCGTTTGTTTGGTCATGAGTACCCTGCTGTTAGCATCTCTGGTCAATCACTTGAGACTGTCGATTCAATCACTCGTTCTCTTTTGTATGATGTGGAACGCGAGTTCTGTGAAGGAAATCCTGAGTACAAATCAGAGAATGAAGACATCTTCATGACTCGACGTAACATACAAGATCTTGTCAAGCAAGTAATGGAGGATTTGAATAGTGACTCAGGATCTAACCCTGCTTGATATACGTGGCATGACAGCTAATGCCATGCTTACCAAACTAGAAGAAACCTTTCCACCCACTAACCCTACACCTGAAGATTCAATGGAAAAGATTATGTACCGATCTGGTCAGCGTAGTGTCGTTGAGTGGGTCATCCAATATATGGAGGATAACGGATAATGTCTTATTTTAATCAACGTCAGGAAGCGTTACGGCAAGCTTCAAGGCAATGGGATTTATCGCGTGGCGCTCAATATGTCAACGGGACACTACGTTATGTTGGTGGCGCACCTGCTGGTAATTATCAGGCGCGTAAAGCATTTGAGCAGGATTTTCTAAAAAACTATGATGCGCAAAACAAGCCAACTACAACTCCAACTCCAGCTACGACACAGGAACCATCAATAATCGATACAATTACTGCTCAAGTTCAAAATTTTCAGAACCAGATTACTCAACAGCAACAAGCATTCCAAGCCCAGCTAGCAGAGCAACAACGTCAAGCTCAAGAAGCTCAACGTCAGTTGATGATTAATATGCAGCGTGGTGATCGTGCTCCCGCTGCTGTGAAGACTGCTTCTTCAGGAGCCGAGCAATCTGGACTCACTAGGCGTGGTACTACTGGTTACTTTGGTCGTCGTGGTATGCGTATTGGTTCTCTTAATGTACCGGCCTCAGGGTTGGCTATTGCTCCCAACATGAATCAAACAGCTACGGCTGGATCATTCGCTTAACTAACAAATGTCAGCAAAGAAAAGATATGACTATTTAACCAAAGACCGTGCTCAGTTTCTAGACGAAGCAGAACAGGCATCAAAGCTTACACTTCCTTATCTTATCCGTGGTCCTGAAGAGTACCACATGGGGATGAAGAGTCTCATCACACCGTTTCAAAGTGTTGGTGCGAAAGGAGCAGTCACTCTGGCATCTAAATTGATGTTGGCTCTACTGCCCGTTCAAACCAGTTTCTTTAAACTGCAGTTAGATGAGAGTCAGTTAGGTCAGGAGTTCGGACCAGAAATGAAGTCTGAACTTGACCTATCCTTTGCAAAGATTGAACGCATTATCCTTGAATCCATTGCAGCATCTGATGATCGAGTGGTTGTACACCAAGCACTTCTTCATCTTGTGGTGGGTGGTAATGCTTTGATCTTTATGGGTAAAGATGGGTTGAAGCTTTATCCTTTGAATCGCTACGTTGTAGATCGTGATGGCAACGGCAATGTGATTGAAATAGTCACTAAAGAACGTATTGCTAAGAAGCTAATTGAAGATCGTCTACCCGAGGATTACTTTAACGGTAAGCTTGTTACGTCAGACGAAGATGACAGTGAAGGGGACTGTGATGTATATACTCATGTAAAGCGGGACAACAACCGCTATGTGTGGCATCAAGAAGTCTATGATTATGTCATCAAAGGATCACAAGGTAAGTCACCAGTTGACACTAACCCTTGGATCCCGATGAGGTTTAATACTGTTGATGGTGAGAGCTACGGACGGGGCAGGGTTGGTCAATTCATTGGAGACCTCCGATCCCTCGAAGCACTCACTCAGGCCCTTGTAGAAGGCTCTGCAGCAGCTGCTAAGGTTGTCTTCCTAGTCAGCCCCTCCAGCACCACTAAACCATCCACACTGGCTGGTGCAGGTAACGGTGCAATCATTCAAGGTAGACCTGATGATGTTGGTGTGGTGCAGGTCGGTAAGACAGCTGACTTCAGGACTGCTTATGAGATGACCTCCACGTTGGAGCGTAGGCTTAGTGAAGCATTCCTTATCCTTAATGTAAGGAACAGTGAGCGTACCACTGCTGAAGAGGTACGTATGACTCAGATGGAATTGGAACAGCAACTTGGTGGGTTGTTCTCACTGTTGACTGTTGACTTCCTTGTCCCGTATCTGAATCGTAAACTAAGTCAAGCTCAGAAGAGTGGAGAGATTCCACGCATTCCAAAGAACATTGTTAAACCAACAATTGTTGCTGGTATCAATGCACTTGGGAGGGGACAGGATCGGGAGAGCCTTGGTCAGTTCCTTACGATCATTGCTCAGACCATTGGACCTGATGCCATTGCACAGTTCATCAACACCGATGAAGTAATCAAGCGTCTTGCTGCTGCACAAGGTATTGATGTCTTGAATCTTGTACGTTCTATGCAGGAAGTACAAGCTGAGCGTCAAGCTGCTATGCAACAACAGATGATGTTGGAGCAACAGAAGATGGAAGTGGATGCTATGAAGGCACCTGTCAATGATCCATCTAAGAACCCTGAACTTAATCCACAACTACTACAACAACCACCTAATCAATAATGGCTGAAGTAATGTCTATGGTCCCGGAAACCACTGAACCGGGGCAACTTAATGCTGATGAGCAAGAGTCTCTACAGGTAGGTGAAGAACTTGCCCAACAACAGGAGACGATGCTTGCGGGTAAGTACAAGAGTGCTGAAGAACTAGAAGCTGCTTACATTGAGCTTCAAAAGAAACTCGGGGAATCCGGTAATCAGCAAGCAGAACCCGAGGAGCAAACTGAAGAACCAGAGGACACCACATCTATCCTTGATAAGTTGTGGGAAGAATCTAGTTCTGAGAACATCAGTCAAGAGACATTGGATGAGCTAGCTAAAGCTGATCCTAATGACTTGGCTAAGATGTACCTTGAGTATCGTTCTCAAGCTGAGCAAAGTAATCAACGGGCTGTGATGACTGAACAAGATGTCAGTCAACTCAAGGGTCTTGTTGGTGGTGAAAGTCAGTACAACGAGATGCTCGGTTGGGCAGGACAGAACCTGTCTGAAAAGGAGATCGAGATGTATGACTCCATCATGGATAAAGGGGATCCTGCTGCTGCATTCTTTGCAGTGCAGGCTCTTGCTTATCGTTACCAAGATGCTAATGGTGTGGAAGGTAACCTTGTCCAAGGCAAAGCTCCTGCATCTAACACTGGTGCATACCGTAGCCAAGCTGAACTTGTACAAGCTATGAGTGATCCTCGCTACGATAACGATCCTGCGTATCGCCAAGATGTGATGCGTAAACTAGAACGTTCTAACATTAACTTCTGAAATGAATAACACAGCTGAATTGCTTAACGGTCGCCTGGCAATGCTGGGTGTGATAGCAGCGCTCGGTGCGTATGCAGTAACTGGTCAACTTATCCCTGGTATTTGGTAATGGCTTGCGGAAAAAAGAAAGGCAGTGGCAAAGGTGGCTACAAAAAGTAAGCCCAGCGTTAGCCTAAAAATTGGTAAACATAAATCCCGCTCAGGTGGCTTGACAAAAGCAGGGCGGGAAAAATACAACAGAGAAACTGGGTCTAACCTCAAGGCTCCACAGCCTGGAGGTGGACCTCGTAAACGCTCCTTCTGCGCTAGGATGTCTGGTGTTAAGGGACCGATGAAAGATGAAAAGGGTCGTCCTACACGGAAGGCTCTTGCTCTACGTAAATGGAAATGCTAACTATGGCTAAACAAGGTCTTTACGCAAACATCCACGCGAAACGGATGCGTATCAAGAAAGGCAGTGGTGAGAAGATGCGGAAACCTGGGAGTCCTGGTGCTCCCACCGCAGCTAACTTCAAACGTGCTGCTAAAACTGCTAAGAAAAAATGATTGGTATTGGAGCTACACTCCTACTATTAACAAGTTATTATGGTCCTGGGTTCCACGGACGGACGACAGCAAGTGGGTCTATCTTTAATCAACATAGGCTCACTGCTGCACACAAGACATTACCATTCGGTACTAAACTGAAGGTATGTCTGAAGAGATGTGCAGTGGTTACTGTCACTGACCGTGGTCCTTATAGTCCTGGCCGTTCACTGGATGTGAGCCTTGGGACGGCCAAACGTATCGGGTTAGTTAAACCTGGAGTTGCTCACGTACGTACCACAAGATTAAATTAAATGACTATTGCTATTTCTGCACCCCAACGTATTAACGTGTGGGAAAAGTTTTGTCAGTATATCTCTTCGACAAATAACCGTCTTTATATTGGTTGGTTTGGGACACTGATGATTCCGTGTCTCCTTGCTGCCACTACTTGTTTCATTGTTGCATTTATTGCCGCCCCACCCGTTGACATTGATGGAATTCGCGAACCAGTTGCAGGCTCCCTCCTGTACGGAAACAACATTATCTCAGGAGCTGTCGTACCCAGCTCGAACGCAATTGGGCTACATTTGTACCCAGTGTGGGAAGCCGGTTCGTTGGACGAATGGCTTTATAACGGAGGCCCTTACCAACTGGTCGTGTTTCACTTCCTCATTGGCGTCTTCAGCTACATGGGTCGGGAGTGGGAACTCAGCTATCGATTGGGAATGAGGCCCTGGATCTTTGTTGCTTACTCTGCTCCTGTTGCTGCAGCGACTGCTGTATTCCTTGTATATCCTTTTGGACAAGGTTCGTTCTCTGATGGTATGCCACTCGGTATCTCGGGAACATTCAATTTCATGTTGGTCTTTCAGGCCGAACATAATATCCTCATGCACCCTTTTCATATGCTTGGGGTGGCTGGAGTGTTTGGTGGAGCACTGTTTAGTGCTATGCATGGCAGTCTTGTCACGTCTTCTTTGGTGCGTGAAACGACTGAAGACATCAGCCAGAACTATGGATATAAGTTTGGGCAAGAGGAAGAGACTTATAACATTGTTGCTGCTCACGGTTACTTTGGTCGTCTTATCTTCCAATACGCTTCCTTCAATAACAGCCGTAGTCTTCACTTCTTCCTCGCTGCTTGGCCTGTTCTTGGTATTTGGTTTACTGCATTGGGAGTAAGCACCATGGCGTTCAACCTGAATGGTTTTAACTTTAACCAAAGTCTTGTGTCTCGTGATGGTCACATCATCAATACGTGGGCGGACATTCTCAACCGAGCCAACCTTGGCTTGGAAGTGATGCATGAGCGCAACGCCCACAACTTCCCTCTTGATCTAGCATCAGCAGGGACTACACAAGTCGCTCTAACTGCACCTTCTATTGGATAGAAATTGTGTCTAAATGAGACGGGCTGCCTTTTACTTGGTGGCTGCTGTTATTGGTGTCCAGCTAATGATTGCTACAGCCACTGTAGCTGGATGCCTTATTCTTAAAGACAAAAGATGTACTGGTAAGCATGTTAGTGAGCTTATGATGTACATCACTGCTCAAACCTTTGCATTGTATGCCGCCGAGAAATGACAATCAGTAAAAAACTAGATGTAGTATACGATTCCCAACATAACAATCCAAGTGGACAGGGATACCGTGAGTGCTTTAGCTCTGCCTGTGCCATGATTGTACAGTACCTTGGGAAGATTGATCATGTAAATGAGTACCATGCTGTTCGTCCACGTTATGGTGACAGCACTGACTCCTTTGCACAGATCCAAACGATCCAACACTTTGGATTGAAACCGCAGTTTGTGACTAACGGATCGAAGGGATGGCTTGAAGGTAAGATCCTTGCTGGTATTCCTATAGCTGTTGGTTGGCTGCACCACGGCGGGCCTAATAACCCCTACGGTGGTGGTCATTACTCTACTGTGATTGGTGTCACAGATACAGGCTTCATCCATCACGATCCGAATGGAGAAGCAAGCCTAGTTTCTGGTGGTTATACCAGTAACTACGACGGATCCAATCAACATTACTCATTCAAGAACTGGCTACCTCGCTGGGAAGTAGAGGGTCCAGGTAGTGGATGGGCAATGGAGATCCGTAAATAAGCACTACTATTGGTTAATCAAATGTCCATCCTACTTGCTAACGCTGCTTTCTATTACAAAGAAGAACCACATCAAACAAGGGCTTGGAATTGGCTGGAGGCACAACTAACTCCTGATCAACTTGAGGAGTTTGGGCGGTTGTATCGTGACCGTCCTGAAGCTCCTTCTGGTTATACGTATGTCACCAAGCGCCAACTTGCTGAGATTTGGCAATGCTCCCCTACGTTGATTGGAGACAGTGAGATTGTTGAATTGAATAAGTGTCTGGAGACATTTCAAATCACTACTCCTTCTCGTATCCGACACTTCCTTAGTCAGACTGCTCATGAGTCTGGTGGTGGACGTTGGAAGAAAGAGCTTAGTGATGGTTGGTATCTTGAAGGAAGGACTGACATCGGTAATTATCGATATGGTGACGGTCCTAAATATAAAGGAGCTGGTTATATCCAGCTGACAGGGCGTCACAACTACCAGAAGCTCGCGGACTACATCGGTGATCCTAGAGTGATGGAGGGTGTGGATTATGTCGCTGAGACTTATCCGTACACCTCTGCTGGTTACTGGTGGTGGTCTAACGGTATGAACGAATTGTGTGATAAGAACCCAACAGTAAGACAAGTTACCCGTCGTGTTAACGGTGGGTATAACGGTCTTACCGATCGTGAACATTACTACGCTATTTGCCGGAGAGTTATCTAAATGATAGGCGGGTGCAACTCCCGCCCTGGCTATTGGCATTGGCCGGATACGTCCGACACCCTTTGCCGTCTAGACGGTGGGATAGACCACAATAAAAACTAAATACTCTGGATCCAGAGGAACGTGCTTAAACCTCTTTATAAAAAACAATGGCATTTCAATCTTCTGTGAACCCGGCTCAGGTTACTGTTCCCGGTTCTTCTAATTTCGGTGCGGATCGCCGCGCCCTGTATCTCAAGCTTTTTAGCGGTGAGATGTTCAAAGGATTCCAGCACAACACGATTGCTCGGGATCTGATCATGAAGCGTACCCTGAAGAACGGCAAGTCTATGCAGTTCATCTTCACGGGTCGCACCAAGTCTGAGTTCCATACTCCTGGTAACAGCATCCTTGGGGACACCAACAATGCACCCCCGGTGGCTGAGAAGACCATCACCTGTGATGACCTTCTGATTAGCTCTGCTTTTGTGTATGAACTCGACGAAGTTCTGGCTCACTATGACCTCCGCTCTGAGATCTCCCGTAAGATCGGGTATGCTCTGGCTGAGAAGTATGACCGTCTGATCTTCCGTGCTATCACTCGTGGTGCTCGTAAGGCCAGCCCGATCAGCGCTACTGACTACGTTGAGCCCGGTGGTACTCAGATCCAAGTGGGTACTGGTGCTGGTTCTGAAGCTGATGCTTACGATTCCGCTAAGCTTGTGGCTGCTTTCTATGATGCTGCTGCTGCTCTGGATGAGAAGGGTGTGTCGATGGATGGTCGTGTGGCTGTTCTTAACCCCCGTCAGTACTACTCCCTGATTCAGGCTGTTGGTACTAACGGTCTTGTGAACCGCGATGTTCAAGGTACTGCGCTGCAAGGCGGTCAAGGTATCATCGAGATCGCTGGTATCAAGATCTATAAGTCCATGAACCTGCCGTTCTTCGGTAGCTATGGCGTGAACTACGGTGGTGCTGTTACCAGCCCCGGTAACGTTGGTGATTTTGTTGGTGAAGCTCTGTCTGCTGATGACAACTACGACAACACCTCTACTGGTATCAACAACGACTACGGTACTGCTGCTGAAGTCGGTTCTACTTCTTGTGGACTGATCTTCCAGAAAGAAGCTGCCGGTATGGTGGAAGCTATCGGTCCTCAGGTGCAAGTGACCAGTGGTGATGTCTCCGTGATTTATCAAGGTGACGTGATGCTTGGTCGTCTGGCTTGCGGAGCTGATTACCTGAACCCTGCTGCTGCTGTGGAGCTTTATGCTACCAACAGCGCACCTTCTACTTGGTGATCAACTTTATCTTTTGTTCTATACGGGGATCCTTCGGGGTCCCCTTTTTTTATCTATATGGCTTTTCCTACCACTAATGCAACACAGGAACTTCCTGCTGTAAATCAAATCCTGCAGTCATGTGGTCAAGCGCCTGTGACTACCCTAGATCAAACCAACCCGGACGTTGCGATTGCTTACCAGACTTTGCTAGAAGTCTCAAGGGAAGTGCAGGCAGAGGGATGGTCCTTTAATAAGGAACTTAACTATCCAGTTGTTCCTGATAATAATGATGAGATCCTGATTCCTAATAACATGCTTCAGATTGATCTCTCTGATAACCCCAACAATATGGGGTATGATGTAATCCGTAGAAACGGTAAACTATACGATAAGATCAGCCACTCCTATAAGTGGGCAACCAACGGAAGTGTTGAGTGTGATGTTGTGTGGTTATTTGATTGGGTTGATCTCCCACGTCCTATTCAAGATTACATCACTGCTAGGGCAGCTAGTATTGTCTCTAGCCGTATTGTAGGCGATACTAACCAATACCAAATCCTACAACAAAAAGAAACGTACACCAGAGCTATGGCTGTGGAGTATGACTGCAATCAAGGTGACTATACATTCTTTGGTCACCCTGGTGAAACTAATAACTATCGTTCTTACAAACCGTACCACGCTCTTTATCGATAATGGCAGCAGTTACTCAACGGATCACAAGTTACCTCGGTGGGGTATCTAAACAATCAGATGATAAGAAACTTCCCGGTCAGGTCCGTGAGTGCTACAACGGATATCCTGATCCTACCTTTGGTCTAACAAAGAGACCTGGTTTTGAACATATTGTAAACATTGGTACTGGGACTACTTATGATGGTGGTAAGTGGTTCTATATCAACAGAGATGATGATGAGGAGTACATTGGTGTTATCAAGGGTACTTCTATTAATATCTGGAATGCTGTAACTAGAAACACCTGTACAGTTACTTATCCTGACGGTACTGGTTATTTGAGTGGTGTACGTGATAACTACAAACTCATCACTGTCCAAGACACAAGTATTGTCATTAATGATAGTGTTACTGTTGCAGCTCAAGCAACACCAACTGGAAGTACTAATACTTTTGCTACGGTTGTGTTGGACTCGTTAGTTGCTGATTTTGATTACACCATTACACTTCAAGGATTAGATGCTACTGTAAATCCTCAATCTTCTACGACATACGATCAGATGTTGGAGTATGACTCATCCGATGTCAATACTAACCACCATCTACGTGATGCGTTGGATGCTCTCATCTCTGCACAACAGGCTGCCTCCAATCCTGACTTTGATGGTACGTGGACACTTACTGCATACAAAAACAGTCTTTTGATTGAACGTGTTGATGGCAGTGGAGATCCTGCTGCATTCACTATTGAAGCTAGGGGTGGTGTTGATAATGATGGGATGTATGTATTCCAAGAGCAAGTAGCTAACGTTGCACGTCTATCTAACGAATCAAAGCACGGTACTGTTGTTAAGGTTGTCAACACTGACTCTAACTTCGATAGTTACTACGTTAAGTTTGTAGCTGATGATGGTGTAGAAGGTAGGGGTTACTGGGAAGAAACTGTATCTCCATTTGTTTCTCCTGGTCTAGACAGCTCCACCATGCCTCATGAGTTGATTAACACTGCTGTTGATACATTTGTCTTCCAAGAGATTGACTACACTAATCGATTGGTTGGTGATGATGACACCAATGAACAACCTAGCTTTGTTGGTGAAAAGATCACTGCTGGATTCTTCCATAATAACCGTCTCGGATTCCTATCAAAAGATAACGTATCCATGAGTCAAGCTGGTGATTTCTATAACTTCTACCATGCTTCTGCTCAGACTGTTATTGATTCTGATCCCATTGATATCAGCTGCTCTTCTATTCGTCCTACTGCTTTACATGCTGTTGTACCAACTGCTCAGGGTGTGGTGCTGTTCTCTGAAGATCAGCAATTCATCATGTTCTCTGACACTGGTGTATTGACTCCTGCTTTGACAACAATCCGTACAATCTCTAACTATGAGATGGATAAACGAATTGAACCAGCTGATGTTGGCACTACAATTAATTTTGTCAGTAAGACACCTGGTTACTCCCGTGTCTTTGGGATGGTGACTAGAGGTCAGCAAGAGAACCCACAGGTGTTGGATATCAGCCGTGTTGTTAAAGAATGGATCAGTCCTGATGTTGATTCATTGGTTGTCAGTCCACAGAATTCCTTGATTGCTCTTAGCGGGCAGTCATTGAATGAGGTGTTTTTGTTTGCATTTTATAGCAATGGTGAGCAGACATTGATGCAGTCTTGGTTTAGTTGGTTGTTGCCAGGTACTGTGCAGTTCTTAGCAACTAACTCTGATGAGATGTATGCAGTTACTAAACAAGCTAACCAATTCACCATCAGTAAAGCTACTCTCAGTCAATCACCTGAACAAGGGATTATTGTTAACAACCAAGGGCAGAAGGTGAACCCCTGTGTTGACCTATACGCTACAGCATCTGAGGTGGATTATGACAGTAATACTAAAATAAGTAAGTGCTACTTACCATTTAATGATGTAGCAGATCTAACACCTATCATTGTCATTAAAGGTGATACCTCTGGAGGATCCTTTATTGAGTCAGGATTTACCGTTACTCCAGAACGTGGTACAGATGGTACTGGTGACTTCTTCTTTATTACTGGTAAAGATTTGTCTGGTGTAGCTTCTGATGTAGTGGTTGGGTTTAAGTATAACTTTGATGTTGAACTACCACGTACATACTTCAGACCTGGGCAGGTTGATGCTGACTTTACAGCTAACCTTACTATCTCACGTATGAAGTTTGCCGTTGGTTTGTCAGGTATGATGAGCTTCAAACTACAAGCTAATGGTCGTAGTGAGTGGTATGACATCCAACCCGTTATTGAAGCTAATTATTACTTAGCTAATGACATACCCTTGGATGCTGAGAATGTATTCACCTTACCTATCCACCAACGTACAGAAAACTTTAGAGTGAGAATGTTTAACAATTCACCATTCCCCGTTGCAGTAAATGCAATGATGTGGGAAGGACAATATACACCACGATTCTATAGGAGGGTCTGAGCATGCCAGCTTTAATAATCTCCGGTCTTGCTACTTTTGGCGGTGGTGCCCTTGCTTACTTTGGGCAAAGCGAAGCAAACCGCAAAGCCGAGGAAGCTGCTAAGAAACAGAAAAAATATAACACGGAGACCTGGCGACATACTATTGGTGAGCAGGATCGTATTTACAACTTCAAGGTAAGAGAGCAGGAGATCGCTAAACGTAACTACGAAGCTGATATTAAATTCCAAGAGGATACACGTCAGCAGCAGTGGGATTACGGCATGGGCATCCGTGACTATAGATTTAGTCAGGAGATGCGAGCCTATGATGAGTCAGTTGCTCGGGCTACAAAGCAAAAAAGCTACAACCAGCTTGCTGAAGAGCAAGCCCTGTTAGAGCAGCAAAGGTACCTCCAAGAGAATTTAGTAAATCTAGCATTTACTGAGTCTCAAACAATGATGGACTTTGCTGCTGCTACTGCTGGTCTTGGATTGAAACGTGGTCAAGCAAAAGCTCAGGCTGATTCAACACAACGACGTATTGATGCTGAAACAACCCTTGGTATTAAACAAGCACGTACTGAAACTCAACTAGCACGTCAACAAGCCACCATTGAGTCCTTGAAGGCTCGTGGGCAGGCTATGGCTGTTGGGCAGGCAGGACGTAGCGCAAGGAAGGTTACCCAAGGCATCAGAGCTGAAGCCGGAGCACAGCAAGCATCGTTGGTCGAACAGTTCCTTCTTGGTGAGGAGAACCTTCTGCAACGTCAGCTATTCAATACTCAAGATGTTGTTCAACAGCTGCTCTTCACTGAACAAGGTATTGACCTTAACCTTACCCAACTTAATGGGCAGTTGGAGATGGATAGGTTGCAGATGAAGGCAACACGGGATAACCTTAGTGCTGCTGATGCTTTGTCTAGAAAGCGTATCATGTTGGAACGTCAACAGGCTGATATTGAAGCTGAAGCAAGTATTCGTCTTAAGCCAGAGATTGCTCCTCCGTTACCAGAACCGATGGCACTTCCTCGTAAGGAGTGGGGTCAGATCTTCCGTCCTTATGATCCACCGAAACCCAAAGATGTAGTTGCTCAAACTACTGATCCTTATTTGACACTTGGTCAGAGTGTATTGAGTGGGATTGGGGACTTGGCTTCTGCTGGTGTATTTGACAATTTGTTTAAACCTGGACCTTCTGGTTATACCCCTGGAGCTGCTGGTAACAGCCTTGGATTTGATCTAACTGGTAATCCATTTGGTAATCCATTGGATTTGTCGTCAATGGATCTAAGTTCTTTCGGATTTAATCCTTAAACACTGAACTCCTTTAACTATGTCAAAATATCAAATTTTTGCTACCCCAGGGAGCTTCCGTGCTAATCAACTGAAGGCTCCTGATGAATCGGGTAAGATCCTAGAGGCTGCCGAAAAGAAGATCCAAGGTATGGATCGGGCACAAGCCTTCCTTGAAGGTAATCGTGAACTATATCTCCGTGCTCAACGTTACGCTCAAGAACAAGAGCGTATGGATAGGCAAGCTAATTTTGATTTTGAAACTCAGAACCGTAAAGCTTATCAAGATGCACTGAGACGTGACACCGAGATTGCCATTCAAAATGACGAACGTCAATCCGCCCAAACCCAACAGTTATATAAAGACCTCAGTGCATTCTCTAAGACTGCATTTGAGGTCTACGGTACATTTGAAGAGCAACGTAAGAAAAAGAGACAAGCTCTTGCTACTCAGGAGGTATTGAAGTCAGGTCTTGATTATAATCAACTTAAGCAACTGACTTCTATCGATCAGAAGCTTACTGACTCGCAATTCAGACAGACTGAATTCATTCAAAGTCTCATTGATTCAGGAGCTTCTGAAGAACGCATTAATGTATTGGGAAACATTTGGAGGCGTAATGCACCTTCGATGTATCTTGATAACCAAGCTGCTCTTCAGAACTCCTTCCTTTCTTATGCTCCTGGTTTGAGTAAGAAGATTGAAGACTTGGGTGAAAAGGCTACCATTGAACAGATCAAGGCTGCTACTCAAACCTACACATCTGAGTTCATCACCAACAACCTTAGTGGTGCTAGGACTGAGATGTTGGAGTCTTCTGGTCTTCTTCGTCAGATCCGCTCTCACAACAACCAGATTATTGCTGGCTATAACCGAGTTACATCGGAAAGGAGAAAGGCAGAAGTTAAGGCTAGGTTTAAAGATGACATACAGACTACTTTCAACAAAGACGGGTTAGAAGGTGTGATGAAAATCCTGCAGACTAACCCTGAACGTTGGAAGCGGGAGGAGATAACCAAATGGGCTGCTGCTAGTATTAAGGTTGGTGGTCCGTATGGACTTAGTGAAGAACAAGCTCTATCACTTCTTGAGTATCCATTGACTATTGGTAATCAACAGGTTCCTTTCGGTAAACAGTTTATTTATGAAGCTGGTCAAATCCATGAAGCATTGAGGGCTGCTCGTAGTCAAAAGATGTCTAATTATCGGCTACGTCAAGCTGAAGAAAAAGCTCAAGGTGAAGCCGAGATGGCTCAGTTGTTTGATAGCCTTACTGAAGACGGTAGTGTTAGTGATGCAGATCTTGCTGCACTTGAGGAAAAGTCTATTAATCTCGGATTGATGGACAGTGAAGTCCTTGCTTATGCTAAGGTTAATTCTGTCAGTGCTCAGACCGATAGAGTGGTTGAACGCTACCTTGAGGAGAAGGCTGATAACCTTACCCTTACTGTTGAGGATGTCAATGAGTTAAAGATGGGGATTAACCTTCGTCGTAGGTTCCTTCAGATTGCTAAGGAACAAGCACAGACACGGGAATCCCCTATTTATAAATCTCACATCAAATCAATCGAAGCTGCTATCAGCCAAGACCACCGGGTTAAGGCTGCACCTGTTACTGGTGCTTCTAACTACTCTGTTATCTTGATGCAGGATAGGTATAAGCAGCAGTATAAGGATAACCTGAAACGTCTTGGTTCACCTGAAGAAGCTTTGTCTTTGACACTTCAACAGATCAAGACCATGCAAGCCTCTCCTGGGGCTGTCAATGATCAGGGTAGGTACGCTGAGATTGAACAGGAGGTATCGAAAAGATCGGGTAGTGCCCAACTATCTTTAAATAGATTGAATAGTATTTTAGCTGCTATGCAATCACCAGAGTTTAACAATGATCCTAAATGGGCTTATGCAGTTGTTGGGGATAATTATTTCCAAGAGTTTTATAAAACTGTATCTTCCGGTAAAGAACCACCTCAAATGCTTAGGGCTTTAGCATCTAAACGTGGCGTAGATCCTCTTACACTTCTTAATCACCTTGCAAAGGGAGCTGGTGTTAAGCCAATTAAACCTCTCAATGATGAATTACAGAAACTGAAGGAAAGCCTTCCTCCTATCATACGTCGGCTGTATGACACATATGGAACCCCTAATAGGGTAGAGCGAGCTAATTCTGTTGTAACTAATAGAGTTTCTTATTCACCTAAAAGAGGGTCCTTTGCTAATGAACCTTTTGATATGTCTAAATTGACTCAAAAGGATTATGAAGACCTTGCTTATGCAATCTCTAGTGAGGCTCAATTGGGTACTGATGATGAATACGGTGTTGCCGCTAACATCCTTACCCGTCTAATGACAGGTAGGTACGGTAATACCATCAGTGAAATCATCAATGCTCCGGGGCAGTATGAAGGTGTCTATAAAGGACTTTCTAGACCTAGCCCTGAGATTGCTGCTCGACTTCAATCTCCTGCAGGACAGAGAAAGATTCAAGAGTTTATTAAAATTCTAGATGGTCGTACAGAATTCAAGGGACAAACAATGCTCGCAAATCGTGTCCCTTCTGAGGACCCGATGTTTTCAGCAGGTGGTAATTTCTACCACTATGCGGGTCAATAATGGCTAACTTCTAACAAGTGAATTAAATGAACGATTATGAAGAGCAACTGTTGGCAGGTATGCCTGAACTAACTGAAGAACAACGGCAACGTATTCTTCTTGAACAACAACAAGTACAAGCTCAGCTTGAGCAGTTAGAAACCCAACAAGTTGAACAACCGAAGGCTCCCCAACCCGATGTTACGGCTGGTGGTATGGGTGAGCCTTCCCCTGTTCCTCAACCCGAGGAGCGTAGAAGCATTAGAGATGTACAGATTGGTGGTGAACTAGAGACGTTTGCCACTGATCCTAGGGGGTCATTTGAAGCAGCTTTGTCTATTCCTACTGGGGTGTTGGACTTTGGTGCTGATCTACTTAATATGATCCCTAATGTTCATATCCCTAAAATTCCTAAATTCGAGAATGATGTAGTTCAAAGTGTAAGGGAGCTGTCGTCTATTGTTATTCCTACACTTACACTTACTGGGATTGGTACAACGGCTCTGAGAGGAGCTGCAAAGGCCTCTAAGTTCCTTTCTGACCCATTGGTACGGAAGATCGGAGAAGTGGGCTTCAGCGCCGGTACAGGGGCCTTTGTGGACTATACCGTAGAGCTAAACCAACAAGACGATAACCTTACTGGTACTTTGAAAAAGAGCTGGCCTAGGTGGTTTGGTTGGATTCCTGATGATATTGCAACTCTAGATACTGATAGCCCTGAGGTAAAACGTGGTAAGAACGTTACAGAGGGTGCTGGACTCGGTATCGGTACTGATGTCCTTCTTGGGCTTGGTAGACTGATTAAGGCTACCCGTGGCGTGGATCGTGCAACACAATGGGTCCCTGAATCTGAAAAGGCTAAGAACTGGTTTAAAGAGAACCTAGAACTAGAGGGTACTCCTGAAGAAGTAGTTGAGGCTTCTGCTGCTAAACGTTCTGAAGCATTGGATGAGATTGGTGGTTACAACCTCGACCAAGCTGTTGATGAATCTCTACCCATCTTTGGTTATCATGATCTCTACGGTTATCAAGAGCAAGGTATTCGTTCTGCTGATGACCTAGGTATTGTTGGTGCTTCTGTTGATGCTGTTCGGATCATGAACAACATCGATAGTGTTTATGGTCGTGTTGGTAGTGTCGTTACTGAAGGTGCATTGAAGTATGGCCTAGAAGCTGCTGGTAACCAAGAAACCATCATCCGTGGTCTTGCTAAACAACTACAAGATGCTGGAGAGTATGGTTACAAGACTGCTTCTGGTAAGTACATCACCTTTGATCAGATCCAAAAGACTGGAGAAGATCTTGCTTCTCAGTTCTACAAGATGGATGTTGATCAACTGAAGACTGCCCTTAAGCAATTCCAAGGTGTTGATGTAGACACTGGTGCTCCTGTCCTTCAATCTGAAGCCTATGCAGGTGTGATGGGTGCCATTAAGAAGTACATGGATGATTACATGAATATGGATTACATGCGTGCTCAAGCGTATGTAGGTACTTCTATGGCTGGTCAGGTGTCTGATATGGCTCAAGGTATGCGACTCACTATGGAGTCTCCTGCTATTGAACGTGCTCAAGAACAGATCCTTGATCGTGTTGAGTTCCTTATGGCTCAAAAAGGTATGACCTCCTACTCACGGGGTCGTGCTTTGAATATGCTGAACCTATGGAACCGCATGACAATGAAAGGTTCTAAGGCTGCAGATAAAGCAGAGGCTACACGTCTTGCAAACCTTGTTAAGAACGAAAAGAACAACACCCTTGCTTCTATTGAACGCATCAAACAAGATGCTAAGGAGACTGTTAATACACTTCGGGCAATCAAAGAAGAACAACCAGAACTCCTGGCTCCTTTGATGATGGCGTATGAGTTGACAGATGGTAATGTTAATAGCATCACACGTCTTAATAACTACGTCAAGCAATCCCTTGGTGTCCTCAATAAAGCCTTCATTGATGGTCAGCCTGAGATCCCTTCAGTGGTGATGAGAGGGTTCTACTCCAATGTCTATAACTCTGTACTGAGTGCCTTTGCTACACCAATTAAAGCTGGCCTTGCTAACACTGCATTGCTTATCGAAAAGCCATTCAGGGCAACCATTGGTGCCCTTACTGCTGGTGACACTGAGACTATCCGACGTGGGTTCTACCAATTCGGTAATGTCACTGAGACGTTGGGTGATGCTTTTGATTACATGAAGCAGGTGTTCAAACGGTCTGCTGATGACCCGTATCTCATTGAGGCAAGGGATGACATTGGTCTTCGTAATGAACAACAACTAGATGTTCTTAATTCCTTTGCTGAAGCTAAGGCTGCTCAAGGTGAATACGGTCCACAGGTGATGATGGAGATCGTAAAGAACATGAACGATCTTGCTAATCATCCCTGGCTTAGACTTGGTAACCGTGCTATGCAAGCATTCGATGGATTCACACAATCCATGATTGCTACATTTGAAGCCAAAGGTCGTGCATTTGATGAGGTAACCCGTGGAGGTAAGCTTCCATTTGATGCTGAGAAAGCTGATGCTATGTACCGCAAAGTGCGGGAGAAGATGTTTAATGAGGATGATCTTATCTCTGATGATGCTGTAAAGGCAACAGCAGGAGAGATTGCTTTGAATCTTGATAACGTTGCTAATAATGCATTGTCAGCTTTGATTCGCAGAGCACCACTCCTCAAGCCATTCCTTCTCTTTACTAAGACTCCTCTTAATGAACTAGCATTGGCTGCTTCTTATACCCCAATAGGTTTGTTCTTTAAGGACTT
>OCRE01000001.1_pt1 | contig 47986 bp, 80 predicted proteins | sample 1494271 | NCBI WGS metagenome assembly OCRE01 (sample SAMEA3275604, study PRJEB22092) | marine metagenome | biome: Marine near barrier island; feature: Surface water influenced by Mississippi River output; material: Seawater | collected 2014-06-21T14:00:00+00 | depth 0 m | reverse complement strand
TCTTGGCCTTGGCGGTAAATGCACCAGGGCGATCAATTGCCTTTTGAATCCACTTCTTATCTTTTTTCTTTTTCTTTTCAGCCATAATCAACGATTCCTCCGTAATGCTGCCTGATACATCAACTGATCACCAAGACGTTTTACCTCTTTACCTGAAACACCGTATCGACTGATGGTTTCAGATTCAGTATAAGGACCAATACCTCCTTCTATAATACCCATTCCACCACCAAGATTTACAGCTCCAGGTACAACACGTCCGCCTGGGGTTTGCTCTGCAGTTCTTGTAAATTCAGAAAGATTTAACTCTTGTTGAGGAGAAGTAGCGGATAAGTTCACTACGCGAGAAGCTCCGACGCCCCTTTCATTTGGATTGATATAACCAAAACGATTCATTGGAAGTGCAGTGCCTTTATAGTCTCCACGAGGCAATGGGCCAAGGCGACCACCATAGGCAAACGAAGCAAGTCCACTATAGGGGCGTTTTGTGTTGGCAATTAAACCTCCCCCGACATTGCTTGTGTACGGAGTAGGTAGCCCCTGGGGTGCTGTTTCCATTAAATTGCGAAGATTTGTCAGCTGAACACCGGCACTTCCATATGTCGGAGATGTGCGTTGAGATGACAATTCTGTAGTTTTAAATGCAGGTTCCCCTTGTTCAAAGGTAAGTTTTTCTCTTATTTTGCCGGAAGGTGTTTCTATAAGTTCACGTTCTTTTACAATGGGCTCAGGGTAAACAGTTTCTTCATATGTGCCTCCACCTGGAAGAGTCCTGGTAACTTGCCTTGTTTGTGGTTCCAGTCTAAATTGATATCTAGAGTATAACTTTGACTGAGGAACAACTTCACCAGTAGAAAGCTGACCCTGTGGACCCATGGCTGATGTTGATGCTGTAAGAATGTCTCCGATTTCTCCCGTTTCACGATTACGGAAACGAATAACTTGAGGCGCAGTTTGAATCCTTGGCGTAAGATAGGCAACGCTGCCCTCATAATCATCGCCAACCTCCATTGGATCTACACCACCAAAACCTCGAGTTATGTAGGCTCCTGGGATTGGTCCCTCTTCTTTATTTTTTATTGCTTTAAATTTACCAGGACTAACTTCAACGGCTGGTGTTCCATAAAGTTGAGACTCTTTTGTTGGCTTAAGTAAAGTATCAATAAATGCAAAGGTATCACCACCAGTATAAGTTGATCCACGCCTACCCTTTTTAGGCTGTAGCACATCAAGTGAAATGCCGTATTTACTTTGAAGTTGTTTGTTCATTTCGTTGGCAATAAATGCGCCCTTCTCAAGCGGTCCACCAACTTCACTTAATGTTTTAGTGACGCCAACTTCTTCTAAAAGTTGCGGATTCGTTTGAGATAAAAACTGACGTTTAGCTGTTGGATTGTTAAAGTAATCAAATTGAGCATCTTTTGCCATCTGCACCAAAAGATCTGAATCAATTCCACCTTTTGTCATTCCAGGCATTCTTGTTAAATCATAAGACAATTCTTTTGGATTAAACAAAAAGGAAGTTTGACCTTTAGCATCTAAAATTTTACGGCCAATTTTACCCATTAAAGGCCTTTGTCCAGTAACTTTTGTTTTGGAACTTAAGATATATGGCTGTCCATCTACAATTTTTACATTTGTACCGGGTTGTACTTTTTCAGATACGGGTTGTTGAGATATCTTTTGGGGCATGCCTGGACCAAGAGGCTCAAACCCACCGACGGCCCTGGTATCCATCTTCCCTGACTCTGACATAAGATTGATATCAGAAGATTCAAGGCGACCACGCAATCTTTCCCCTACGCGCTCAGCTGCACCCTCTAAGGTGATTCTTCCCGTTTCAGGATCAACAAAACGACCGGGAGAAACGTCTCCTTCTTCTGTCCTTCGAACAGGTAATTGTGCATCAATTTCTCTTTCTTGTCTAAAGGATCCGGCAGAAACACCTTCCGCTCCTTGAACTTGGCCGGGAATCAATGTTGAACCTTTATTTGTTCTTTCACGATAACTTAACGTATCGACCAAACCACCAGGTCCCGTAACCTCACCGTAATCTGTTGCAACATCTGCATTCTCAAAAGTACTTTGAATTGCTTCATAATCATCAATATTGGTATCAATTACAGCTTCTTTGCGTTGACGTGCGCGTTCAAGTAATTCATCTTCTACTGATTCAATAGTTCCTGCCGAACCAGCCCATTCACGCATTCCTTCATCAACCTCAGTCATGCTGGCTCTTGCACCAGGAGTTACTTCAAATGTTGGATTTGTGCCAACACGACCACCCCTAATCAATGGAGTTGAGCCCATTAATCCACGAACTTCTGTTGTCGGAACATCAGGATTTAAAAGCATTTGTTCTTCAGCACTTCCTCGAGGAAATGATGCAGAAGCTTCTATTCGAGATACAATCTCTTCTTCTGTCATTCCAATGCGACGACCACCTTCGACTAGAGGTTGCTGCGAAGGACCCAGTGCCTGACGGCTGGGTTCGATTACTCCCTTACGCTGTTTAAAGCGCATTTCGCTATAGCCAGGTAAACTTTCTGGTGTGCCTCTTAAATCAAAAGCAGTATATTGTCTTTGGTACCTAGCTTGCTGCATTGCTGCACCAACGTCGTCAATAAGATCATCCGGCAATCCACCAGACCAATCTTCTTCCATTGCAGCATTTAAGGCAGCGCGATACTTTGCATCTGCACCTATTTCTTCTGCACGACGACTAAATCTTTGGAAATCACTTTCAACTTGTTCAGCAGCTACTGCTTGCTTGCCATAACGAACCGAATCAACATCACGTTGAATTTCTGACTCAGCAATTGCATCAAGTTGATCAGATGCCGAAGCAGCGGCATCAACACTTTGAGCAGAAACTTTAGGTTGATTAATAACTTCTTGTGTTTCAACTAAGGTTGCTTGCTGACCACCAGGGGCATCAACATATCCTTTTTGGCCAAGATATTGTTCAGCAAACCCTGGAGACTCTTGAGCTTGAATTTGTTCCGAAACATCTTCCCTTAACCTTGAAATTGTATTTGATTCGGTGAAAGTAGCCGGAGGGGCTTCCAAGGATCTTGCAAACTGTTCACGTGCACGTTCTCTTGCGCCTGGATACGGTAAAGAACGACGCTCGTATTGAAATAAGGTAGATGCCTGACCTGTGGAGGGAGCAACCGTTGCAGCTGGAGCTTCGATTGACTCTGCAAGACGATTGAGATCTTGAGTGGCACGCTTGATAACGTCTGGATCCTGCTTGACAACCTTCTCTACGGCAGGAGCAGCCTCTCTCGCCAATTTAACTTGGGTTACACCACCCGTTGCACCACGATCTTTGGGTCGAACCGCGCCAGCAATAGACTCACGTAGGCGGCCAAACCTCCCACCACGGGATAATCCGTAAGCACCAGCAGCAATTAAAGCTCCTAACCCTACTTTACCCGCCGTATCAATGGCATCTGACTCTTCGCGGGGTGCTTTGAGTTGATTTCGGCGCCATTCAGCTACTTCTGGGGCCAAAGCTGCCCTAGATTGGGGATCTTCGGGGTATTCAGTCCCAGTGGCCCTGGAATATGCGTAGAAATCGGCGGGTGAGATCGGCATTTTTTATTATTTCGTACTTTTGGGTCTTTAAACATTCTATTATCTCTACATTCTAAACTTGCCTGGCTTATATTTAGAATATAAACAGAAATAAATTTAGAAATGGAAGCTGGAAAACGGCAAAAAAGAGTAGAAGCCCTCGAAGCAATTAAAAATGAGGCGTTAAAACGTGCTCGTGAGGGTTCAGACTCCTATGAAGTACGTGATTTTGTAACTCAAGCAAAACAAGAGCTGGCATATGAGCTGCCAGACGAAGATGCATTTACCAAAGCAATGAATGCGGTACTGAAATATAAAGAGAAAAAAGCAAATTCCTGAACAAAACAAAACTCATCGTACAGGCCGGGGATAAAACCCCGGCTTTTTGTTGCCTAATTGGGGATAATATATTTTTTTGATAACAGAAAAACCTTTATATAGCAAATTGGGTAAAAAATTTTCCTGACGCATCTCACACACCTATACCGTATGGGATGTGGTGTGGAAAAAAAAGAAAGGGTGGGTGGGTGGGTAGTTAAGTGTAACGGGGGCTGCGCATCCGTGTAACGCAGATTGTCCCATCGCATTCAAGTTAATGACTGAGCGTATGCAGCGTTTTGAGCGTGCGGCATCCGCGTTAGCGGCAGGCCGTAAGGTTAGTGTTGAAGTAAGTGAGTTAACGCAAGGAGTACAAGCGTGGCTCCAGGAGTTACGGGGTTACTTGCTCGTGGATCATGTAGATCCAGGTGACGAAGTTACTTATAAAGTTTACGTAACAGTAAGTGGCGGTCGAGCTATTGCACAGGCCAAACTTGCAATGCGTTAAGGATACCGGGTGAGAGCAAGCCGTTGAGGAAGTGAGGGAAGTGTTGGTTTCCTGACATTTCCCTAGCTAAGTTCTCCACAACCCTGTGGAAAACACCTGCAATTCCTAGCGCAACCCTCGCGCGCGACCCATTTTATCGCACCCTAATCCTGAGAATCATTCTCGGTATTCAGACGGTACGTCAGTGTGGGAAGCCCAGATCCCTGGCGCTGCAACCGATCTCGGGTTGTAGGTAAGTCCAGGTCTGTCCATTTATTTTACCAGGAGTTAATCCATGTCCATCCGTAAGTCAATTGCTGCAGGTCTTGTGGTCGCTGCTAATGCAGTGGCCAAAGATCAGAGCAAAGAGAAGATTGCCAAGTGGGTGCATGACTCACGCATCAAGATTGCGAAAGCAATCGAACCTAACTGAGCTGTAGTACTCCAGGCACTGGACTGGAGGGCTAGGTGCAACTCCTAGCCTCAGTTATTGCCCAACCGACCGGAGATGGGCACCGGCACAACAGGAGACTGACGTGTTCTTCGTCATCCTCAACGGTCAACAGCACAGCGCACACTTTTCCAAGGAAGAGGCTGACTCGGTTGCGTTCGACCTTTCGTTCGAGCATAACTACGAAGGTCACCCAGAAGAGTGTGGCTACTCAGAGATTTCTGTCCTCTCCTTCATGGAGATGATGGAGTCTCCAGTTGAGATGGTCCTTTGAGACCAGGTGTGATGCCGGGGGATCGAATCCCCCACTCAACTATTGCCCACAGCGGAGATGGGCACCGCACACAACAGGAGATTCCTGTGGCTCGCAACATCATGCAGTGGAACATGGTCAATCATGACCGTGGCACTGGTTGCTGGAAAGTGGTTATGCCTGCGAATGGAGCATGTGCTCCTATCAAGCCGGCCAAACTGCGTGGTGCTTGGGAATGGCTCAAGCGATCTAACGGGCGCCAGGTGACCATGGATTTGGTCAATGGCAAAGTTTGGTGTGAACAGCAGTAGCACCATTGGCTGAGCCTATGTAAGTAGAGCGTGATGCTGGGGATCAAATCCCTGCTCAGCTATTGCCCAGTACGTAGGGATGGGCTCCTACACAACAGGAGATTCCTGTGACCAAGCGCGTTTACTTCGCAAGCATCACTGTTTTCCTTACGGTGATGGCAGGCGCAGTTCAGCTAGGTATCAACCAGTTGGACAAAGCTACTGCACAACAGTGCAGAACACACGACTGGCCTGCTGACAAGCATGCCATTCACATGGATTTCTGTACAACGTACGGTTATCCAACTAACTGAGTCTGTCAAAGCGACCAAAAGCAACCGTCAAGCTGGACGTTAAACGTAGCAGACAATTCGACGGTTGGTCCTGTCTTGGCATCCACACTTCAGTGGTGTAAGCCCAAGCTTACCAGGAGAACATCGTGGACTACACCGTCAACATCATCGAGCGTAATGGTCAATACTTCCTCCAGGAAGTTTTTGATGTTACTGAGTTCCAATACGTGGAACAGGTAACTGCTGGGCCGTTTGAAACTCGATGGAAAGCAGACGTGCAGCGTTCTGTTGATTACCCTGCTTACCGGGGATTGACCGACGAATACTGCCGTTTGCAGCACTGAGCTGTAGTACTACACAGAAGTGTAGGGCTAGGTGCAACTCCTAGCCTCAGTTATTGCCCCCTGTGGAGATGGGCACCACACACACGGAGAACACCGTGAACAACACTCTTCCTACCCGCGAACAACTAGGCGTTTCTGTCTTCCAGGAGGTTGAACACCTTTTGGAAGCTGGATATTCCCAGGTTCTTGGGCGAGAGCAAGCGTTACAGGTCGCAGCCTGGGCGCTGAAAATAGCTGGAGAGTCTGATCTTCAGCACCAAGTTCTTGCAGAGCTTGTAGAGCTTCCCGAGAACTACGGCTGATCCGTCAACGCGGTCATCCCCGGTGCAATGCCGGGGTCAGCTATTACCCACAGCGGAGATGGGTACCGCACACCAGGAGATTCCTGTGACTGAGCAAGCTCTTTCCTTGACCCAAGAAGAGATTGATCTTCTTGAGTCCGCAGTCTTTACTGCGTATAGAAAGGAGTGGCACGACGGTGCCGACAATGAGCACCTTGACGTACTGTATAGGCTTCGCTTGAAGCTTACGCAGTATTGCAGCGAAAAATACTGTCGCTGATCTAGCTGAGCTGTAGTACTCCAGTTTCCCGGAGGGCCAGGTGCAACTCCTGGTCTCAGCAATTGCCACCCACTGAGGGTGGCTTTAATCAAATCATGCAATCTTTCATGGAAAAGTTTCCAGCAGAAGCATTTCTTTCAGTCTTGGTAGGTACAGCGCTTGGCTTCAGTATTGGAGCTGTGGCCCAGCGTGCGCTGAACGTACAGCAGACTAATGAATGCAAGAAGCAAGCTGATACTCATCGCCTGGTGACCCTCCAAGGTCCGTTAGGTGATGCCAAGTATTGCATCCATGCACGGTACTTAGCTCATTGAGTACCAGGGGGCTGCGCATCCTACACGCAGACATTCAACTCAACCCAAGAGGACTTATGACTCCCCAAGCTGTTGAACGCCTTCTCATTGACGATGCCAGACTCTTGGCACGTCGTGAAGATCAGATCGATGCCGAACTAGAGGCAGAACGTCAGCAATGTCTTGAGCTGTTCTATCAGTGGCAAGATGGTGCTATCGAGTTCCAGGGTCTTGTGCCATTTGCAGTGGTACTAGACAGGAAGTGTAAAGCTAACCGTAACCTCATCCGGTGGTTACGTAAGTTTAGTATTGAGGACTGAATCTTGCTCTGGCCCATGGCTAAGCTTTGGGCCTCAGCAGGACTCTACATCCTGCACCACATCTACCAACGCCTACCTATCTGTAAGTTTCAGCACTATGGCTAACTACATCGCCTCAGCGCGCAGTAACCGCTTCTGCGTTAAGGACATCGCCGCGCTTGAAGCCGCCATGCCCTCCGACGTAGAGGTCTGCGTCAGATCCATCCCCTACAACGAGGTCTCCCTGTTCGTCACCAACTGCGACGGTGGCGGCTGGCCCTCGATGATCTACGACGAAGCCACCGATGACTACATCGGCTGGGATGTCAAGTCCGCCGTCGCCCCGCATCTGCTTGACGGCCAATGGTGCGTCATCCAGGAAGTTGGTGCTGAGAAGCTGCGTTACCTCGTCGGGTACACCAGTGCTTTCAACAACAAAGGAGAGGTCATCACCATTTCCATTGATGATATCTTCGCCGAGCTTCCCGAGGGTGTTTCCACCTGCTACTACTGACCCGCCATGCACTCCTGTGCTCAATGCTCTACATCCTGCACGTTAACTCAATCTTAACCTGACATGCTAATTCATCAACCTACAGACACCGAACGTATCGTTTGGTATGGCGGTGACTCAACCCAACTTCACTATGAAGTGCTCAAAGGTGATGACTGGAAGGAACTTCATGTACGTTCCTTCATGGAGTTTCCGAAAAGCACTAAGGAACTCAAGCAAGAAGTAGTTGATTATTACAACTACATCTCACCAGAGGTTCAAGCAAACTACGCTGAGTATGACTACTAATGCCAACGAAACGTAAACCAACCAAAGCAGAAACCAAAGCTATTGACGACATTCAAACCTTCACCTCATGAAGCACACACTCCGTCTTGCACCAGGTAAATTTGTCAACCTCGATAGTTACAAACGCCCTGGTGTTCATCCCCTCTTCCCCCTTGCCGCCATCGCCATCATCATCACCTCGGGTGTTGGTGCTGTGGTGGTATCGCAAGTTGAGAAGCATGGGGCTGTATGTCCCAGAGATCGTAGCGAATACTATGGCCCTGGTTGCTAACTAATCAGTGGCACGTCCTGGATATGACGCTAAACTGTCTGTGTACTTTATTTCAATTTAGTTCATGAACAGCATTACTACACATCCTGAGACCCAAATGGATTTTGCACATCCGGAACACGTAAGTGTAATCCTTAAGGATGGCAAGTTAAATGTCAACATCAAAGACAATGGCATGACATACACTGTTAGTGCCAGTATCAATGCAGCAGCTAAAGATGAATCGAAGTCTTTATCTTCTGTATCTAAGTCAGGAGCAATGACTTCTGTACGTATGCTCAAGGTTACTGAGCGTAAAGAATCTAAGCTTAATTCAAGCGCTGACCGTAGGTTTGGTGCCAAACACTTTCGCTGGAATGGTCCTACACCAAAGTTAAGTACTCAAGAAGTACGTGAAATCAAGATGATGTTGGGCGATGCAGACTTCATGTCTAAGTATCGCAATGTTACTGAAGCTTATAAAGAGATTGGTAAAGCATACAATGTAACCGGCTGTGCTATTGGCAACATTGCCCGTGGTATTGCATGGAAGCATGTCGTTGTATGAACCAGGTACAACTCTAATCTCTGGTCCTGGACATGACGTTAAACTGTCTATGCCCTTTACTTAAATTCAATCGATGGAAAGCTTTCATCTCATCATCAATGAACATGAGCAGAACGCAATTATCAATGCGTTGACATACTATGACATCATGCATTCATTTATGGAAGAAGAATGGGATGAAGATACCAAGGAACAGTGGAAGCTTTGCTTTAAAGAAGACATTGCATCTCTTGGTTCACCTCAAGGTGTAGATGAGTTGGCTGATCGAATAGCCACTATCTAACACAACAATGGTCCTGAGCATGACCTTAAACTGCTCACTGTCCTTTACTCAACTCAAACCAATGACTAATGATCGCATTAACCAAGAGTACACTGAGGATCAACTCTTCATCCTCCAGGACATTGCAGACAAACAACGCGCTGCTATGGAAGAAGAATGGGATGAAGATGGTGCACAAGATCATCTCAGTGACATAGCCGTCAAACTAATGATGGAGGACCATGACTGACACTAATTGTCATCAAGAATATGACATCATCACAATCATTATTGCGTTGGTGTCTTGCATCATTACAACTCTTGTTCACGAACTAAGATGTCTTATCTCTCAGAACTCAAAGCCTTCTATCCCAACACCTGGAAAGTACGTTGGGCCATCCAAAACTACCAAACGCACATCCAATTCGAAGACAAAGAGCCAACCACGATCACGCTCCACAGTACCTACCTCAAGTACGGTGGACCAGAAGAAGGTGGATGGTGGTACCAAGAAGGCTACCCAGAAGAAACGCACTGCATCTTCAACAAGAAGCAAGCCATCAGGAAGTACATGCAACTCGCAGACGAATACCAAATCGTCGACCAGCCTAGTCTTGGAGATACAACAACCAGTTCGAACTGGGAACTTAGCTTCTCCAATGACTACGCAAGAATTTATCCGCGTACCAGGCCACACTACTGCTGATACATAACCATATGCCTGGGCAACAGTAATTACACTGTGTAAGTCCCAGGGTGTTCACTTTACTTACAAAGCCATGACTATTAAAGCAACCATCAAGGATGACGAAACAATCATATTTGACTGGGATGAGAATGACCCTGCTTATTCAGTGCTTAATACATGGACTGAACAAGATTTCATGGATGCAATATTAAATTATTTTAAAGAAACTATTGGTGAAGAAGAATACAACAAGATCCTAGATGGATCTTCTGTGACACTCGAAGATAACACCTGCGCAGAAACAGGAGAAGAACCAAAGGTTTAGATCCAGTGGAAGCTCAGTCATGTCCATGGTAAGTACAATTGCCTACATAAACAGTATGAGGTAAGTGGCAGAGGGGTGATGTGATCTGTACTACATATCTTTAAATGAAGATAATGTAGGCAAATCAATAACATCTCCCCCTACAACCCCCGGTGAGTACCAGGAGATACATTTATATTCTTATAGGAATAACCTTTATATAACTAATAACCAATAGTTAACTACACTAGGCATTAACCTTATAACCTTATCGTTATAGGTTATGTAAGTCCTAGACCAGGTTAAGGTTTAGTTAACTAGCTTGCCTTAGCTTGACACCTCCAGTACATTGATACAGTTCTCTCAACTCAACACATGACTAACGACAACAATCTCTCCATTCCTGACTCAGTAGACTCAAGGAAACTTGAAGCTATGCAATTTGTAGCCAAGATGAAAGAAGCCGCAGAACGCTGTGGTGCTGGTTTCATCGGTGGCTTCATCACAGAAGATGGTGAACGCTTCGTAATGACCAACATGGAAGACCAAGATGACATTGATCGTCTCATGCCCGAATCACTCCAGTGATCGGGCTAACTCTCATTCATTACACACACATCAAATCAATGTCCCAAAACCCATTGCTTTCACAAGCACGTGCTTTGCGCGAACGTTTATCTAACCCTTCGCCTTCTGAACAAGAAGAGCAGGAGTATCTTAGCGAACTAATAGAGATTGAAAGAGATCCTGAAGACAGGAGACCAAGTAAATCTCGGTGTTCTTGAACAACTATCAAACACATTTACATAACAATCAAATGACAATGACTCTCGAACAGCTCAACCAAATGAATGATCAAATCAATTCATTAATCAAACAAGTTGAAGCCAAGGGTGTGGAATGTGGTCGTCAATCCACATATTTCGGTGACGAAATCTATGTCCACAACTATGGCAACAACGAACGTGCTTCTATCTACAGCCCATCACAATTCCTTCGTTGGGCTGAATGGTATCTCAATCATCACACTGAGGATGATGAGTATCAGGGTGAAGACGTAGCCCTTGGTGGTACAGGAATCCAAATCATCTAAGTACAATGAAACAAATTATTTACAAAGAGATTGTTGAAATCGACGGAATTAATCACATTATTTTAAGTTGTGATTATTCAGAGTCAATTAATGAAGCAATTTCTGATGAAGTTCTTCAGGATAACAATGATGAAATTATTGATTACATCACTGACGACATCCTTAGCTCACAATTTCTACTCTCGCGTCAAGATCAGATTCAATGACAATGAACATTCAACAATCTGTCCAAAAACTATGTGATGTTCTGTCCCAGCAGTGGGCAGAACAACATCCCAATTCATCTATGAATACACTTACTTACCATTTAGGTAAGAAGTACTTCAAGCTGATTCAAGACAATTCTGTCTTTTGTTTCATTGACAAAGATGGCAATGTCTACAAGCCAGCATCATGGAAAGTACCTGCTAAAGGGATACGTTTCCATATAGATCAACTACTAGAACATCCGCAACTATGCGACATGTTCGGTGGTTTCCTTTACGTACGCTAACAATGACTAACAAATCATTCATCAACTTTGACAAAGAAATCACACTGTTAAAAATCTTTGGTATACGTATCAAAGGCAACATAACAGAACGTGGATTCAAATCAGTCACTGCTGAAACTGGTCTTGGTGCTCTTAACCAAAGCATCAACTACAACATTCATAATGGCAATGTCCATGGCACCACTGGTCTCAGAGGTACAGGCATTTCCAGACGCTACAAAATGAAATAGGTACCAGGACCTGGGATGTCCTTAAACTCATCCATTGTCCACCCATTTTCCATTCAACTCATGTCTAACTATCCAGACGTACTCTCATTATTTGATCGCATTAACTTGGCAGCCTGTGCAATGGAACGTGCTAAAGCTAACGTCACCAACAATGAAAGGTTCTGTAGTGAGTACGAAACAGCACGTATGTGGCATCGTAATAACTGCTACATTCGTACAACATACACAAGCTACAAGGACAACTAATGATCATTGAACTCACTTCATTCTTTATTGAAAATGGTATTGCTCATGTTGAAGCAGTTCTGGAAGATGCACGGCTCCTCTATTCTCAAACTTTATGGAGTCCTCAAGAATATGGTCCAGGACTTTGCTACACATCTTTTGATGTGGACGAAGCAGAAACTATTCCCATTCATCAGCCAGACCTTGTCCAATATCTTGAGTCAATGTGTCTCGACTGGGAACTTATCCCTGCTGATCAACTGATCTAATCCATTCCTGGGCATTGGCCGCTACCATGTAAGTCCCAGGCTAACCATCTACTTACTCAACTCAAATGCATTTCTCTCTTCCTTCTAATCTCCAACAAGAAGTCATCAAGTATGACAAAACACTTAAGAAGTTGGCTACTACTACTGGATCAAAGTCCAAGACACTTAAGTACCCAAAAGGTAACGTAACATCACTTGGTCTTATTCCAGAGAATGTAGTTACACTCTCTGATCAGCAATTAGCAATTGATGGAATCAACAAAGAACCTGCATCACAAGCATTCCATTTATTTAGAAAACCTGTAATTGGTAAAAGTCCTCAGCCCCTGGCAGTTATCTATCACCTAAAACAATTCTGGGTTGCAGCATGGATGCCACGTGATAAAGATGCTGATTACATTTATGGCATCTCCGTTGCATTCAGAAATAACTCAACTGCATTAAAACAATTCAACAACAAAATATTCCATAATTATGAATACGACAAGCCAGCTTATGTAGACGATATTGATCAGATGGATCGTACCAAGATTAGTCGTACTGAATGGTTACATAAAACTCTAATCATCAATAAAGAGATGTTAGAGAAAGGATACAAGATAAACTATTGGCGTGCCGTAGATTGCAACCATACACTTAAATCTTACGGTAACAACTATCGTATCTTTCAGGCAATTTCTTCTTGGGAAGAACAACTTTTTAAATCTATACCTACATGGAACGGTTCTTTTGGATCTCATCACTTTGATCGTTTAACTACTAAAGGCAATAGCTTGTATTACTGTATGGCCCAAGAATGTTATTGGATGAAATCTCATGCATTCAGTGGTAATACACATGACCTTGAAACATATGAACATACTGTTGACTATCATCTGAAAAAGATTAGGCAGATGACAAAGACACAAGCATTTGATTCAACACTAGATCGTCCTTGGTTCCGTAAATACTTATCAAATGCACTTATCAAATCTCAATCACTATATGAGAACGCACCATTGAGAGGCAGTATGCAAACCATTTGTCAACCAGTTAATTGCGTTGCAGAATATCTTGATTCACTCTCATGTATTTATCAGATTTATCCTGATGCAAATCCTGATGTACTACAAAATCATTATGAAATGTTTCAGGCATTAAATATTAGTACCAGATATGGCTCTATTGAGTGGATACGTAACAACGTACCATTTGATTCTTTTATTAATATGCTTAAACGTTTCTATGACAAAGAACTTAAAGCAGCTGAAGAAAACAATTATGTGCACAGAAATGCAGCCACAGGTTTGTATAAGTTCTTTTGCAGAGATCTTTATGACACCATGTCAATGATTGAACAATGTATTAATGCTGGTATGACAGATAACCTAAAGCCAAGACGTTGGCGTATCAGTGAATGGCATGATCACGTCATGAAAGAAACATGGAAAGTTAGGAATCCAAACATCGATCTACCTCAAAAATTATTCCCTGAACCAATTAACATCACATACAATGACACAACTAAATACACATTGCTCCAGCCCAGAGATACACATCAACTTGCACACTGGGGTCGCACTGTACGCAACTGTGTTGGATCAGGTAACTATGCCAAAGGTGTTCAACAGTTTAAGCATATGATTGTACTCTGCATGATTGACAAAGAACCTAGATACACCATTCAACTCACCGTTGATAATGGTGTGATGCATGTCGATCAGATTGCAGATGTCTGTAACAAACGCCTTGAAGACTCAGAACGTCATGAGATTGAAACAGTGTTTAAGACTGCACTCAAACTACGTGAGCAACAGCTAGAGTCTGCATAACAACCTGGGCATCAGCACCCTTGTCACTGCTGTGTAAGTCCCAGTACAACCTGAGTAGTCCAGCGGAAGAGACAAACGACTTAAAATCGTTCCAGCGTGGGTTCGAATCCCACCTCAGGTACCAACTGCCCATTTACTCATCTTATGTCATGCAATTCTTTGCCGCATTTAAATCCATCATTCCTGAATTCCATGCGTTCAGTGATCAAGATCAGCGCTATAACATTGGTGCTACTTGGACTGGTGTTGATGGCCTAAAAGATTATCACAATCTTGAGTTGCGTTATGTTCGTAACTCTGAACGTCTTGCACTTCAGGGTGATCCGCAACCAGATGGCTCTTGGAAATACACTGAACCCAATGGTGCAGTGCATACCATTTCTGCAGAACGTGTCCAGTTATTTATGGAACAAACACATCAACATGCAACAATTATGTGTGGCATGATTGATAAATTAAAAGAAGCTGGTATCATGACTGAAGCAGTAGATGCAACAGCAGAACCTGCTTAATGTATCTTTATGGCCCCACTTTGTGTGGGGCTTTCAACCATGTCCAATGAATTGATTGATCTCGATCTAGTTGATGAAGTAATCTCCCGTATTCCAGATGGTGCTTGGGATTTGATCATCTCTAGGCTTGTGTCAGAACTTGTTGACATGATGCCATCAAATGTTTTAATCCAGCTAACAGGAGATGCTGAAGGCTATGATCGGGCTGAAGCAATTCTTACTTCTTATTATGAGGAGAATTTAAACAGTGAACTAATTGAAGACTGCTTTAAAATCCTTGGTACAGAACAAACTCTTTATCGACTTGACCTTCTTCAACTAAACCAATTCACAGATGAAATCAAACCAGACACCGTTCAAGTTTAATCTTGGAGACTATGTAGCAGAACGTCCCAGGCTTTATGGGACATGTGCAACAACTGAACAAGGTTTAGAAGAATATAAGAAGCGTGACTTCCAGCGTTATGGCACGGTGGTTGATCGCATTATTCTTAAAGATAAACGTGGTGCACGACGTAAATACATTAAGGTGAAGTGGGCACACAACAATACAGTTAGTGTCCATGAACAAATGAGGTTATGTGCAGCAAAAGATATTGAAGCTATTACTAATGCAACTCGTGAACTTATCGATTTTTAACCATGAAACCAGGTGTTCGTTACAACTTCTCAAAACAAGAAATTGTTTCTATCTTGAAATCAACTAAAACAGTTGCTGAGCTAGCTAAACAATACAAAACAGGTCATCGTGCAATGCTTAATATTGTTAAAGGTAGAACCTATGCACATGTACGACCAGATATACAACGTAGACCCTATGGTTATACAGGTAACAAAAGGAAAAATTATAAACGTAAACTAAACGAACAAAAAATTGTATATATTCTTACTTCTTATGAAAGTAGCAATAAACTAGCCAAGGAATTTGGTATGTGTAGAGATGTTATTCAACGCATTAGAAACAATAGGCTATACAAAGATGTAAGACCTGATATTCCACGCACGTGCAATCAGTCTTGCAATAGTTGTATGCATTTTAAAAATGATAAATGTTTATTGGAGATACCAGAGTTTAAAGAGTATTACACAAGAGCAGCTAAACAATGTAATGTATATTCTTCCGCTAAGCCAATCATCAGACAATCTGTTCCAAGGCCACAGGTTTATGTCAAAGGAGAGCAACATGGTTCTGCTGTACTAACAGAACGTGATGTATTAAAGATAAGAGAAAACTATGCCAATGGTATGAAGACAAAAGAAATCATGAACTACACAGGGATGTCCAAAAATTGCATTCGCTCTATCATCAAAAGGACCACCTGGAAACACATCTAATCATGATCAGCAACTTCAAATTACCTGACAAAGAAACAATCATTGATGCTATTGCTGAAGCACACAAAGGAGAAGAACAATGAATCGTAAAGAACAAACTGATTTGATGAAAAAGATTGGAAAAGAAATTAAGTTTAAACAAAAAATTTTTTTCCTTATCTGTAGTATTATTGCTTTGTTTTTCCCTGGCTTTACTGTTGTCGTTATCGCCAGGGGAATAAAGGATGCATATAATGAACTCCCTGCAGATGAAATGTTAATTTTCCAACAATTCATTGAGGAACTCGAATGACTGAACCACGCGATTCCAAAATTACATTGACATACAGTTCCAAGTGGAATGATATGTCATCACGATCAGGCTTTGAATGGGGTGAATCAATCCCAGAAGAAAGCATGACAATGGTTTTACCAGAGCCTGAAGACCTAACTATTTATCAATTGTTTAAATGGTATCTGAAGTTCCTTAGGCACTTTGGATTCAATGATAAATTAATCCGCAGGGGATTAGCTAATCATTTGTTTGACGAATTTGTTACTGATGATGATCTTCGTGAGATTGGTAAAGAGTATGGATTCATTACTGAGTCTGATTTCAATGACAAGGTAGAAGAAGAAGCTAGGAAGAAAGTTCAAGCCAAAAAAGAAAAAGAAGAATGGGATGGACTGATCTCCAGCATTAGAAATTTATAGAGGGTCCCATAGGTACTGTGGAGTTTATCAACAATGACTGACCAACACCCCATCACCCCACCGCGGGAACTGGTGAACGAATGGCTCCACAAGCCCGAGTTCGCCCAGCCTGGCCTCTTTAATCTGGTGACCATCACAACTAATAAGCTTAATCAAATCTGCGCTGATGCCACCCAATGGGGTGCAGACCAACGCGGCAAGGTCAATGAGGCCAAGCTGCAAGAAGCCCGTGACCAAGAGCTGGAGGCGTGCTGTGAGTGGCTAAACGCCGTCAGCATTGACGACTGCGATCTCGAACCCATTGCAGATGATCTCCGCGCTGCCCGCCGTCCCAAGCCGCCAAGCTTGAAGGAGCAGGCGCTCAAAGCCGCGCACATTGAGCTGAACCCCGATGGCAAGAACGGTGCCCTGATCATCCGCGCCCTGGAGGCACTTCCCAATGACTGACCCATCTCGCGTCCGCGCCGCCCGCCGCCCGAAGCCGAGCTTGAAAGAGCAGGCGCTAAAGGCGTTAGCTCACATTCTCAATAACAGCGCTACTCAACTTGGTGCAGACACCATCCGCCGCGCACTGGAGGCGCTTCCTGATGACTGAATTTTCACCCGCCACGCAAGCTGTCTGGGACGCCGCTTACAACACTCCTGAGGACTGCCCATACGAGCACGACCTCGCCGCTGCCCTGGAGGCTGTTGCGGATCAGGTGGTGCCGAAGGAAATTGAACCAGCCAACGCTTTTGAGGAGGAAGGATATGTGCCTAGTCGATTGCGCGAACAACGGCAAGAAACTCGGCGCAAACTCCGCGCCATCGCCGCCGAGCTGCGCGGCACCACCACCACACAGGAGGACAACTGATGACTAACCAAATCACACTTGAAGAGGCTCTGAAACTTGTTGAGTTTCGTAAAGGCTACAGTGGAGAATGGCGTGTAGGCGTTGTCAGAGGTAACTGCGACATTGTTAAAGGTGATTGCTCCACTGTTAAAGGTTATTGCGAGGTTGTTGAAGGTGATTGCGAAATCGACTGGAGGAATCTGATGACTGATACTCAAGCGATATTACTTTTTGGTTTTGCAATTCTTATTCTTGTTGCCTGGTATACAGGATGACTGACCAACACCCGTTGACTGACACAATCTGTGACAGTATTTCTGAACCTAAATACCCATCAGACAAAGAGTTACTGGAACTGATGCCCGAAACTATGCGGGATGAATTTTCCTACGCAGCAAAGGTCTGCTCTGATGCAACAGGCGGTCAGGTTAAGCCACGCATCTTCCGTGTGGCGCTCAACACCGCTGCGCTAGAATACGCCCGAGTCGTTCTTGCACATTACACTTCCTAGTGGCCACTTCTATGTCTGATATGTCTGATCTTTCACCTCAAGCCCAGGCCATATTAAATGCTTATGAAACTGCTATAGGTTATCGGCAAGGTTTTGCCGCCGCCTTGAGGGCTGCTGTGAAGCAAGCGGATCCTAAGCGCAATATTAAGGACATTAGCTATCAACATCAATTATACGTTGATGGATGGAAAGATGCTTTAGATAAAATCCTCACCATCGCCGCCGAGCTGCGCGGCACTACCACCACCACGGAGACACCATGACTGACACCACACGCGATCTGATCCAGCGGCTGACTGAGGAGCTAACCAATGCTATCCGGGTTATCCATAACGAAGACGGCACCCACCACATCTCAACGGCTGCCCCAGTGCTCGATGAAGCCCGCGCCGCCTTGGCTCAGCCCGAGCCGGAGGGGCTGACGGATGAGGAGATCCTTGACCTGTCTGAGGAGCATGGCGTTTCCTACACCACGCTTCGTGGGTTTGTGATCCATCCGTACCAGGAGGTCGTAGATATAAAAGACTACGTGCTGTCTTTCGCCTGCGCCCTGATCGCCGCTGATCGCGCCCGCTGGGGCCGACCTGTCACACAGGAGAATAGAAATGACTGAACTTTTAAAAATTGTGAGGTAGTCAGATGGACCGACCCCTCACAACGTTGGCGTTACTTTCTGGACTGCAGTAAATCAAGCAATTAATTCACCACTGTTTTGAGCTTGATCACGTTCCAGCTCTTTAGCCCGAGCTTCTTGCTTAGCTTTTTTATTCATGAAGTATTGAATCAAACCAGCATCCATTGTGTAGGGCTGGTACGAAACTCCACGGTACACACACTTACTCATGACTTTGTATCTATAACTACAAAAAGATTATAGATCCATGTCATAATGTCATGTCGTTCAGCATGATACACTGGGCATCCTTTGTGGTATAAGTCCCAGGCTTGTCCACTCATTTCAACTCAAACCATGCAAACACTTAAGTTTTCTACTGGCAACGGTAAGCTCTCTGATCGTTTAATCTTTTCTTTACCTGCTGGTTATTCATGCCCTCATGCAGGTGTATGTAAAACATTTGCCGATCGGGTCACTGGTAAGATCCGTGATCTACCTCAGCTTGGTGCAACAAAAGCTGCAGACTTCAGATGTTTCGCTGCAATGTCTGAAGTTCGGCCTAACGTACGTGATGCTCGTTGGCATAACTGGGATCTGATTCGTGAGGTTATGTACAAAGGAGAGAATCAATCTCAGTTGATTGCTGATTTGCTTGACCTTTCACTCACAGTGCAGAAGCCTAAAGATCTTGTACGTGTTCATGAGTCAGGTGACTTCTGGACTGAGATGTATATGAAGGCTTGGATGCTGGTTGCAGCACGTCGTCCACACCAAAAATTCTATGCTTACACCAAGTCACTGAACATGTGGTACAACTTGCGTGACATCATACCTTCCAACTTCTATCTCACTGCTTCATGGGGTGGGACTCTTGATTCTATGATTGAGAAATTTCCTAAAGTTTTCTATCGTAATGCACGTGTTGTGTACACGGAGCAAGAGGCAGCAGACCTTGGGCTTGAGATTGATCATGATGACAGTCACTGCTTACAAGACAAACCATTTGCCCTCCTGGTCCATAGCTCACAGCGTGCTGGATCTGATGCAAGTAAAGCTTTGTCGCAACGCAAGAAGGCTGGTCAGTTTGTTGGGTATGGAAAGACACACAAAAAATAAATAAAGAACCTTGCATCTACTGACGGATCCATTATCATCTGATCGTTCTTCTTTTTTCAAATGTCTTACGTCATTGCCTGTTGGAAGGATGGTGCTCCATACGGAGTAACAGATATTAATGGATCCTTTTCTTTGCTTCCGTTAGACTCAAACTCTATGATGTCCAAGATTCACTGCTACCCACATCGATTGGTTGCAAGTAAAATCTTGAAATGGATTCAAGAAAACGATGACAAGCTTAATGCAGAAGAACTGTCAATTCAAAGTTATTCCCGCTTTATCCGATAATACTTTCTTGGTTTTTGACCTTGAGTCTGATGGATTGTATGACGAGGTAACTGTTGTTCATTGCATTGTCATACACGACATAACCAAACAGAAAACTTTTACTTATGGACCTGAGTCTATTGCTAATGCACTCAATCATCTTGAGACTGCTGATGTCTTAATAGGACATAACATTATTTTCTATGATCTTCCAGTGTTAGAGAAGCTGCACGACTTCAAATTCAACAAACAAACTATTGACACACTTGTATGTAGCAGATTGATTTGGCCCAAAGAAGTTCTTAATGGTATTGATGATGAGTATTACCCACAGGTACCAGGGGGGCTGAAGGGTTTTCCTTCACTTAAGGCATGGGGGTATCGTTTATCTGATCACAAGATTGAGTTCAAAGACTTCAGTCAATACTCTGAAGAGATGGCTGTCTACTGTCGTCAAGATGTAAATGTCACTTACAAGTTATGGGAAAAGATATGCAAACAGAACTATGCACTGTCTGCATTAGAATTAGAACACAGGTTTGCATGGTGCATCAACAAACAAATTAAAGCTGGCATTCCTTTTGATACTGATGCAGCATTAGACCTTGTAGATAAATTAAGAACAAAACAAAAAGAATTAAAAGAAAAGTTAAAAGAAGTTTTTCCTCCTATTGTCCACCAAGAAACATTTATTCCCAAGGTAAACAACGCTAAGAGAGGTTATGTTAAAGGACAACCATTTGTCAAAACAAGAGTTGAGGAATTCAACCCTGGATCTCGTCAGCAAATTGCTGATCGACTTAAACAAAAGTACAACTGGAAGCCAGAGAGAACAACTAAAAAAGGAAATCCAATCCTTAATGATGATGTATTAGAAAAACTTCCGTATCCAGAAGCAAAACTTCTGGCGGAATACATGTTAATCAAGAAACGTTTAGGTCAAATTGCTGATGGAAACAACGCTTGGCTTAAGTTGGTCAACAATGATACTGGTCGCATGCATGGTGATCTTATTACCAATGGCTGTATTACAGGTCGTTGTGCGCATCGTAATCCCAATATGAGCCAGGTTCCAGCAAGTTATTCACCGTATGGTAAAGAGTGTCGATCATTGTTTCATGCGCCACAAGGTTGGTCGTTAATTGGTATTGATGCCAAAGCGCTTGAACTTAGGTGTTTAGCTGGATATCTTGCACGATTTGGTGATACAAACTATGCCAAGGTTGTTATTGATCCAGAGGCTGATATCCATACATATAACCAAGAAATGTTTGGTGTGGCTACCAGAGATATAAGCAAGCGTTTACTTTATGGTTTGCTATATGGGTGTGGCTCATTAAAAGCAGGAACCATTATTGATTCGAATGAAAAAGATGAAGCAGTTCTACGTAAGTTGGGAAGTACTGCAATCAACTCATTCATGCGTGGTGTTCCAGCGCTGCAAAAATTAAAAGATGGCATTGATCAAAAGATTACAGAACGTAATTATTTACTTGGTTTGGATAAACGTGTTTTGCATTGTCGTTCTGCATTTAACGGTTTGAATGTTTTACTGCAATCTGCTGGTGCAATCATTATGAAACAAGTTGTCATTAACATTCATGACAACATTGAAAAGAATCTTGGCTTGATGCATGGCAATGATTGGGAGCAAATGTTAATGGTGCATGATGAAGTACAGCTTGCATGTAAACCAGAATACGTTGAACAAATTAAAGAGCAAGCATTGATCTCTTTTGTTCAGGCTGGAGAGTACTTCGACTTTGCTTGCCCAATCGAAGGAGATGCTAAAGTTGGTTTCACTTGGGAGGAAACCCACTAGACTATGGTCTCGTCCCAGGTAAGACGTTAAACTGCCTTCAACCCACAACTTCTTGAACAATGAACTTCACATGTGTTTGCGCTCAACTTTCTGATAATCCTCAGGAAGTATATACAAGTGCAACATCAACTGCAATTCAATGCAACGCACTGTTACCTCCAGTGAGTCAAAACAAAGCTGCAACTCCCATTCAAATCAATATCTATGGGAAGAATGCAGAACGCTTCAGTCGTTTTGAAAAAGGTAACAAGATTTATTTGCATGGTGCCACACTCCGTTTTGATCTGGAGTCACGAACCTTTTCATTGCATGGTGGTACACCAACGCAAGTAACAAATCAATTCCCGATTTTTAACTCAGTAATCCTTAGTGGACGCTGCGTTAAAGATATTGATAATCAAGATGCACGTGCATTTAAAACAACAGAGAATGGACTGATGATTTGCCATCAAACATTATCTGTTGTCACTGGTAAGAACCAAGCAGATTTGTTTAACTTCTACGCAATGAATTCTATTGACGATAAGTTAAACAATGCAGAACTTTTGGTTAACTTTACCAGGAAGGGAACTGGTTTAACTATTAATGGTCGGCTGGTATCTTCTGGCTGGACTGATAAAGAGACCAGGGAACAAAAGATTAAAACACAGATTCAAATTAATAAGATGACCCTGGCTCCTAAGTCCCAGGGAGAACCTAAGCCCATTGAGCCCAAAGCCAATGTAGCATCAGAGCAAGAGGTAAGCAGCCTCTGGGGTGGCAAGACTGCTGATGAAGGTTCAGATCCCTGGACTTATGCATCAGGTGGTGGTTTGCCTGACCTGCCTGGTCAATATGGCAACGCTCCAGAGCTTGCAGAAGATCCCTTCTGACCTATACTGAGTCAACTTCTGGGCATCCTTTGAGTGTAAGTCCCAGACCTTAACCCTGAACCTACTATGCCTGCTACTAAGAACACTTCCTCGCTTGCAACCCGAACGCTGGACTCCTTCAAGATGTTCCAGTCCAAAGAATTTGTTTCTGGTTACCAGAATCTAGTTACAATTCAACCCTTAAACAAATCAAAAGTTCGTGGTTGGTTTGTTCGCAAATCAGATCTTGATACCTGCGGATGGACTGCAACGGAAGATCAATTTGAAGATGGCTCTGTCATCTGGGACTACAAGCAAGTGTTTGGTACTGCACCAAATACAACTGTTGAAGAAGGCTTGAACTTTACGGCACCACGTCTTCAGATCTTACTTCGGTCTCCTTTGATGATCGAAGAAACATCTGGTATGCGTCAAACCATTGGCACCTTCGAGAATGAAGATGTCAAATATCTTTGGGATGAAGATAAGTCTGCTGCAGATCTTGCCAGCAGCAAAGGTGAAATGTACAAACGTAAGTACAGTGTGCGCACCAAGTATCTGGTTTATCTTCTGACAAAAGATAATCAACGTGCACACAAGACACCCATTGTCCTGACACTGAAGGGACTTAATGGAACAGATATTTCTGAGAAGGTAAAACTTTATGAGAAAGAAATGTCTAAGTGTCTGAGTAAAGCATTGAACTCAGAGATTCCGCTTGCATTTAACGAAAAGTTTTATGCAACAACTGTCTTTGCTCCGGTGCTTGCCAATGAAATGCGTGGTGCAAATAACGTTGAGATCTGTGCTGTTGAATCATTTGACATCCCAGATTACTCGACGCAAGAAGCCGCAGTTGAATCTTTAAACCGACTGTCAATTCCTGATGAAGATCGTGAATCTACCTGGAAGTACCAGGAAATGTTTGATGATTACATCAACCAGCATTCCAAGCAAGATGCTGAGAAACTTGGTGGTTCCTATGGGATGAAAGATGGAGTTCAAATCCTTCCTGAATCCAGGGTGCGTGAAGCTGTTGATGTTAAGTCTTTGCCTGCTGTTGATCCCAACACAGGTGAAGATGAATCAATGTTTTGATTCAAGGAAAGGTGCAGTCATTTGCTCCATAGCATCTTTGACTAATCCTTTAATTGCAACTTGACGTTGTGTGGCGATCTTCGTTAGTAAGGTCGCCATTTCTTTTAATTCAGACATTGAATTGCATTCATTGATTTGACGTATCATTTTTTCTTGCCAGAACATTTCTTCTGGTGAAAACTCAAACTTTAATGCCATGAAACCCTCAACAAAAGATGGAATCAACTACGCTGGTTCTGCATTCTTGATAGGTGCAGGAATCCTGACTGCTATCAGTGCTGGCCCTGCTGCATGGGGTGCATTGATTTACGGAACTTATCGATTGGGCAAATCAGCTAAGCGCAATGCTATCCTTGAAGGCAGGGATGAGCAACGTCCCAACTAATTCATTTCATTCTAACCATGACTCAATCAATTCACAATCAACTCAACTCTGCGCAAAAACTTATCTACTCAAAATCAAACATTCGTCGTGCATTCACTGACTTTGATGAAACAGATATTTGTGGTATACATCGGCTGGACAATAATATTGTTGTGGTTCGCAATGATGGTAGCGAACAGGTTTTACCCATTGAACCCATACACACTGCCTACTTATCCTTCACGTCCAGGCTCAAGCACTTCTTCTCGTATCTAGGTCCCAACTATCGCGGGCCTAGTTTGTGGCGTAACAATGCATACGTGTTGTTTAAAGGTTGGAACTACTCACATGCATTCGGTCACACAACAATTCATGCCCAGATGCAAAAGCGTTGGGCGGATAAGTTTACAATGGTTGACAATCAAGAGGCACTGCTGTCTTTATTGCAATCTGATCAAGCAGACCTTGGTCATCTCATTGCACCAGATGGTTTGATGATGCCTGCAAAACAAGTTGATATCAATTCTGATATTGATGAAACTTCAACGCAAGTTCCAGCAGCAAAACCTTATTGTTCCTGTGGATCCTTTAGAAGGCAGCTAGAGAATCTTGCTGAGTTCCAGCAGGAAATCCCTGGTTATCAACCAACATGTATTCATATGACTTGGTTCAAGAAATACAGAGAGCTATTGGTAAAACGGACCCAGGTTCGTGATGCATGTAGTGGGGCACCAGAGAAATGTGTTGCATGGTGGTATGCGCCGCCAGAAGATTCAACAAGCAAAGGGAAATTTGTTGTATTGCATACAAAGTCTGGTGCTCAGGCTCCAGTGCATCATTGGCGTACCTACAAGCCCAACGAATCTTTTACAGAAAATCACGTATGGGATCTTTTCTTTAACATGATGGATGCTGGGTACGTACCCTTCCCTGGTTCTTCATTACCTCAGCTTTCTTCTATTATTAAGAAAAAGAAGAGTTGATGACACGTCCTGCGATGACGTTAAACTCATGCATTACACACCCACTAATCCATTCCAATGCTTGAATCTATCCTGTCTATGGCCATTCCTTTCTGTAAAGATTTATTGCTGACACTGGCTGCTGGTTTGTTTGCCTACGCAATGACCAAGCTTCAATCCTATATCCAATCCTTCTGAACTCACCATGACTCAAATCACTTCAACCAACTTTGATAAACTAAATACACTGCAGTTATACGAACACTATGCTGCCCTGGAGCGCTCTCTTCCTTTGCTCACTCCTGAATCCCAGGACGTGGCAAGAGCTGAACTGGAGGCTTGTGCCAACATCAGATCAGAAAAAGTAGATCGGATCTACTATGCCATAGCAGCCCATGAGGATGCCTTGGAACGTATCAAGAAAGAATCTGAGTTGGTGACCCAGGCTAAACGTAGTCATGAATCTCAACTCAAGTCATTAAAAGGTTTGTTATCATGGCTACGACGTTCCTTGCCTAGTGATAATAATAAAATCACTGGCAAGAACTATCAATTCACACTGTCAAAGAAAAAGGATTTAACCGTTGAAATCACCTCGGACCCAGAGCTTTGGGACACTGAAGAAAAACTCTCTTATTGCATTGAAGAAGAAGTCTGCACAACTAAACGAATTGTGTTACGTTCATTATCAGGAGAAGTTCTTGAAGAAAGGACAGAACCTAAAACCACAACTAAAATCGTCCCAAATATCCATGCCATACGAGATGCCCACACGAACGGACAAAAACTTCCACAAGGAGTTAAAGTCTTCCAAGAATATGCAGTTCGATCAAAACGAATCTATGGAAATCAACGGCTGGAGTCTGAAACATCCAAGCATACAGGACAGTTTCTACCAGAAGATTGATCCACCTGAAGATCTTGAAGATGCTCAGATCAAGATGAATTGTCATCAACATGCAATCAAAGATTTTGAATTACAGATTGAGATGAATGAACTTGAGATTGACATGCTGAAAGATGGTAATGAAGTCCTTCCCTACAACGTAGGAAGGGCTGATGAACTTGAAACCAAAAAGTTAAAGCTGCTTCTTGGTAAAAGATTTCATCAGAACGCAAGTAATGCCTACTGGTATTACATGGCAAAACAAGGTAAATGAACTGATATAAAATAAAGAAATACGTATAGGTGTCTCATGTCTGCTGAAGAAAATCTTGTCAAACTATTGGCGGGTTTCAGTCAGGATGGGACACCTTTACCTGCAATTATTGGTACCAAGATTGAGTGGGGTGTTGTTGTATTAACTGCAGCAATGTTATCAAATGAAAACTTGGCATCCTCTATGGATGCTGAAGAAATGGTAGATGCTGCAATTAATTACTACAACATTATTCAAGAACGGTTAGGTTACTACCAGCAACACCAAGCGCATTCACTTGAAAAACTTTTGTGATATTATTTATAAGACCTTTCATTTCCTTTAATGGAAACCATTGTTAAGCCGTCAATTACGGTTTCATTTCAAATTGATATCGATTTAGAATTCGATTCATTTAAAGGCAAGACGCCTGAAGAGTTTGCCAAGAATGTAGAAGATGATGTGATCGACGCCTTAATTGATGTTCGGTCTGAAGTTTTAGGCGTCTATACCAGCATTAACAACATTGAAACCCACGGTTCAAAATGAACACAGACTATTTGAATGGTTGGGACGCCAAGAAGGAACAGCAAAAGGCTGAGTTCATGGAGCGCATCTACCGTTGCTCAGGCCGCACCAACGGTCTCTATACGGGGCTGTGGCAAGAGTTCTGTCTTCTAGAAGCAGGGCCTCACTGCAGAGATGAGTTCTTTGCACGCCTGCAGTTTATTGAAGATTTAAACTCAGGTAAAATCCAGGAGCAATCTGGTTTTTATTTTGTAGATTCCAACACACCTACTGTTACTATCACTGAGTAGTATCTATACTTAAGATGAATTCAAATTAAATATCATGAATTCAAAAATTAAAACTTCAAAACGTATTGAAGATTTCGGTGATGACATGGATGCATGGCTAAGCTGGCATCGTTCTCATCGCATCGTTGCTCAAATGGATGAACCACAGGCCACCAAAGAATCTCGTGAAAAACTTCACGATACATCTAAAGCAACTGCCGTATTTCCTGACTGGCGTAATTTCATGAAAGAACTTACTGACACTGTGGAAAAAGAAGACAACAATTACAAAGAGCAATTCAAGATTCAAGCTAAGTCTCGCTTCTACGATGTGATCTGTGACTACTTTACTGAGTTAACCCCTGAAGATTTCCATAATGCATTGGTAGATGCTGCTAGTAAATACCTAGAAGATTCTCGTCTTGAATATAAAAAGTGCCGTAGGTTGCACGATTATTTCTTGACCGGTGGCACTGTAAACTTTAAACAGTTTATTGGTGAAGTAGAATAAAAAATAAAATTAGAATCATGTCTGATATTGCAGTTACCAAAGTAATCAATGCCAAAGGTCACCCGGTAGAGGTGACAACTGTATCGGGTGATTCTGTTTATATACAACCTGCAACAGTAGCAGGTGATGCATTTGGAAGGCTCAGGGTATCAAGCCCATATACATTATTTGACTCATCTCAACGCTATCATGATAACGGATTGTGGGCTACATCAACTGGTGTAAGCGGAGCTGCAACTTTTAATTCAGATCAAGGATCAGTTGACTTGACTCTTGGTACTACATCCGGTGATTTTGTATTACGTGAAACTTATAAAGTGTTTCCGTACCAGCCTGGTAAATCACTTCTGACAATGAATACATTTGTTATGGAGTCTGGTCAAGAAAACCAACGGCAACGTGTTGGTTACTTCTCCTCATATAACGGAATCTTTATTGAGCAAAGTGGTGTTGCAGCACCAGCGATCGTAAAACGTTCATCTGTATCTGGTTCTGTTGTTAATACCAGGATTGAACAAGAAGATTGGAATGTAGATACGCTCCAGGGCTCAGGTGAATCTGGATATACTTTAGATTTGACTAAAGCTCAGATCTTCTGGGCAGACCTTGAATGGTTAGGTGTTGGCACTGTTAGGGCTGGATTTGTTATTGATGGTCAATTTGTACATTGTCATTCATTTCATCATGCAAATGAAATTGAAAGTACTTATATAACAACGGCATCACTGCCATGTCGTTATGAAATTGAAAACTTAGATACTGTTAGTGCCAGTGGTACGTTAAAGCATATTTGTTCAACAGTATTGTCAGAAGGTGGTTATCAACTTATAGGTGAGCCGCACTCAGTGGCGACACCCATTACATCTCCTTATTCTTTATCAAGCAGTGGTGTTAACTATCCCGTTGCATCCATTAGATTAAAGTCAAGTGATTCAGATGCAGTTGTAATCCCTGTTGGAATTAACGTGCTTGGTATTACCAATAATACAAACTACAGGTGGTCAGTTGTTAAAAATGGAACAACTTCTGGAGGTACTTGGTCTGATTTAGGTTCAACTTCATCAGTTCAATACAACCTCAGTGGCACATCCTTTAGTGGTGGTAACGTATTGGCTCAAGGTTATGTTGTCGGTTCTAATCAAGGGTCTACTGCTACTGCTGTAGATCGTACAAACTTGTTTAAATTTCAACTTGAACGTGAGCCTTTTACGCCAACACCTTATGAGTTAACTGTTGTTGTTAGCGCTGACTCCGGCAGTTCTGAAATTGTAGCAGCAATTGATTGGGAAGAAGTTTGATAAAATAACAGTATCAACAAAGTAACCATGTATACTCCTGCACCAGGAATGCAACCTCAAGTAGGTATTGAGCAACCTCAACAAGAACCGAAAGAGCCTAAAGCATCTGCTAAACAAAAAACTAAAGGTAATGTTGATCAGTTTATTCGTGAGTTGACTGGTCTTGCTTCGTATATGAATGAGCTGCGGCTTCAAGCACACTTAATTCATTTTAACTATGAAGCTGGAAATTTTCTTGGGGTGCATAAATTCCTTAAAAAACAATATCTTGAGCATGAGGAACACTTTGATCGCATTGGTGAATTAATCCGTTCGATGGATTATTTTCTTCCTATGTGTTCAGAAGGACTGCGTGAAGCGTGTCCTTCGTTTAAACATGTAAAGAAGTACCAGGCAAAAGATATGTTGCTTACGTATCTAAGCAACCTGGAAGATCTTGGTATGGCAACTAAAAAGACTGAGGCTGCTGCTGCCAAAATCAAAGCTATTGATGTGCAGAACTACATGGCTGAGCTGTGTGAACATGCATTTAAATCAGCCTGGATGGTAAAAGCTAGTCTAAGAAACAGTTAAACATTGGTATGCACAATTCGGTGGCAGTTAGCACACAACACCTGACATTTGTTAATCTCTGCCTGAATGGTGTGCCAGCTATAACCATGACATGTCAGTTTTGTAATATTGGCCTTCTTATCATCTTTGTGGTGATGAAATTCTAAAACACGATAATCATCGTGACCACATTGTTCACAGGTTACTGTTTTCTTGTACTCTTGTAATTGTTCCCTTAATTGTTTGCGGCGTTTGGTTTTTGCGTCCACGCAACAATAGATATCTTGTTTGATTATATACAAAAAATCCCGGTTAATTACCGGGAAAAGTATCCGTAACCACTCCAGGAACTCTTTGTTCTTGGAAGGGATTTCGACTATTATCCCTAGAGCTTTATTGCTCCAATGTCAGCATATCATGACTCAGTTGGAGTCTTCCAAAAATAATCATCGCACTCACCTAGGCGCCCCCATTTTGGTGCATGTTCAACATTCCAGTATCGTGTTGATACTTTAAAGTCTGGTTTCTTTAATTCGTTGTTGGTTAGTGATGGATCCATCATCCTGCAACGATTGTTTGGATAAGCACCAATCTGACCATTCTCTAGTTCAATAATGTTATGAGACTTATGCTCGTCAGGTGTTTCAGCAAAATAAAAATCAGGCTCATTACGATGAGCATGATAATTATCAATCGTAAACAAATATGAACCTTTCATGATGCCAGACTCCCTGGTCATCACTTCAATTTCCATATTGTAAATTAGATTCTTTTCAATGACAGTAAGCCCTGTATCGAATCCGTTCCAGAACTGTAGATCTGTTAACGGTAGATCAGGAGTAGGAGCCACGGGCTGATCGGGATGATCAGGATCCCAACTAAGAAAAGCACTGATAGGAAGTTTGTCATAAAGTGCGCCATACTCAGTTAAGTACGTTTCAAAATATAAAGCACGTCCTGTAAGTGATTTACAGGTAACCCAATACCCTGGTGTGTACTCACTATAACCATCCTTAAAATCACGCAAGTATTCGCGTCGTACCCAAACCTTAACTGGAGGGACGTTAGCTACCAGGGTTGTCATTTTGTCGTTCTTTTAGTTTTTTGTCCCATTTACATGGTTTTGCATTCTCCTTCCAGTTCGGTGGCGGTTCTGGAATTAAAGCTTCAAGGTCTCTGAAATACTTCTCAAACCGTTCACTTTCGGTTATCAAAGTTGTTGGGTAGGTTACGTTGGTTGCCCAGTGTTGACATCAGGTCATCCATCTGTTCCAGGGATTCAAGTCGAACTAAAATATCAGTCAGGCTACTAATGGTGACTGGGTGCTCAGTACGTGCAGCAAACGCAAGTGCCTCACGCAATATACCAGCAGCTTGGTTGACTGAATCTTTTACCTGATTTGAGAGAGACATTTCAGATTCCTTGGGTGCTCTTACTATAGGGTTAATTAACAACATTGTGAAGCCATATTGCTTACTTAATTGTTTCAGTTGTAAACAAAAGTTGCAATACGGCTAACTCAACAAAAGCGTTCGGTTTACATTACGGCATATGCAATACTTCTATCTTGTGCATTGCAATGTCGTCATAACCTGCCTTTGCAAATTCAAAACAAATGTTTGTCGTATCACAATCCCAATCATTGGTATAGGGATTGAGCGATGAAAACTTAATACCTTCAACAAAAGGTTTTGCGTTATACACACAGAAACAATTAAAGGTTGATGCAACCTTCAACTCATCAGGCAACTCAGAGATCTTAGGCCCGAAGTATTCACTGTCCGTACTTTTAACTCTTGTTGCCCAGCTATCGTAAATCCAATCAGGAACACCGTGACCAAAAGGCAGAACACTATAGCCAGAAGCAATATCGTTATCTGTGTAAAGTAGTTTGCTTATGTCTGGTTGATACCTGGCGTCTGGCTCAACGCAAAGAATTTTGTCATATACGTCTAGGCCAAAATGTTTTTGTGCAAGTGTTAATGTTTTGTTACGTGCAGCAGCCAAATAGATAACTCTTTCACCAGATTTAATTGAACCAAAGTATGGCCATTTAAGGTCAGCAGTTTCAATAATGACATTATTAAGCTTGGCCTTAAGAAGTTCAATTAACTCACCTTTAAGCAATTCTTTGGTAAGATCTGTTGAATCGTTTTCAAAAACAACAAGATCAAACTTAATGTTTGGATTAGATTCGTTTAAGCGCAACAATTGATTGGCCCAGCTAGTAATATGCTGGGCTCTGTTGCGAATGATGGTTGAGATTAGGATACGCATTGGCGCAGTTGCTGTGCCATAAGTTTAATATCTTTTGAAGTAACAAAGTGATTGTTGCCAACATAAAAAGAATTTGTATGGATTTCTTCTGTGTTCGGTAAATATGGAGTTTGCATGTAATCCTTCATAAAAGGTTGTTTCAAAATGTTTCCAACCAAAAATGGACGCGTCTCAACACCCATATCATTTAACAATTGTTTAAGTAAAATGGCTTGATTTTCTTTGTGACAATGAAATGGCAGTGTCATGGCACTGTTGCCTTCAGGATTTGGTAATGATTTGATCCAGGGGTGCTCAATCATTTCTCTGTAGAATACCTTGTAATTTAGGTAACGTTTTGCAATAAAGTCATCAAGTTTCTTTAGTTGAACCAAACCAAGCACTGCACCTAGTTCTGTGTTGCGGAAATTGTATCCTTCAGTTGGAAATAGAAATGCGGGGTCAATGTCGGGATTTCTAATTTCTTCTATTTCTTTATAAAGATTATCCATTTCTCTTGATAAGCCATGACTACGCTTAGCACGCATCAAGTTGTAAAGATCTAAATCATCAGTACATACCATGCCACCTTCAATGGTAGTCATGTGATGTCCAAAGTAAAAGGAGAATGTAGAGCCGGTGCCATCATTGCCTACTTTTTCTGCTTTGTTGGTCAGTGCGCCATGAGATTCACAGCAATCCTCAAGGATAATGGAATGAGGCCAATACTCTTTAATCTGCTCCAGGTTGTTGCTAAAACCCATGATGTGAGTTACATAAACAACATCTGGTTCAATTCCAGTTTCTTTTAACCTTTTGAGTGAGGAAAATGTTGGGGAGTAATTCTTGAAATCAATGTCATAAAAGAAAATGTTATGTCCTTGCTGTTTAAACGTTGAAATATTGGTAGCCCAGTTGACGGCTGGGCAAAAAATCGTCAGCTTTTTATCTTTGCCAAAATTAAGTTCACGTACTGCATCAAGCAAAAGAGTGTTAGCTGTAGTACCACTGCTTACAAATAAGGAATACTGACGACCCTGCCATTTGGACCAAGCCTTTTCAAACTCCTGGCACTTGGGTCCATTGGTGAAACGATCCGTATTCAAAATGAATTTAACCAACGCAAACTTTTCGTCAAATCCAATTGCGTTTTTTTGAAGTGGCCAATCAAATTTGATCATTACTAGCGCTGAGGTTTTTGTGTATAGTGTCAGTATACATAAGATTTCCAATGAAAAAAGCTCTGATTACAGGTATTACTGGGCAAGATGGTGCATATTTGACCAAGCTTTTGGTGGATGAAGGATACAAAGTGTTGGGTTTGATACGGAACAATGCAAATCCAGGAAGTAAAGATAAGCTTAAGTGGATTTTTGGTGGGGCAATTCCAGGGGAAGTTACCTTTGAGTACTCGGATATGACAGATGCAACATCTGTTAGCCGTTCTCTTAACATGTATCAACCAGATGAAGTGTATAATTTGGCTGCCCAAAGTCATGTTGGCGTGAGCTTCAAGGCACCTGGTAGCACCGCACACACAAACGCCATTGGTGTACTCAATATTCTTGAAGCATGTCGTAACGCAAATAAAAAACCAAAGTTCTACCAGGCAGCAACTTCTGAGATGTTCGGTAAGGTGCAGCAGGTTCCACAAACGGAACACACTCCCTTTTATCCCAGGAGTCCATATGGTGTTGCAAAGTTATTTGGTTATTGGCTAACGGTTAACTACAGGGAAAGCTATGGGTTGTTTGGATGTAATGGCATCCTATTTAACCATGAGTCACCCATGCGGGGAGAAGAGTTTGTTACCAGGAAAATTACCAAGGGTATTGCCAATATCGTAAATAATGCCCAGGAATGTCTAGAGCTTGGCAATCTGGACGCAATGCGAGACTGGGGTCACGCCAAAGATTATGTCAGGGCAATGTACCTGATGTTGCAGCAAGATGAACCACGAGATTATGTAGTTGCTACTGGACAACAAAAAAGTGTACGCACCTTTTGTGAAATGGCATTTGCTGCAGCCGGACTAGATGTTGAATGGGATGGTGAAGGTGTGGATGAAATTGGGTACTGCAGGAAGCTGGATCGAGTTGTAATCCGCATTAATCCTGAGTACTATCGACCAGCAGAAGTGGATTCACTTCTTGGTGATTCATCTTTTGCTAAGAAAAAATTAAATTGGGATATGGAGTATTCGTTCCAAGAGTTGGTGGAAGAAATGGTTGCTCATGACCTTGGCAAGATTTGAACCACACTTAAGTGATTTTTGAGTCTGTCCCTATGCATCTGCACAACAGATGGATGGGGCACAACCTCTTTTTTATGAATAATTTCTGCATGTAAAGAGGGGTCGGCAATCACTTCGTACCCTTTATCTCGAATACCTTTGCAAAATTCCCAGTGCTCAACGCCATCAACAACGTCCCATTCAACGCCTTCCATTACACCAATCTTTGTTATTGCAATTGAACCAAATGCTGAATTGCAACTGACTGGTTGTTTGTTGTCCCACAACTCTCGATCTACTTTGCGCAAGAAAGGATTGGCGGCAAACGTCATGCACTGATTATCATCTAAATCTTTGAGCGCCCAACTATCAAAATAGGATTGACGATCCGTATCTTCAATGTAATCACGTACGTTCTGTACAGTATTGGGAGAAATCATTCCCCATGTTGGATTCTCGTCCAACTTGTTAATCATATTTCGTATTAATGAAGGTTGCCAATGTACATCTGTATCGGCAATTAATAGGTAGTTGTAGTTGTAATAGTTGTTAAGTAGATCCAAGACCATATTTCTGTAGCGGGCTTGATATCGCACGCGTTCCAGAGATGCAACACTCCCCCACTTTGGTGCTTGGATGCGCTCTGAAATTACAAAACCAATCTTGGTCCTGATCCAGGAATTCAGGATTGCTGTAGTGTTATCTTTGGAGTCATTCTCCAGGAAGCCATAGACAAATTGGAGGTCAGATAGTTCTGACTCCGCTGTATCAAATTGAGACAAAGATCTCTCAATGTAAGATTCACTGTCACGCCACAGGGAAAGGACTGCAACTTTTTTCATGGATCAATTCTCATGTAATCTACGTTTGCTTTCTTCAATTCTTCTTCATGTTTATCTGCTTCTTCTTTGCTGTAATCATCAAAGGCTAATGTCTTAAAGCCAGCCTCTGTTTTTTCTCCGTAAACAAAACGGACATTTTCAGAATCAGATCGCATGAATCAAGCTCCAAATAGAAGTGCGGTTAATCAGTTCCAGGATTAAAACTGTCGTGAGGGTGAGCATTGCAACTCGACCGTTGACGCGTTCGGCGTACCAAATAAAATCTTCATAATCCTTTGGAGGATTGAAGATGTTCAAGTCTACTAGCTCTGTTCGTATGTATTCAATGATACATGCCATGAATTCACTCAGGCAGATGAGGAATCCTTTCATCGATTGAGGTAAAGGTGTACGTCAATAAGAGTAACAGTGAGAATAGAAGAGAGAAACACAATGACAGCAAATGAAAACTCTTTCATTTAGTTCAAAGATTTGCTAAGATATGTTTAATATACATGACCATAAATGGTTGCTCAGTTAAATCAGGCACAGGAATCGCCTGATCTTACAAAAGACCCCGAATTGATGCGGGGCATTAATGAAAGTCCTGCAAGAATTTCACTAAACGGTCGTAGGCATTACACAACACCACTGCCTTCTGGGCCAGCGCCGTCTGTAACTACTATAATTTCTCAAACAGCATCTGAAGCAAATAAGCGCAAGCTTGAGATGTGGTCTAAAAACAATCCTGGTGTTAAAGAAAAAGCTGCAGAACGAGGTACGGCAATCCATTACGGAATGGAATGTTATCTCAAAGGCAACAAAACTCCAGAAATCCAAGAAGAATACAAAGAATTTTGGGACGGTATGCCCAAGGTTTTGGATCAATTTGATGAAGTACTCTGGGCTGAAACACCTGTCCTTGAAAAGTTTAACTTCACCATTGGCGCTGATGACGTTGCTCGTGTTTGGGGTTGCGATGACAAAGGGCGAGCTTGGGCTGGCGCTCCTGACATTATTGGGGTGGTTGGCAACAAACTTACTCTTGCTGATTTAAAAACCAGTGTGAAGCCTTACAGTCGTAGGTGGCCCAAAGATTTAGAGAAGGGATCTCAAGAGTGGCGAGATCTTCTTGGCGGTCACATGAAGTTTAAAAAAACGTGTAAGCAGCTCGCGGCATACGACCTTGGCATTCAACAAACTTTGGGAATGAAGGTGCAACAAGCAGCTATCTTGGTTTCAACACCATTAAGGACACAGGTATTTAAAATTTCAAGGCGTTTCCTTGATATGCTGCATGAAGACTGGTTAAAAATCGTAGCCGAATACTATGAACAAATCGAAGAGTATGGTATCCCAGATCCAGACCTTATTCCTTGATTGCATTGAGGCGGCCATTAAATGGTTAAAACGTATTTGGTTTGAATCTAAGCTTAAGGCACGCCTTCAAATGATTGAGTGGCAAAATAAAATTGAGTTTGAAAAAGAACTTGAAGAGAATTTTAAACCAATCTATAGGGAGGAGCCTGCCAGGGAGCCGGGTACAGAAGCTGCAAAACTTGGTGGTCCAATGAGACTTACTTCAAGATGGATGATGGAAGATGGTAAGACCGATGAGACTAACTAATTTTAAACCGATCTAAAGTTTTTCTTGGCTTGGGCGAATTAGGATGAAGAGATGCCAGGGAACGTCCTAATGGAAATCTACATTTCTGTTGGGGAGTGGATCAATTCTCTTCAGTCGCATATGCAATCAGCAAGCGACGAAGATTGTTTTTGCCTCCCAACCCATATGCATCTCCATGCGTATGATTTGATAAAGGAAGATAAATTTGCAGATCGCAAGTTTACGGCCAAGGTAACCCCTCAAGATTGATATGACCAGCCAAAATCAGCAGTCACTCAAGCCAGGTGAAATCAACCTGAACCTTCTGCCTATCGATTGGCCTCTTACTCCGCTGGGTGCCAAGAAGGATCCTTATGTTTCGGGTTGGCAAAACAAACCATTTTCTGTTAAGGAAATTGAAGAAGAAATCATTGAGGGATCTTGTAAAGCAATTGGACTTCTTGGTGGCCCTGTTTACAACCACCCTTATGGCTTGGTGTGGGTTGATGTTGACGGTCCCAGTATTTATCCACTGGTAGAAGAGCTGTCGGGTAAAAGTTTTAAAGATGCACTGCCTGATACCTTAACAATTCTTAGTGGCAAGACTGGTCGTGAACGTAAACTGTATCAATTGCCACGGGATAAACACAAGCATTTTGTACGCAACAAATATGTTTTTCATTCTGAGGTAGATAAAGAGAAGCTTGAAATTCTGTGGAAGCGGCACCAGGGTGTGCTTATGGGTCTTCACCCGGAAACTGATGGTTATTACACCGCACCAAACCAAGGGTTTGAGTGGGTAGAACGATTAGCTGAACTTCCGGACTGGTTGCTCCAGGGCATTATTAACAAAAATGTAAAACAAGGTGTTCCCAATACGGAACGCACAAGAATCGTAGGGCCAGGCTTTGCTATCAATGCTGAAATATCCGTTGAGCGGGATATGAAGTTGGCATCAGAAGCAATGTGGGCAATGCCTCCAGAAGCTGCTGATGACTACGACATTTGGATTACAGTTGGACAATCGCTTCACCAACTTGATGAATCACTCTTGGCTGAGTGGGATGAGTGGTCAAAACAATCGTCCAAATATCGAGAAGGTGAGTGCCAGCGGAGGTGGAATTCGTTTAGCCGTGATGGTGGCCGTGGACTGGGAAGTCTTATTCATGTAGCACAGCAACACGGTTTCCGTTTTTCAGAAGATTACAAGTCCTTGCCAGTTGACGATCAAACCTTGGAACACTCTGCACAGATTCTTCAGAAACTTGAAGAGGATATGACATCACGTACTGTTGTTGATCCGCAGCCATCAATGCAAAATTTGGACAATGGATCATCGAAGAAAAAGAGAAGGGGAAAAGAACAGCAATCAAAGAACCGGCCATCAAATGAAGTTGCAGACATACTAATCAACATGTATAACGGCAACCTGAGGTTTAGTCAAGCCCAGGGTGTATTTTTTCTTTACAACGAAAAACGTGGCGTTTGGGGCCAGCTGTCTGATTTTGAGATCAAGAATGAGGTTAGGGATAAGTTTTGTTTATTGGCAGAAGGATTTTTGCCCAACGGTTTTACGACAAACCTTATCAATGATGTAATTGAACAACTTCGTATGAGTCTCATCTTTGATGACTGGTACGACCGCAATGATCACCTCCTCTTTACCAATGGAATCCTCTCCCTCGAAACAAAACAGTTGCTTCCCTTCAATCGGGAAATGTACATCACCCAACAACTGCCATACGACTACGATCCTGGAGCAACTTGCGAACCTATCATCAAGTGGCTTAAAGGAACGCAAGATGGAAACTGGGGTCGGGTCCAAGTACTCAGAGCTTGGTTAAGGGCTGTACTCCTTAGTTGCTCGGATATTCAGAAGTTTGTTGAGATTGTGGGACCAGGTAAATCTGGTAAGTCGACCTACGCAAATCTTGCGCACGCATTGGTTGGTGATGAGAATGCAATGATCTCAAGTCTTGAGCATCTTGAGAAGAATAGGTTTGAGACAGCAAATCTGTATAAGAAAAAACTACTGCTCTTTAATGATGTTGAACGTTATGGTGGCTCAGTTTCTGTACTAAAAGCAATCACCGGTCGTGACCTTATTCGTAATGAGCGCAAGTTTCAATCTGGTTCTCATAAGCCATTTAAGTTCAACGGATTGGTGATGATCACCGCCAACGAACCTATCCAGACCACTGACCCAACTTCTGGTTTGGCTCGTCGTCGCCTTACGATTCCTTTTGATCGTCCATTTAAAGGTAGTGCAGCAGAACAAAAAACACTTATTGATATGGATGACAACGGTAACCCGTTTGGCATCTTTGCTTCAATGCTGCCAGGTTTGGTGAACTGGCTGCTAGATATGCCTGAAGGTGAGATGCGTGAATACCTAATGGAAACTAATGCCAAAGTGCCGTTCTTTGCACGTCATCATCGGGAACAAATCCTTAAGTCCAATCAGATCATGGATTGGATGGAACATTGTTTGGTATTTGCTCCAGGGGCATCTGCTTCTATTGGTTTGGCAAAGTATGCGGCACAAGGTTCTTCTAATACCTATGCACATGCCGATAGCTGGTTGTACGCAAGTTACTGTGAGTTCACTCGCTCATCAAACAGCAACCTGTTGGGACGCAGCCGTTTTGAAACACTGCTGATGGATGTATGTGTGCATCAGTTGAATCTAAATGTGTACAAGAAAAAAGAGACGCGTGGCTTAAGGGTGATTAATGTTGCGTGCCGTACGTCAGATCCCATGTATAAAGATTATCCATCCATCGTTGAAGTTGGTTTGAATAAGGAAAAATGGAAAGAGCAATATGGAGATGTTCTAGAAAACAAAAAGGATGAGACAATAGATATACAAGAAGAACATTTTTAAGCAGATGGGTAACGGTCATCATTTAATCTTGGATCTTTATGACTGCGATCCAGACATCTTGGATGATTATGCAGAGCTTCAAGATGCCCTTGAAACTGCATTGCTGATGTCCAATGCAAAGATTCTTCAGATTATTGGCGAAAAGTTTAGACCGTATGGCGTGACGTTACTTGCACTGCTTAGTGAATCTCATGCGTCTATTCATACGTGGCCAGAAATTGGTTATTGCGCTATTGATTTATATACCTGTGGCAAAGATACGGATAATGAGAAAGCCGAACGTTACCTCCGCAACAAACTAATGGCTGGTCAATTTGAAAAAAAAGAAATTGTACGGTCTACAACTCCGGCTATTTCTGTATAGTTAAGGCAGTCACATATCATCTAAATGGACAAAAAAACAAAGATTCTTTGGTGTGGTGACATCGTCGCCATGACCGGATTTGCACGTGTAACGGAAAATGTACTCAGTCGAATTCGAGATAATTTTGAAATTGTAGTACTAGGTAATAACTGGTGGGGCGATCCAAATCCCTTGCAGGAATTCTATAAAATGTATCCGTCCTCCAATAGGTACCAGCAGGCACCTTTTGGTGAAGAGCGCATTCGTGAGGTGGTTGAGAAAGAAAACCCTGACGTTGTATTCACAATCAACGATATGTGGATTATCAACGAGCAGTACAAACGTATTCAAGATTTGCATCAGCAAAAGAAATTTAAATTTGTTGGGTATGCCCCAATGGATTCGTATGGTTGGATTGGTGGTCTGGCTGATACTGCAAATGATTGGGACGCCATTATTTCCTATACGGAATTTGGTGCGCGCGAATTTATTCAAGGGGGTATTAAAAAGCCAATTGCTGTTATTCCCCACGGTGTGACCCCTGGACAATTTTATCCAGAAGACAAGATTGAGGCACGTAAAAAACTAGGTCTGAAGGAAGATCTGTTTATTGTTTTTAACGGTAACCGTAATCAGTTCCGTAAACGTATTGACATTACGATCAAAGCCTTTGCTCAATTTGCGGTCGATAAACCAGAGGCTCAGCTTTATTTACATATGGGGCTAAAAGATCAGGGCTGGGATGTGATGCCTTTGTTCGCCAGGGAGATGATGCGTCAGGGTCTTGATCCAAACAATCGGATCATCATGACCACGCAAACTCCTCATCCCCCGAACGTACCCGTGGATATGTTGAACACCATCTACAATGCTGTTGATATTGGTGTTAATACCTGTAAAGGTGAGGGGTGGGGACTTGTCAGCCATGAGCATGCGGCCTGTCGTGTTGCTCAGGTAGTACCAGATCACACGTCATGTAAAGAGATTTTTGAGGGGTACGGAAAGCTAATCCGTTGCGACCACATCGACGTAGACACCAACTACGCACGTGAGATGCCCTGCCCCTCCAGTGACCACCTGGCGGAGATCCTTAACGAGCTGTATGAGGACCGTAGCCTGCTCCAGGCGACCGCTGATGCCTGTTGCGAACGCGCTACCGACCCCCAGTTCGATTGGGATACAGTTGCCTCCCAGTTCGGTGGCATCTTTGAGGACGTGTTGAATGAGGTGGATCACTCGGTGGAGGAGGAGACACCAGTGGCAAAGAAAAAAAAGAAAAAGAAAAAGAAAAAGTGAGTTAAGACAAGATTAATGAGCCCCGCCGAAAGGTGGGGTTTTTTATTGACCTTTGGTTTGTTTGTACCAGGGATCGGGGAGTATTCTTGATTTTGGCTAGAAGTTTGGGTTGTGCAGAGAATGCGCAGTGAACAGAGAATACCTATGTCGCATACCTAACGTAGACGTAGATTACACAAAAAAGTATTCTTGATTTTTTGAAACAAACTTTACAATATCGGATAACGATAGTGTTGTAGCTGAGATGGTAGGTGGGGAGTGGGATGCGAGGGAGGGTAATACAATTGAACTGCAGGGGTGTCTCAAGTCGAGTCTCAATAATTCAAGAATAGACGTGCATTTGTGTTATGTGTACTATCTTTGTACTATCAAAAAACGGTCAAATAACACAAATCTCCCTGGGTTCTTGATTATTTGAGACTTAAAATAAAATAGTCTCTCAGATCCCTTGCTATCACTACGATCTCAGCAACCCTCAAAAAATCAAGAATACTTTTTATGTAATCTAGGTTTTATATAGAAAAAATCTAACCTATTCTTGCATCAGCATGCATTCTCTGATAATCTGCTCTCAGCACTCAAATTCAAGTTTATGCCTCGTCCAGCCAAACCCATGCCTCCCCTCTGGCGCATCAAGGAAATGTTTGCCATAACCGACCAGTACCCCTCAGGCCTGATGTGGGCAGCGGACATTAAGGGATACTCGGCTGGAGACCCAGCAGGTAGGCTGCACCTACGTAGCGGCTTCTATAAGGTCTTCATCGACGGCACCGAGTACCTGGCGCACAGAATCGTCTACTACATGAGGACGGGCCGCTCACCGGACAACCATGCGGTAGAGCACCTGCCTTCCAATCGAGACAAAGACAACCGCCGCGAGTTAAAGGTTATCTACTCCAATGGGGATGTTAAGAAAGGTGTACACATCTTGGAACCAATGGAGCGCAAGATGCGTTCCCAACCGGATGAACCTTTTGTTTTTATCCAAGACATCAGTGTCCTCAGTGATGAAGAGCTGAATGAGAAGGGTTATTACCGAGGCTTCCCCTGTGCCTTTGGTCACACCATACGTAATACCAAAGAACACTGGTGCTATCACTGCATTATGCGCATTAAGTCAAGGTTATGTGGCCTTGACGTTAACTACATAAATATCGATTACAAAAGCAAAGCTTATGCATTTTGGAAAAAAGTTAATATCGGCCAATCAAATGAATGCTGGAACATAAAGACAAAAGGTAAGCTCAGCCCCAGGAGGATCTGTTTCCCTTCCTATAGATCTGAATTCAGTACACAAAAGGCAGAACTTGTTACGCCACACAAGATTGCCTACCAAACCACCTGGGGCGATATTGGTTCAAATATTGTTACACACACGTGCAAAAACAAATGGTGTTGCAATCCACTGCACCTTCAGTCTCGCTGGAACCAAGGATATCCACCCGATGCGGTAATGCCGTTTGTGTTGGAGTTTGACCCCAAAAAACTTATGGCTGTAGGCAGAGCAAAACGCTTAAACAGAGAAGATGAGCTTTTGCAAACAATTTACAGGAAAACAATTATCAGTCCATATGAAGTTGAAGCAAGAGAGCAAAGTAAAACCCAAGTAAAATAAAGAAAAGAACATAAGAATAATGAGTCGAAATAGCACTTCTCAACGTCAACGCACAGCAAGTAATCCCCTGGTACTGGGGAAATTCAGTCAAACTACAATCAGATATTTAAGTGGAACCTTGGGTCCATTGAGCCAGGTTGTTGGGCGTGCTGATACTGCCACGCAGTCTAATGGCGGTTTTGGTGGAGGTACTTACAATCACTGGTTCCAGGTTGACCTTGTGACGCCTGCCTGGATTATTGCTGCAAAAGGCCCGCCGAGACCTAAATATATTCAAGTATCTGCATACGACATCAATAAGAATCCAATACAAGGTCGTGGTATTTTTGATGCTGATTCAGTAAGGATTAACGGTCAGAACGGTTTGTATTTCCCGTATTTAGACACAATTATGTCTGCGGGATCAGATCTTTACAACACCTATAATCGTTATCGCCTGGACAAAGGTGATGAACGTTACTTCCCATTGGAAGCTGGGTCATATTTAATTTGTGTTTCTTCTACACGTAATGAAAGGATTGACTACACAATGGCGTTGGTGGTTGAGTTTCCACCGGATGAGGTCATCATTGCGTTAGAAGATGATGAACGCGCTTATCTACTAAAAGAAACTGCAATTGACTTCAGCAGGACAATTAACGTAATTTCTCCCGTTTCTGTTAATACAATCATTTCTCCTAGCGCAGATGTTCCTAACGGTTTTACTGAATTAACATGTACAATAAATTCTGGTGTTACAGTCACCATCCTTGACGGATCTACCTGGTTGATTGGTGAGCAAATCCCTTCTGCACAAGCGCCTTCTTTTTCTGTGTTAGCAGAACCAGGTAATGAGTTGTATTTTGATACCATTCACGATCATTCAATAACTGAGTGGCGTGAAGTATGGGAACGTGATTTCCAGCAGACAGAGCCGTTTCCTGAATTGTTAGTTGCGTTTACCAATCGTTCATGATGTATGAATACGATAAAGCGAGCCAAAAAAGTAAAGACGGTGTTTCTTTCTCAAGGTTTAATATTGAAGATAAGATTGTTGCCATGGATCCATACAAAGGATGGCTATATATGGCTAGCAAGTATGGCGGTAGGAAAGAGTATAAGACAGATCAACGATTGGATGAACAAAAGAAAAAATGGCAGAGTTCGCCAATTGAATACATCTTTGACCGGTAAGTTTGGCGTGAAACCCCAAGCTATTGCAATGCGTCAAGTACGTAAATGGATTGAAGAATTGCCTGATGGTGATGCTATTTGTTTAAGATGTGAGTCAGCAAAAGCTAACAAACAATTCGATATATGGCAAAAATGGTTTAGAAAAAATGAAGATCCTTCCTGGGTAATATCAGAAGAACATATGTCATTTTACTATTACAAAAACAAGGTTTAGAATTGAAGTAAACCTACAGGTTACCCATGGACAAACTTAACGAAATTGTGGAGTTTGCACTGGCACTTCACGCCGCTGCATCAATCATTGTTGCCGCCACCCCCACGCCCAAAGACGATCACATCCTTGGCAAGGCCTACAAGGTAATTGAATTCTTTGCTCTGGCTATTGGTAAGGCTAAGCAGAAGTAATCAGTTAACAGGCTGGTACCACCAAACACAACCATTCTGTCCTTCAATTACTTTGCGTAAGGCATAAGCCTCATCCTTTGACAGGGTGAGGCATTTCCTTTCGTTCTTTAGTTCATAACAGATATTTACCTTGATATCAGGATTTTTATTTACTTTCATGGCTTGACGGCTAGGTACCACCCGGTTGATTTTCCTTCTACTTCCCAACGGCGTAACCAATTCTTGCGGCTGTATTTTACCTTAACACCACGCTTGGCTTCAGTAGAAACGTAACCACCGTTAACAAGATCAGCTTCACCGTAGGGATCATTCATGATGATGTGATCCTTATCGAATCCAACGCAGCATGTCCAATGCCCACCACCTTTTGGCGCAGTAGCAGATCCGTAGTGCAACCAACCAACTGCAAAAGGGTGGCCCTCTTTGATTTGATTTTCAAGAAGCTCTGTATTTCCCTTGGTACCAAACCACGCTGTCAGTCCCAGGTGCTGTAGTGCTTTTACCTGAGCTGTTGATTCTGTGCTGTCACCAAATTTTGCACGGATTTTATTATACTCATCATCCGTATCAACCAAACCATAGTAGGCAGCAATCATTGCACAGCTAGATGAGAAACATTCTCGATAGCCGTATCCACTTTGGTTGTCAAGCTGATAGAAGTATGGAACCTTTAGAACTTTGCCGCCAGGGGGGTTGGCCGTACATTCACGATCCATGATCTGCATTAACTTATCTGCATAATCAGGATCCGTTGCGTAACCTTCCTTTACAAGAAGTTTGGCGCACTCATTTCGATTGGCTGCACGGTTAACACCCTGGTACCCATCAAAATCTTTATACCAGCGATTGACTAGGTATTGAACACAAGAATATAAATCAGAAAAATTAATAAAACCGTCTTTAATAGTAACCCATTTTCCATCGATATATTCTTGGGTGTCGACAACGGTACCGCCTTTACCTTTCAAGCCAAAGTAATTGTGCGTTCCCGTTCCAGAGGTGTGTTTACCCCATCCAGATTCAAGTGCCCATTGCGCTGCAACAACTTCTGGAAATTTCGCACCAGCATCTAATGCGGCCTGCCGGATTCCATTCCATGTGTTTTGATACACGGGTTTGGGATCTACAGCAGAACGATAAAGATCAGCAAACTCATCAAGTTGTTCTTTTGTCAGTTGCTCTTGTAAATAATTCCAAGCAGCAAGTTGATGCGGCAGTTCCTTGTAGTACTTTGCCGCATCGGTTAACTTAATGGTCATTTTAAGTAACGGCTATGTTACTTAAACTATAGCTCAATTAGACCAGGGTACACCAGCTTGTTTTGTAGGTGCGTGTTTTTCATCAAGCTGAGCCTGAAGTGCGGCTTCAATTTCTGCCACTTTCTCATCACCAAATTTTTCTTTGACCCAACCTACTACAACATCTTCGGTGAGTTGATCAAACGGAGTCAGGTTGTCAGGACGCTCCAAGCCCAGTGATCCGTAGGCACCTGCAGAGTAGGTACCATCTTCTGCGTTAACGGTATAGTGCACGGTAAATACAAAACCGTCAGCAGTTTCCCGCTCCATGTTGGCAATACGCCAAGTAAATGTAGTAGCCATTTAGATCAAAAATGTTTCTTGTATTGTATCAAAAGTTGAACTATTTGCAAATATTAGTGACCCACACTACCCAACCCTGGAACCACTGTCAATAAGATCTGCGTCCTCATCAGGCAGATCCTTGAAACCATCGGCGCAATCGAGCCAGGGAGCATCCTCACGTACTTCATTGGTAAAAGATTCTTGGAATTCTGCCCAATCTTTATCTAATTGCCTTTCTGCCCAGCCCCAGACTCCATGCTCCATGCCATCAATACCAGCAGCTTCAATTTCCTGCTTGATAATTGAGCGTAACATTTTAACTTTATTGGCGTTCATAGTTCTTATCAAGGAAAACGTTGACGATAATCTTCAAGCCATTCTTCTCCCATCAACTCTACTAATTTTTCATGCGTAATATTTTTGATTTTTTGAAGACAATCTTTAAAGTTTTTACAATTTTTATCATCTTCCTCTTCTGCGTCTTCACCTGCATCATCTTGATTGCTTAGGTCAAGACTGGCTTCGCAGTATTCTTTCCAGGATTTGGAATCATACATAAAAAGGAAAACGATTGCTAAACCTCAATGGTGTAAATCTTCCAAGCAGGCTTTTCGTAACCTTTTGCTTTGTAGTACCATCCGTTTTTTTGCCAATCCTGAAGTCTTGCAGATTTTAATGTATCAAGAAATAATTTCGCTTCTGATTTTTTTTCAAATTGTTTAGCTTTGTGAGCATCTTTGAACTTGACAGCTTCTTTGGGATCTACAGGAAGAGCTGTTGTCCAGGCATCTTCAACACTGCTGGTATCTTCCGAAACATAATGAACCCATCCAGGTTCGTGCGCGTAATCGCGGATCTCGTACAATTTCGTGGTCATGGTTTCTAGGGAACTGTGGCCAGGGGCAGGGTGTTAGCGCACCGCTGCTCTACCACATTACAGCAAAAGGGGCGTTGTAAGCGCCCCAGACGTTTTAACGAGTAGGACTACGACGCCTCAAGGGCTGCAACCTTGGTTTCAAGAGTTTCGATGCGTTCCATTGCTTCCTGTAGGGCCTTGACTGCTTTCATGTAGAGGATAGATGTTTTGACGGTTTTATACGTTTCATCGGAATCCGGCAAATCAACTTCTTTGACTAAGTTGGGACATACTTGCTGAACTTCTTGAGCAACGACACCGATTTGCTTATGGCTTGACCAGCCAGTTTTTGCAGTAAAATTAAAATTGCGGATTTGAATAGCTTTTAAATCATCCCATTGAGACTGAGCATCAACAACATTTTCTTTGAACTTAGCGTCAGAAATAGTAGTATAGGTTCCGTTGCTGTTTTCAGCATCACCATCTGCGCGGACAATAAAAACAGTGGTGCCGCCAGTACCGTCTATATCACTAGCGCCAGTCCTTATAGAGAACACGGCTTGAGCCGCACCATTTCTTGCAGATACAAATTGACTAGTGTCGTTTGTAAAACACTTCAGGGTTCCGGAGTTTTCAATCCTCATCCTTTCCGTCGGAGAAGGATTTCCGGATTCTGTAGTGGAGAACATTAAACGTCCCGGCATGTCATTAGCGCCGGGGGTGTTATCTACATAGCAAGCAATTTCAGCTCCATAGCTATTAAAATCACTTCCATCATAGCCATGAAAGCGAATAACACCTAAAGTATCATCATCAGCAACAGACGTAGGGCTTGAAACTGTCCCATCACTTGACGCAAAAATTAAACCTGGTCCCGCAGTTGTGTTTTGACTACGCCGAATTAATATAGTTGATGTTGAAAAGTCATCTCCGGCTATTTGGAATGCAGAATCTGCTGTATTAACAGTAGTGCTACTAGACGTGCCAACTAAAAGGCGACGTGAACTATCTACACGAAATGCCTCGCTGGCATTTCTAAAGATCATGTTATTAGACGCATCAATGAAGATGTCGCCTAACTGAGTTGTTGAATTATAAAACTCAAGCGTGCCACCACTGCCAGACGCACCTGCCAATCGCAGTTCTGCGAAACCCGACGATGCTGCAACGTGAACCTCAGTTCCGGGCGCAGTAGTGCCAATCCCTACGTTGCCTCCTAGAGGATTTAGAAGCAGGTTGTAAGCAACACCACTAACGCCTGGATACGAAGATTGAATCCAGTTACCAGTTGAAGACGTACCGGCGCCAAGCCGTCTACCGCTAGCAGAATCTTTAATTAGTGCACTTGCGCTTGGTAAATCAGAATCATTTGTTAATCCAGTTGTTGCTACAAGGGTGAAGGGATTGCTAACACTACTAGTCCCCAAGCCTACGTTGCCGCCGTTTGGGTTAAGAAGCAAATTGTAGGTTTGGC